>Ga0181612_150139_pt1 | contig 16738 bp, 7 predicted proteins | sample HoacroProtozoa21_FD_119630 | JGI IMG/M metagenome (GOLD analysis project Ga0181612, IMG submission 119630) | Hoatzin crop microbial communities from Cojedes, Venezuel. Combined Assembly of Gp0051906, Gp0051904, Gp0051908
CCCCTCCTGGATTCGGGCGAAAATTAACCCTGTCCTGGCCAAACCCAGGACAATAGCAATGGGAAAAATTGCAGAAATGCTTCCAATTCTACCATAGTGTGCTGATAAATTGATGTGTTCATTCACCAGACTAGTCTTGTTCTGACTTCATGATCTGTTCTCCCATACTTTCTCTCTTATAAACCTTTCTGTTGTGGGACACATGGCCCCTCTGAAAGGCCTCTCCTCTCTTGGCATACCAAGTCAGGATTCAAATAATGCTCTTAAAATATCTGCATAAAATTATGTGAGACATTTAGGGTTAGATTTCATTATCCTTCCACAGGATGAGAAAGTCTTTGATCTTTGAATATCCCTAGAAATAAAAGGAACTAATTAAGAAGTGAGCTATTTAGCAATGTAAGAAGAGCACGACCTAGACCTTCATCTGTAGTGGCAGTATGGAAAACAAATCTAGAAAAGCCTACACACTTTCCAGCAAGTGTCGCTTGTAACAGTTCACTAACAGAGAGCAGACACCTTCTCAGTTCAGGGTAGTCCTTATGGCTGGCAGGATGCCACCACGGTCACAGACGATAAAGAACATTTTACAATTGGTATATTTATTACAGCTCAACAAGAATGGTCACTGGGCCACAGTTCAGCTTGCTGTCATTGTTCACAGTTCAGTGGTATGAGTCATGTCTCCCACTCACCATTTTTACCCCCACTATTACCTTCAAAGCCCGCCTCCAGCTTCCTACCCCTTGCTTCCACTGCACCCTCTAGCTCACACAATTAACAAACTAGGATATCACACCTCTGGTCTTCTGGCCAGAACACGACTTGTGTATCCAGCACACAGACCAAAGAACGGGGGAAATCCATTCCACCAAAGCATCCTTTGGTCTTAGATTTCATGTCAAACTTTCACCTTCACTTAACCCTCTGTAATCCAGTGCTTTCTAATTAAAAACATACCCTAGCACATCTCATTCTTCATTTAGACTACATTGAATTGCTCAGACTATGTCATAGTAACATTAGCTCTTACACAAAAGACCTCTTCTATTACTATTTTTTGCAGAGTTTACTGAGGTACCAGCCATTCTGTTTTGGCGCTTTACCTAGAGTCCCCCATTCATACACCAGCTGAATGTACCTAATTTTCAACAGAGAAGACATAATGCAGGGCAGGTTATGTCTGCATTAATAGAAGTGCAATGTACATCAAGATGTGAAATACTTCAACTGAAATAAAAAATGCATCTTTGCAGCCTTTTGAATGTCAATATTTACAGTGCATTTTGACTCATTAAAAAATAGCCAAGCAATTCCCTTCATGCCAGTAGGATTCTTCTGTTACACATGAGCTCCTAACTGGGCAACCCAGTAACGTAGGAGTCATAACTAATGTACATCCTATTTAGCTTGTGGAAGCTACGTACATATTAGCAAATAGTGTGGACCTACAGGAGAAGCTGTGTAAAGTGCAACAGTTGCTGAGGATGTGGCATACACACTGCTTATATTTCAGGTTGAGATTACAGAGAACCAGGTCTAGTCTGCTGCCATGGACCAAATGGCCGTCAACAGCAGACAGGATCGATGGTCTCCCATGGAACAGCTTCTGCTTTAGGTTGGCCTAAAGGGAATCCAGTCTGTGTACTTCGAGAGTGCTGCGCAATGGGAAGACAAGCATAGTAAGACATGGCATTATGGAGATTCATTTCAGAAGTATGCTTCTCGTTTGAATTCAAGCATCAGTGTGGAAGCACCCTAGGTGTGTTTTGGCTCTCAGATAAACCTTTGGTCAGGTTTATCATTTGTACACAAAAAGTGCCTAGCTCCTCCTCTCTCAATACGAGAGCATTTCACATGCATACTTCAATTTTCTGCTTACAAGGTGGTATTTCTTGGCAGAACGCACAGAGATGGCACCTGTTATTATATCACTGGAATCATATCAAGAACTGAGTCAGAGCCTCTGAAGCCCAAGCAATCTAAGCCAAAAGCATTAACTATGAGTATTAGGTCTGTTTGCTTGAATCTTCACAGAGCATTTCCTCATCTCCTTACAGCAAAGCCCACAACTTCATTGGCTCTGGCTTTCTACAAAAAAATTGGACTTCAGGGTAGCAGGATAGAGAGAGAGGTTCTGTCATTCTTTGTCTTATGCTTCGTAAAGAATAGCAGCCTGCATTTTACACGCTCCAAATAACCGGAGGTGATTATACCAATAGTAGCATCGTACATTTCAACCAGACTTTAGTACTACAGTATCAAACACACCTGTGATTCATGTATTGTATGAGACATATTATTAAATATAAGCACACATATCTACAGGCACCAATAAACATAGAAAGAGTCGGTTTTTAAGTTATCTAGCCCACATCTAAGTATGCACTACTTCATAATCATAAAAATACTCTTTCTATAGACATACAGAAATACAAAGATACACCTAGACAAAATTTTACGTATCTCAAAGCACAAATACATGCGTGCACATTTATTGAAATTAGAGAGACACTAAAGCTACAACAAGGAATGTTGGTAACTAGGGAACAGTTCAGATCTCTTAATGATCGTATAAAAGTTTATCCTGCTTTCTGATAGTTAAACTCACAGACAAGAGACTGATCTCTGAAAAACAAACTAAATAATATGAGTTTGTTCCTTATTAGAAGCAAAAGATATCAAGAAACTGATTTATCAGTTCTGCCAGTACCACACACAAGCAATCTGTAAAAAAAACTTTTTGAAAATGACAAAGCTCAATTAAGAGAATACAAATGCAGTTTTCTTAATCTGTGAACGGTCAGCAACTTACCTATACAAGCAGAGTTTTCAGCCTTTAATCTATATCCATTAGGACAGTTCCAGTGCTGCAGAGCTGCGAGGCTGACAAAACCAATTTTAAAAACCACTGGCAAAAAAGCAACAAGGAAGAGAAACATAATCTTGTGGGTTTTTTGAACTGTCACTAGAGAAAAACTAGCTTGTATTTAGTCATATCCAGGACAAGATGAGCACGTGTAATCCCAAAAGGTTTCTGCAATCTCCCACTTTACACTCAGACATCTTATCACAACACCAAGTTTTATCTTTGCCTTGCTTTTCTTGTCACTTTAGCCCTTACTGTATCTGACTACAACCTTGAAGAAATTCCTGGGAGGTTTCTTCCCCACACACGACGGTTTTTTCCTCTCTCTCGTTTCTTTTTTTTTTTTTCTTTTTTGGAAGCCAAGTATGAAATGCCTGACACTCTTGCCACAAATTTAACACAGCTTAAAAGCAATGCTCGCAAAGATCACTGCGAATTTCCTCGCAACAAGTAAAGCTGCTGTTTAAATTTTAAAAACAGCGAATTTGGAAAACTCTTCACCACAGCCCTCAGTGGAGTACAGGCAGCGAGATCACCAGGTACCCTCCTTCTCCAAAACTCAGTTGCTCTTTACATACAAACTTGGACGGACTCCTCTTTTCTTTTTAAAGCTCTGCTTGCCCCACCTCTTCTCTTTTTAGTACCACTTGAGTGAACTCTGTGTTTGCAAATAGTAATGTGGTCAGTTCCTTACTACAGGGAACTAAGCCAGAATGCAGATACCCAGCCACCCATAATAAATACAATCTATTTAGAAAAGCAGCCCCTCCTGCTTGAGAAGTACCTAGGGAACGCCAGCAAAGTTTTATTTCTCAGAGATTGCAGGCAGGTTGATACCATGCCTGTTCAATCATGATTAGTTGCATTCATTGTAATAGTCATGGGTTTTACCATCAGAAACTAACTTTGTCATCAAAGCATTCCATTCAAAAAGGGAAAAAAAAATCCCTCCGTTTTCTCCGATACGTTTCAACTGGGAATACAAATTGCCTTAAGGTCAAGTTCAGCTCTAGAGTACGTGTTTGTAATTCTGATTTCAAAGAAGTTGCAACCATCTCCCTCAAGTCTGAATTTAGTCTTTCTGCACTTCCAGGAAAATACCTGCTGTCAGAGACTGAGGCAGCGTGTTCCGAGTCCACATCTCTCACACATGTTGCAGTCATTTACATGCACTCATCAGTGCTGCAAGAGGCTGCTGTTATGATGCAGTGCTCTTTTACACCTGTTTTGCTGAGGTATATAAACTAGAGAAATTCCAGGTGCATCGACCTCATAATTCTTCCAGTATTGAAGTAAATCTCCTTTTTCCCAGTCCTTTGGCCCAGATCAGCAAAGCTCTAGAGCACAAGCATAATCGATTTTGCTGAATTTTGAACGTGCTGAGATTTCAGCAGGTGCTTAAATGGCTGACTGTGCCAGGCTTTGTTGAACTAACTACTGTGAGGCATTCCAGTTCTGTTGCCCCTTTCTTTTCGTCTTTTTTTTTTTTTTTTAATTTATTTCTGCAGTGTTGTGCTAGAATAAATACTTATACAACAGCTGGATACAGCAGCAGCATCAGACAGTAACGCACAGCTGTACGAGTTCTGTCTCTAGGAATTGCCCCCCCACCATATTCGTCTGAATCGATACAAGTGCATTGTCAAAACAAGCAGCATGAAACCTGATTATAAATTGGGCCACTCTCCATTAAAAGCAACTGTTTCTTGATGTTTCTGCCTGAGTGTAGGCACATTCCACTTGCTCAATCTTCACTGCTACAGCTAAAGTAACTAATTAAATCCCGACTGACAAATGGCAGCCACATTTCCATATACTCTGTTCAGAATCGAGTCTCTATTCTGCACGCTATAAAATACAATAACAGTAATTCAAATTATGCAGGGCCAGACTCATGCCAAACAGCATTTGCTGCTCCAAATAGTCCCCTGGAATACAAAAGGGCAACCAATGTGAAAGTGCAGTATAATGCCATCCCATCTAGGATTACATGATCCTGCCCAGGAACTGCGTTTCTTTCCATGTGAACCTCTTTTCCCCCTCCTGCAGCCGTCGGTTCCTCCTCACACAATTTTCTTCAGTGTTCAAGCTGGGAGCATGCAACCTAAACAGCTCAAAAGGAATGTGTCACTTCTTTGTGAGCAACCGCCAGCAGAGTGTTTGCTAGACTGAGTGAGGGTGGCTGTCCTGGCACAGCCCTGACCTCTTCCAGGGCAGACTCAGACAAACTCACTGAAGGAGACAAATGCATAAGCTGTCCCTTTCCTATTAAAAATCAGTAGCATTTTCTGTCTTACATCATTTTAGTTTCTCATTTACACACATTGCCTTTTCTGAACATCTCCCTCAATCTTCCCCCCCTCTGGCTCCATTCCCTCTTTTTGCCGTTACTCAAAACACAGTCAAAGGCATGTCCCAGAATTTATCTTTTTTTCTCTAAAGTAAAAGTGAAGACAGAACTATCTGACATGCCAATACCAAAATGATCTTTTCTGGAGGAAGAGATCCCTTCACTGCAGTCATGTAAAGAGCGGTTGATAAACTCATTAATTTTACCATCCTAGAAGTACAGGAATAGTTTACAAACAGGAAGAAAAATATCTTCATAATGGTATTACTTTTTTTTTTTTCTTTTTTTTTTTACCCTCAAAAACCAAATGTGGCTCAGACCAGAACTAGCCCCAAGACTCACAATACGAGACGATACAATCTAGGCCTTAGGATGTAAATGAGTTACTTGAAAGTGGATAGAACCTATGACCTCCCCTTACACCAAACCAGAAAATTCTCAGCAAAGTATGAAACACATCAGGCTGTACCACACCTAAACTTTTCAAACAGGCCATTTTTCACCAGGTCGTTCAGCACACCACACATAGTAATTCCTTCACAGCTAAAGTCATTTAGCATTTAAGAAGTTGTTGAAGCGTGTTTCTACAAAGCAAACTACTGTGTTCACCTACAGGTACGAAGTACAGCAATTTACTTCAGTCTAGCACTCATACAATAAATTAGACTAAAACAGTCCAGTGGTCTCATTTGTACAGCTCACCACAGAACTAGTCCAAATGATCTTAAAATTATCTGTCCCAGTACATCAAATGCAAAGAACTAACTTCGTTTAATTTGACCTGCTGACTCAAGAGACTGATGAACTAACAACAAATAAACATTTTGTTCCTTTCTTTCGGACTTTCTGCTATCTCGGCTAGCTTTGGAAAGCTTTCTTTGGCAAAGTTGGCAAAGACCAGCTAGCGGTTCAAATGGAGAGGGTCTTCTCCCCTGCCTTGGCAACAAGCTGCTGTTATCTAGTTCAAGGGCAGTATGCTCTGGCTCTTTCTAAACTGTGAAGCAAACAGAGCCCTCCCTCAGTTTCCCAGGGCTTTCAGTATCTATACTGTATTAATTAGCATGTTGTTTAAATCATATCTTAGTTTTTATTCTTGCTTACTACACATTACACTAGCTTGTTAGCACTTTGACCTCTCCTGTCAGCCTCTGGAAGTTTGATTCTGGCCTTAGGCATGTTCTAATCTGGTTAAAATTATATTTTATGGTCATCACAATCCGAATTACTGCCAACACAGGTTAATGATTAAATGCAGGAGTTCACTGAAATGGTGCAGGAAATGCGTAGTGGCTATCTCTAGTACAAATAGCACAGATCTGTGAGGAACACTCAGACCCCACAAGGCAGCTTCCAGATCCTCCCCGATGACCCAGGAAATCTGCCAGTCCCTGGCTCAACATGTTCACGTACGTGTCACTCTGTCAGAAAAGGCATCGCCACCAGAGCAGTAGCTAATTGACACAAGCAACTTTTATGATGATACGGGGGATTTCTGATAGCCTTCAGGAAAAATACACAACAATTTTGTAAGCCATGTCTTACACCTAGTTACTGAGGCCTGATCTCAGGGTCAGTGTGGGGGTGGCTGACTGATCACCACACTCTCTCTGAGATGACAGTGCTTGATTCAGTACTGCCAACGTCACTTCAGCAGGTTGAGCCTGCATCACGTATAATTCTGACAAAAGGGACATTATGCGATATTAAACTGCCTGTCAGACAGAGCAGGGGCAAGCACAGCGTGAGAGACTGGCATATTCCAGTGATCTCTCGAAGCCAGAAATGCCTGAAATCTCCCCCTGAAGTATGATGGCCATTCTGGTTTTGTCCTCAAGCATGTCACTCATTGTTCTCTTTAACAATTTGGAGATGATATTTGGCTGGCAGGATGTTGTAGTTTAAGTTATTAATAAAATTTATTAAAGAGTGGGACTTTAAATCATGAAGGCTTTATGAAAAACAAGTGCTGTTGTAGGTAATCTCTTTCCAGTTGTCTCAATTTGTTTCATAGCAGCAATTACAACAAATATCCACTGTCTTTTTTTCAGCAATTTGAGTCTGATGTCTTTTCTGCTAGGGTTACAATTTTTCCTATTGCAATCTTATCTTAAGGAAAAGAAAAAGACATAAAAAATCCAGTTAAAACTATACTGTCAATTATAACCGATACTATCTTTTTAAAGCAGTTTTACATTTATCATTTTGGCAGGCACCTTTCACCAGCTGCTGTACAAGTGAATACTTACTTCATCAGCTAGACCACATCGGAATCCACAGAAGGATCCAGAAAGAAAGTTAAATATGCTCTCTCTCATATCCAGACAGTCAGAACAAGCGCAAAAGGTTCTGGGGAAGCCACGTTAATGACTTATGACATTTATCAATGTTACATGACTACATTAGGCCTCTATGTTAGCAGACATAAAGGAGTAGATAAAATAGCATGTTAAAACAGTCATTTGGCTCTCTGAAGTGGAGATAAAACTCAAGATAAACCAAGCAATTTGTTACCTTGAATGAGGTCTATGCAGCTTGCTATGTGAGAACATTTAAGAAAGGATTTTAGTAACAGGTATGGCATTACTTCACTATCAGGGTCAAAAAATGTATCCTCCCCGTCATTTTTTTGCTGTGTTTCCATCCCAGGGATAGCTCTGTTTCACCCGCAGCAAAATGATTTCTAGCGCATGTACTAGAACAGCTGCTCTAACAGAACTCTTGAAAAAAAGGCACTGGCTGAAATCCGATTTCACTGATTTTCAGAGTTGCTGAGCACTCACCATTTCCACTGATACCAGTAAGAGATCAGGATTGTAAATATCAGTCTGTAGGTTCTTACTTGGAGTCCATCTACCACAGGTATTGTTACTTTTACTCTTTTTATCCCGTGAGTTCTGGGCTGGGAAGATGAATAATTAAACTGACTTTTTCCGTCAACTTTTGTCTCCGCGCTACAAACCTTTTCAGATGGTTCATTCTTCTTGTGACCACGATGCCCTTTAGAAAATAAACACCAGGGAACATTTGACGATTTTGTGTTACAGCTACCTTGTTGGCTATGTGGAACAGAAGCACTGCATTTACCAATCTAATTCACTTTGTCAGATCAACCCCATTTAACCTGGTGCGTCTGTTACACCAGTTCAGTGTATCTACACACACACTCCCCTGCATAAGCTTACACCTTGCATATCACATCACAAAGACAGAATCAAACTGGATGACAATAAATAGGAACAGAAGTAGAAGTAGGCATTGTTACAGTCAGCTTTCCGCAGCAAAAGCACCTTCGGTGAACTCAAAAGACTGGAATTGCCAGAGATGTTGTCAGCGCCTGGTACTGAGCTCCCGCGAGCAGACTGCAGGATGCTCCCAGCTGCTGCCAGACTCAAACACTCTGAAGAAGCTGAAGACCTCCTGAGAAAGCTGCAAGCCACATTCTTTCCATGGAAATTTAACATTTTCCTGTATGTGGCCATGCAGCTGGTGCCAGAGGGATCCATCAGTGAATTGGTGGGCAACCAAGAGCAGGTGTAATAAAATACATTGCTAACTGCTGGGAATGTTCATGTCCCTACAATTCATAGAACAGATTCAAGAGATCTCCAGAAGCAAATACGTCCTAATAAACATTTGAGCATTGAGAATCTCCTGAAGAATTTGCCCAGAGCCTCCTGAAAGCAAGCTTGCACTGCAAGTGCAAGTTTTTGATGTGATGGCATTTACTGTGTGAGATAATTTTACAGGCACAGTACAGATCTAAAACAAAACAACATGTGGCTGTCAGACCCTACCCGCAGCAGCCATGTGGATTTCTTATACCATATCAGGAAGCAGTTGGTAGAGAAAGTGGGAAGAGATCAGCAAGGGGCTCTGCCATGGAGGAGGCAGCTTGACCCGACACCACCTCGGAGAGCCTCACAGCTGCAGGCAGTGCAATGCCAGAGCCTATCACAGACCCAAATGCCACTGCGAGCATGATATCCCAGAATTTGGCATCCAAATCCTGCAGCTACCAAACACACCCTGCTTGAGGCCACAGCTGTCAATTCTCCATCTAGACAGGGACGAGGAGAGAAGAGCAGTGGGGAAAAAGGCAGGTGTACTAAGTACAAGCAATAGCCCACATTATATTTAACTTTTAGAGAATGGTTCTGCATACTCCAGATCTTTAGACAGATCCCGTGTTTCTGGTGGGAGTGTGAATACGGGGGCTCCAGTTCGGACTCAAGTGACAGTGGTGATTTCAGAAAGGGGAGAGAAGCCTTTGCCTTACACTAGGCTGTCAACTTACAAACCAGGAAAAGCAACAGTGAAATCAGGCAGGATTAGACTTTATAAGTTAACATGTCTATGGATGCACAGACAAATTCTGTGGTTTCTATACCCATATGCACAGCGTATTAGAAGTTTCCTTCATTGCATCTACATCCCTGCCACAGGCTTCCTGCGTGATCTTGGCATACTGCGCAAGATCTGTGCACCTCACTATTCACCTTTTTATAATAAAAAGGACCCATACTTCGCTTTCGCATGAAGGAGGGTTACTTAGTTTAATAGGTGTTATAAAGTGCACTGAGATCCTTGTATGTAAGGTAGTATTCAAAACTGTAAAGCAATTGTTAATTTATTGCTGCTAAGATCACATAGAGAGAACAAATTTGGCCACAAAATAGAAGGAAAAACAGAAAATTAGTTTGGGTTTGTACATTAGTTGCATCAGAAATAAAAAACAATATTCTTGTCAAATGATGTTGCAAAGCACTGAAAACTTTTAAATATCATTTGTTACTCTCAGAATGCAATATAAGTTTACTTCTACACAGAAAAGCACAGTAAAAATACACTTCCTTCAAAAGAGACATGTTAAAGTTTATACTTAATTTCTGCCAAAAATCATTACACTACATCACAGAAACTTTTATTTCTCAAAGTGCAAACTAAGTTTATTATAATAAAATTCCTATTAGTACTATGAGATAAAATACACAGAAGTCTTCCGCGACTTTACTAGAACTAACACACGACATCAGTAGGAATACACCAGCTAGCTCAAAGTAATAAAAGAGCATTTCTGAGACTCTCTGCCATACACACTATATAAATAAATGCTTGACACTCTCAAGTCACTTCACAAGTTACCAAACTAAAACCACAATAATAAAGAACACGGTAGCAAATCCAGAATCACCATCTATATGATACACCCCAACCTGTTATAGCATCTTTATTAAAAACTAGAGTACTTCAGTGCCATTCTGTATAAGTTTACAATTCTGTTGCAGTTAAGGTCAACTGGGCATTAGGACAAAATTACAAGATGGAGTATCCACCCAAATCCTTCTCAGCAATGCCCATGGGAGAGGGTTCAGTGTACCTCTTGGGCAATGCTTTGAGAATTAGCCATAGGTGCCCAGTTTTCCAAAATGAAACAAGACTCTAGTAAGGGGAGAGGGGAATGGGAAATCTATTCTGAGAGTTTGCATGTGTTTCCCAATGCTAAAGAAACCTCTCCATTTGCACGTTTGTGTTTGCCTGCCTTATTTAGAACTGAGCTGACAAGGCAAGGCAGAACGTGTCGTAAGAAGAAACCTAAATACCTAAAATATCTGGACCAAACAGTAAAATTCTAATATCATCTACATATTTCTAGAGAGACTTACAGCAGGACCTACCTTACATATGTTGGCACAGAAGTCAAAGACACTCATTCCGGCAGATGTTCTCAATGCTCATAGCCACTCGTTGCTGTAAAACATGTGGACCAAGGGCGGGGACTGTCCCTGCATGTTGCTGGATCACAGGCTCATCTTCACGTTCCAGAATTAAATACCCAGAGTGACAGCTCTTTGCTTCCAGACATGAAGGAGAAACTGATCCTGAGCTCACTGAAGGCAATATCAAACTCCCATTGACTGCATTAAAAACATTGGACTAGGCTGATCTTGTGAAAGGGACAGATTCTTGTCTTAACCAGCAACACAGCTCTAAGTAAGTACATTTCTTTTTCCCCACACATAAATCAGAAGAGATTAGGTCCTTGGGTAAGAGAATATCTCTATCAGATGCTCTCCAGGGGCTATTTAAGTATTTTTTTTAAAGTGTATAATTTAACTTAGGTCTGATATCGGAAATAAGAGAAATAGTGAAAAATATTTCTAATATTTTAGAAAATATTAGTAAAAGTGAAGGCAAAATAAGAGGACAATCTGACTAAGGTTTCAGGACATGCTTTTCATGCTGTGCACTTTTACACCTATCACAAACACAAGTTGCTATTGAGTGAGCATATGAAACGGACTTTTATTTTCTCAATCTTAAGTCTATGAGAGGTTCCACCAGCAAACATTAACTAGAAATTGACCTCAACATTCCTTTTGCGCTACTGCCAGTAACAGGCATCTGTTCACTACTACCCAACAAAGCAATTATACCTTCAGAGATTATCAGTTATTAAAAATTCTTCAAGTCATAGTGTTCTGTGGATCAAGTATTCAGCTACTACTGCTATCTTTGTCATAAGATGAAGAACAACAATCTATTAAGTGCAGAACAATCCAAAGGAGGAAAGCATTGTAAGTATTTAAGGCTGAATGGTTTGCCTGTACTGCTGCATGGCTGTTGAGAACTCTTGCTACAGCTGCACCCATGATGAATAAATGACAACATTCATATTCCAGGACCCTTCAGATTAAGCATATTGTTGAATTCAGACATGTACAGACAGGAAAAGACTGCTGTATCTTAGCTTCACATGTTTAACAGATAAATTTACCATGAATACTTACCTCAAAAGTTGTCAGAATTTCTCTTAACTAACCAACTGGACTATTGCTAGAAGTAATGTGGTCACTATTCAGTAGCTTAGAAGAAAAAAAAACAAGTCTTTTTGATGCAGCAAAGCTCTTGGCAATCAGTGCTTGGGCAAGGTGGTTAGGACTTGAAGTAATGCTCTTGACATCAGAGTGTTGAACCCAAAGCAATTTTCTGTGACCAGACAAATTGCAGAGCTACTGAGAAGCAGCATTACCACAAAACTAGAGAAAGCAGTCAGCCAACACCATAGAAGGAATGGGTATGTTGCAGTGTGAATGCCAGGCACTTTACCTTTCTGCAGCCTTATTACTGAGGCAGTGGGTATGTTAAGTTCTGTGAGTGGCAACTTTATGGCAGCTGGCAGGGCTGTTTCTCAGAAACCACTGACCTTTGCGGCCCGTGGAACTGCTATGAAACTGCTGCACATAAACAACAAGCTCCCCCTTCTTGCACGAAAGTATCAGGCAGAGCACAGGTCGCTGATGGCTATTGAGGCCAACTCAAAAAAATATGGATAGTTTTCATTTGTCTGTGGTCATCAGTGTTTACTTACTCACACCAGGTTTGTACAGTGACGAAAGGAGGCCATCCAGTTGCATCTTCACAGGCTCCTCTATCATGCTGAAAATCTCAGTCATCTATGGTATCCTTAACAGACAGTCAGTCATCCTTAGAGACTTTCCTGATATAATATTTTTGAGATAGGTTTGAAACACATTATTATAGGGTATTTTGTCTGACTATTACTATTTTATCAACATCGCAGGTGGCTTACGACCTACCTGTCACTTTGGTGAAATTACCGAAATGTGGAAGCATCTTCTGAATCTCTCCCATGGCCCACCCTCTCGCTAGAGACTCGCTATTTGTGCATACTTACTCTTGGCATCTGAAAGCTGCCTGAAACAACGTGTGACAGGATTCATCTCAGTGTAACTGGAGTACCACTCCACTGAGTCTTGAGCTACTGGCATTTGCTGAAATGGCTGTGGGCTTAGAAACATAATCAAATGCCAGTTCCCAGGATGTGGTCAATAAGTTATTTAGAACATCTTTTCAGAACCCTTTCCTATGTTTTATCCCCAGCCCACACAAGGTCGGCATCACACAGTTCATAAAGAGTATGGCCTTTTGTAGAATTTACTCCAAATACTCATCAGAGGAAGAAACCTCATCATTTCAGATATATTTTTAGGTGGTGACATTTGACTGCAACTTCCTCCAGGCCTGCCCCCTGCCCTTTTGATGAATCACAAGTTATTTGTAGTGTAATGGGCTTCCTATAGTTAAAGTTTTGTCAGTTCATTCTGCCTAGAAGTTCGTATAACTGCAAAGAAAGATATGCAAGGATATGTTTTGACTGTAACAGATCCTATAAAAGTACATCATCTTCATAGTTTATTTCTCTCTTCTGTTTCAGTATTATTCTCAGTAACACTGAAAATCATTCAGGCAGTGCCGTCCAAGTTCACTCCAACCATCCTTCTAGCTGGCAGTTGCCATCAAATACTTTCCTAGCTTTTCCCACTTGCCACGTGGCTCGTTTCATTTTTACAGTTCAGCTAGACTCCTCTGATGGCAAAGGTGTCAGCCACACGGCTCCTTGCCTATGTAGCCTCTTTAGACTCTGAAAGCAAAACCCTAAGTCTAGGGTTTCCCCTTCTGCAAGTCTTGTTTCAAAGCAGTTTCCTCACCTCCTGAATTAATATTAAATATAATGAACAAATCATGTACAAGAGTACGGTCTTTTGTCCCTCAGATCAGATTTCTCCAAACTGTACTACAGACCTTTCCTGGATCCATCTACTGGAAGTGGTGAATTCTCACTGTTCTTCTTGTCCGCTATTTTATAAGCCAACAGATTGGTGAATGCGGTCTTTCCACTCAGGGAACTGACTACTCTTCAGCAGGGTGTTTTTATTCTTTACTTAATCTTACTTCTGTGTTTTCTGTAGGAATTTCTTCTTTGCTACTCATGCATTCCACTTTTTGCTTGTTTAGAATCTGTGTTTGATCAGGTTGCCAATTTAATGGTCTCTTCCAAGGCAGACTTGCACATAAATATACTAAAAATTCTTGTCTCATGTTCCAGCCACCAAATCATCATTTATGTGTTCTGTTTGTACTGAGTGCCTTTCCAAATGTCTATCTGCTGATTCTGGGCCTTTCCGATCTTTTATTAAAAAAAAAAACAAAAAACACAGTTGTTTAACCATTATTCCTTTTTTTTTGTCATAAGTTTTGGCTGATCAGCCCTTAAAAGAAATTTCAGAACAGTTCTTCTAACTTCTTTATGAAGGTCAATAAGCTTTAAGAATCACCATTTTTTCCCTCGTATCATTTTATCCAGACTTCATTTCTATGTGATTCATCAGTAGTAAAAAACTGAAAACTTAATCCATCTTGTGACAGGCTGAACTTTCGTCCATACCAGTTCAGATTCAGGCAATCTTAGAGCTAAGTTGTTGTTAAAGACAAGGAAAGGTCACTTTTTTCCTATCAATAAACAAGGAACTTCATTAGTCACCTCTCCTCATGAAGTCCCTGCTATAGTTTCAAATAAATAGTTCATATAGATATTGGACATAATGTCTATTCAATCATTGTCTGACCAGAACAAAGACCTTTATTTTTCAGGCTTGTGAAAAACGTGGCTTGCATTGTTTCTGCTGCTGGTTACCCTATCCAAAGGGAATGTTTGCTCCTCTGTCAAAGAGTAAAGAATGCTCAAGGAAGCTAAGGAGCAAATAAGCAGCACTTTTGTACATGAAAATGTGCCTCTGCCATTCTATAGAGATTCTTTCCTCATGTCGAGAAATAATTTGTGGCAAGCTTCCACTAAAAAATATTATGCTCAAATTTTAAGCTGAACTCAGAACGATTGGCACAAAGCTCCAGGAATTGAGTGTTCTGTGTATATTGATGCAATGCAGTCATGAAAGCAAACAAAAAATTGAAAGGTGTAAGTGATCCTCAGCTATCAAGTTTGAGTCACAGAACAAGCAGCAGTGTTATGATTCCTGTTTTCAGGAACAGAGTATTCCAGTGTTGCCTCAGACAACAGCGGAAGGAACTCACTCCACCATGTCACTTTATGCTAGAGAACAAGAAATACCAAGTATTTTTCTTTTTTAAACCAATCAGTGAGAAAACAGAACAGGTTGCTCAAGACCTAAGAGTATGGCCATGGGTATTTTTCCAGAGCAATGTCATGCATGTGTAATCTGAAGCTAGCAATACACTGCAGGATTAGTTTAACAAAGAAGAAGGCTCTATCCAAAGTCAAGTAAGGAAAAAATTTAAAAGACAAAGAACAGAGAAAAGTAACATTAAAAGAGAAAGTCATACTACTCTGAATTTAGTTTGCCATGCTCTATAGCTGGCTGCTTACCATATTCTTACATTGTCCTCTTTCTTCCTCTGTGATTTAACTTCCACATGATCTTAAACACAAGGGACTGGGCTATGAAACAAAAAATATAATTGCTATGAGTTATTTTTGGAGGCTCAAACATTTGGCCAAATCTTAGCAGCATAAAATTCAAGACACATGACTCAGAAGTCGATCTGATCAGCCCATGGCATTAGACTTCAGCGTCATTAATTAAAGCAGGTTCTTACAAAAAAGGGTACTTATGAGTATTGGACTTAATTTCCTTTTTCTTTGACAAAAGCATAATTGTTTCAGAGACTAGAAAATATTACAACACAGACTATATATAGTGTTTTGTTCCTGTTTTCCAAAACAATATTAAACTGGAAAGAATAAGTGAGAAAGAGTTAAGCAAGTTTACGATTTAGTTTTTGAAGGATTAGAGAAACAGCTGTTTCAGGACTCTAAAGGTTTCCTACAAGTATATGCCTAAATGAATGAAAAGACTAGAAATAAATCAACAAAGCACGTTTAGTTGACTGAACGTGCAACCCGTTGAATTTAAATTATAGTTGCACTGAATCTACTAGTAATTGTAATTTTGGATTGTTCTTATTTTCCATCTAGTCCAGTAGCATGTCTCAAGTACCAGCAGCCCATACCAGAGGCCTCAGAAGAAACTACTTGAACTCTGTCTGAGGCAACACTGGAATATGCTATTCCTGCCCTCAGTACTCATATACATGAAGCTCCTTTGTCCTGTGTTAAAAGGGAAGAAGAAAACACATTGTATTTTAGTCTGCTCTGGACGTGAAGTTTTTCACCAAGTCCTCTTTCAGTCACATTAGATCCATAAAAACCAAAGTAAAACAAAACCCCCGTGCCACTACCAAATTCCTTTGACTGTTTAAAAAAAATGTACCAAATACTTGATTACTGATCGCATTTTAGAATAAAGTATACTCTTGTCAGAGTATCTTCTCCAAAATATAGTAAGTCACATATTGTCAGTAAACTGGTGTTCCACTTTTAAGAGAGGTGAAAGTTACAGTTGTTTGTAAAGCCAACTACTTTCATAACACTCTTAAGCCAATCAAGTGTCTTTCAAAAATACCAGACCTTAAGTTAGACCAAATGTATTTAACATACATACCTGACAGGTGTCACTGAACTTGCTGCAATAATTAGAGCAATTTCACATTCTTTTCTAAACACAAGGTTAGGATGTTTTTTCATAAAAAAAATGGAAAGTTGGAAAAAAGTGCATCTTTTTTTAACTTATGTCTTGGGAAAAATTATATCCTTTTGTTCATAGTTGCTTTCTTCTTTA
>Ga0181612_116523_pt1 | contig 16737 bp, 9 predicted proteins | sample HoacroProtozoa21_FD_119630 | JGI IMG/M metagenome (GOLD analysis project Ga0181612, IMG submission 119630) | Hoatzin crop microbial communities from Cojedes, Venezuel. Combined Assembly of Gp0051906, Gp0051904, Gp0051908
CAGCACCAGCTGTAGCTCAATTAAACTCAATACTTGAATAGTTCACAAGAGAACCCACACTTGTATACACACATTAATCAAATAAATCCATTTTCATCTGTAGTTGTATTCCAAATTTTCAGTTAATAGCTTGGACAATAAACTCTGGACTGGAGATAAGTGATGAAAATAGCAGATAATTAAGCCTTCTCAGCATAATGTTTAAACTTAGGGTGTCCTGCCATGCGCACTGAACAAGCTATGCTGAAAGAACCTAAAATATACAGGTTTTGCGTGCTTAAATGTCAGTGAGCACTTCTGCTGAGTTATACAAAGAACTTCTCTGTTCAGAATTGCTTGACATGTTCCTAGTTTGAAAATACAGAAAAAAAATGGTTTAGGTTTTACTTTTTTCCCTAGCATCGTGAGTGGAACAGCATGTAGAAAGGAGGCCATTTCTATGTATGTTCATAAGTCAGCTTTAAAAACATTGCAAATAAAGTTATATTTACACTATTGGGACTAAAGCCCCACAGAACGTTTGCTTGCATTTCTTAATTCTACGCATACTAAGAATAATTCCCAAGGAAGAATGATTTCTTAGTCTGTACTTAGGACAACTTGTATGTAGCAATATGTGCTCAAGTCCCACTCATTTTTTGTTAATGATGCAATTAAGTGCTTCATTGATCATGGGACTGTACTATGTGGGCATCAGACCCCTACTGAAGAGCACTTTAGCTAAAAAAAAATGGTCTGTGGAGAATATAGACCTTGCCAGGCTGTATTCTAGCTTTCTAGTCATGTTAATTAAATCTGTTCTGAGCAGATTTCAGACAAGGTCAGGCTGGCCATGCTGATTGCTGTTTAGAACCTGTTCCAAAAGAAGCATTACTGCCACTGGTTGGGAATATTTTACTGAAATTACTTTTATCATAAAATGATTGTTGTCAAACTGAAGTATATTCAACTTAGTTTGAGACAGCTATCTTGGTCCCATGCTGAAGAAAGATAAAGACAGACAAGTAGATGTAGTCTCAAACCACAACAATCAAGTTCACAAACTCTACTGGGATCAAGTCCTGGCTGCAGTGAAATGTTTGAGTGTTTATAGGCAGCATGTATAGGTAACTTCTCCAATGGCAGAGAATAAAATCAACCCCAAGACAGCCTGCTGTTCATGTTAGAAAAAGCCTTAGCCCTACATCCTTTGTTTAGACCAGATTGTACAACATATTGAACCTGATCTGGGAGTTGCCAGGGAAAGCATACTTTTTCTCTGTGAAACCCTTCAAGAAACTTTGGTTTCACTCCAACGTGGAGTGAATAATATTTGAGATTTGGAATTACATTGGATGAGAAAATACTTCTTTCATAGCTGCAGTCGAAACACCTTATTCTTTGCAGTGATGGGGAACATTTTTGGTGATAGACTAGTATAGACACAGCTGGAAAAATGTTTCGCTTGTCACAGGCCATCAGCAATGATCCTTCCTTGGGCTGGCAGCAATGGTACACACAGATCACTTCCCACACCTTCTGCGGTAAATGCGTTAAATTGCTTGAAATCAAATCATGTGCTCTTTCACCAGCTGTTTTACCTTGCACCCAAATGTTCTCAGTTCCAAGTAGGAAAGGTCCTAACCTGGGAACCTGGGAAGCTATTAGAGACACCCTTTGGTAATGATGGCACCCTTCCTTCTTTTGCCTCATGGCTGGAGTGTACTGGCTCCAAGAGAGGCACAGAAGTTTACTCCAGAGCTTACTTAAATCAGTGGGATCCTTTATACTGGTTTTAATGTTTATGGGTCAAGTCCTAGAAGGACTTTGAAAAGAAAACCTTAGTGGTTTATGAAATATTATTCATTTAGTGATGAAAAGATTGGCTATATAACTGGTAAATAACAGGAAATTTTCCAGCACTATCTTAAAACCTTTACCTGACTGATACTTTTCTGTATGCTCTTCCTAGCCCAAAATAATTTATATAGAGCATTATAGTAGTGCTCTAGGTTTTGGGATCACCAGTGTATTCTTTCATACACTCTTAGATATCTGCTTGAATTTGAAAGGCATAGAGATTTTTGAACTCTGATTAAGGCATGATTTATGGTATGAAAAGCTTGAACATCCTTTGGTATAAGGGAAAACTTTATAAAATCTGTCTTCAAAAGCTGTAGCTCTAGTTCTGAAACTTTAATAGATATATTACTCATTTTTGTTCTATTTAACTCTAAATAGAGGCACTGGACGCAGTACCACAGGCGACAGGGTGGCACTGCTTTGGGGCAGCAGTGAAATAATTTGTGGATATTTAGAAGTGCTCAATAAAGCATAAATTACAACAAGGATCGGAAGACAGGAAAAACTCAGATGCCTACAAATAACTGAAGGTTTCCCTAGGGCATAAACATTAATGACTTTAATTAGATTATAATTTCTCATGGAAGCATAGTCTTGCACAAGATAAAAATACCTGACATTGTATTTGCAACTACGCAACTGCATCAGAAGCACAAGGAGGTTTAACGTTAAACACAAGTTATTTACTAAAGTATCTGGGTGCACAGTGTATGCTCTGTTTTCAGGACATACACTTGTATTTGTAAGATGGTAGCACTGCTTCATAGATTTGGCACTGAGTTGCAGTTGTTGGAGTTAAGAGGTCAATTAACTGAAAGGACAACAGATGGAAACATTGTATCTTTAATAGAGGGCCTTCAGGGCCCTGTGTTTGTCTTCTGTTTTCATCTTTACACTTGTGAAAAGACACCTCGGTGAGGGTATTTAGAATACCCTGTCCATGTGCTGACTGGGGATCTAGATACTCACACCATGTTTATAGCTCCACAAACAAAAATCCCAGTTTAGATCCATGAGTTGCATTTCTGCTAAAACGGTCCTGTCACATTCCGAGAGGTTTGATACACCGGGTTATCGGGCATGGGTGCTACAGGGCCACGTGATGAGTGTGTCCTTCCTCCAGTGCTGGGATCCATCCATACGCTGCTGGGTGATGCACAGTTGCAGCAGAGTGCAGCCAGCTGTTGCCCATTCTGAAAGCCTGCTGGTTGCCAGCCTGTGAAAGCCACAGTGGGGAAGTATGAGGTGAGTTAAAGAAAGTGAATTTGTTCTTGGTATGAGAACTGGCAATCTGGCTAACTGACTGGGCGAACTAAGTGAGAAGCTTTAACTCGTAGCAACAGAGTTTTGCTGAAGCATTGCTTCTCAAGAAATCTTTGTTCTCTTGGCTGCACAGTGGCACAACCACACCAACAAGAGTGCAGAGCATCTCCTTTCCCCTTCAGTAACTTGTAGCTAGGTGATCAGGTTTCCTGGCAAAGGGAGTTTTAATCTCATGAGATAAAATAAAATTGGGTCCTGCTCTCCTCCACCCTGTTTGAGTGTACGAGCCACTAAGCAACAGGAGAGGAAGGGCCATAACAAAAGCATTTAAATTGAAAAGGGCAGCTGGTGCATGCTGGTGCAAAATCCTGTGCAAATCAGAGAATCCCTGCTAAACCAAGTCACACAGGGAAGATCTACTTCAGGTGTCCTACCCCTAATTGCTCACATAGCAGATGGATCCTCTGTCCAGTAATGTCTGCTCTGCTACAGGTAGAAGGATTTGCCGTTATTAGCAAGATGAAAAAAGATTTAGGTATTGATTTTCAGAGGAAATAGTTGCTTGATGTGATGACTTCAAAATTATGCAAAAAATATCTAAATAGTTAAAAAATATGGAAAAGAGTAAAAATATAATGTCATAAAAACCTAATAGTGGATCTGACTTTAAATTGTCTGAAACAGCCCAAGGCAGTAAATATTTTCTCATTGAGAAACATTTAATGATTGACTAACAACAAAGAATTATCTCTGTAGCATACAGGTCAAATCACGACCAAGATAACTATAGCGTGAATGGTTGCAAAAGCATTTGGACACTGTTCGAGGGAGAGAGCCTGTGCTGGGGTCAGATTCAAGAGACCTGTGAACAGATTCTATGGAAAGGTCACTGAGAGTTGCGTGTAACGTAAACATGGAGCTGTGAAACGCTTGGATATTTAGCGCAGTTGAACACATGCAACTTCGATACACAAAGGAAATATAAAGGAATAAATGTAGGTGATAACGCACCGTTGAAGGTACTGATCCTCTGATGCTGATTCTACAGTGACTGAATAGTTATTTAAATGTTTTTATGCTAAAATATTATTGTAGAATGGTGTTTTCTGGTTTTTTTGTGGGTTTTTTTCAAAGTCTTCATCTTTAAAAGCAACAAGATTATTTCTCTGGCAAGGTCATTGACTTTCATGTCGTTGCTTCCCAGACTAAGTTAGTAACATTGACCATCAGGTCTCAGGAGTAGCTGCAGGTGTTTTCAACTTGGACAAACACTGCTACAATTAATTTACTTCTGCAAGTCTTTGACCTTGCTGCTATGGCAAATAAAATGTTTCAAACAATTGTGAGAACATTAGTTACTCTTAATGAGAACACTATTGACTACTACGACACAGATGTGTTACCTTTCTAACATAAAGCTGCAGATTGCTAGTGGTGATGTGAAAAATAGGTCAGGTGAAAATACTAGAGGCCAAATTCTGAGATCTTTATTTCATTTTTATGCATTTTTTGCTGTTTTTAATTCTAGATGGATGAAGCTTTCAGCAGACGGATCAGTTAGGAAATTGGTAGAGAAAAATGGTCTTTAGCTCAATGCTCTGCTGATTTGCATTTTAGGTAGTGGTATTTCCTTAAAGGATTGTAGATCTTTTAATCTTCTCATATGCTCTGCACCATAGCTCTTTTCATTTGTTTAATGTAAATATTTTTACCTTACTTTCTTTTTTATACTTCTTTGACTGTTTTAACCCTATCCCTGCCATAATTACTGACTTTACCTCTCCAGCCTTCAAATAAAATACACCCAAGAGGACAGGCACTGCCACACATTTGATGATCCACTTACATGATATCTCACTTTCCCTTGCCCTCAGTTATCTTCAGAGATGAAAGCTCTTAAAGCAGGATTTGTCTCCTTCCCTTTGATTCTATGGAGTCCCAAAGAATTTTTGGCTCCTGTGTTATGTGAGCAAATGCCAGTTTTTGGAGGGGTCCAAAGGCTCAGAGCTTCCTCCCCTTTTCTCCATAATCAGTGTCTCACAAGTGTGGTGTAGTCTGACTTGTAGGTAATACAGTCCTGTTGACTGCACAGCCCTTCTTCCTCCCTCCCCATTAAGACTGCAGCTATACCTGTCCCTGAGACATGATCAGTAACATTTTTTTGTTGTTTTGGCCACTGTATTCCTTCAGTGTACTGTATGCAAGGCAACAGTTTAAATAACAACAAAAGTAGTACGTCAAGATTCACACAGTGCAGGAATGTGAGTGTAGGTAAGTACTGTATGTGTTGAATAAGGTAGAATTGATGCTGGAGGAAAAACGTATTTTTGGGGATATTTTAGAATCATAGATCTTGATTCATTAATGTTGTGTCAGTGTTATTTATTGTATTTTTAATAGAAAAAAATACTTTAAAAATATGTTGCAGCCACACTTTAATCATATGCTAAAGCAGACTTCACCAAGGAGCATTACTGGTAATTGATTAGCTGTAAACTCAGAGCAGCATTAACTCATCCCTTATTTCAGGGAAAATTTAAACAAATGTGTGACTTTAAATGCTCATAAGTTTACAATTACTGAACCATTTTTCATTAGCCATGAATAATTTTTCCTTCCTCTGTGAGGATTTATAAAACAACCTGGAGTGACGTGTGGAGAATTAGCCATTTTTAAGATTTCCATGCTTGAAAATTTCAATCAGAACATATGGCAAAAGTGCCGTTTATTTTTCATGCTGGCTTAACTCAAGTGGCTGAATTGATTTTACTCATGCTTTCCAGAATAGTTCAGCGCTGGGCTGAGAACAATCACAGACATTTTTGGCTTGATAGATTTTGCCTGAGAAAGTCAGGAGCCACTGACCAAGGGGAGGGCTGAGCAGCGGCTGGAATTCCTCTTTAATGACAGCGGTCACTACCAGCTGGATCCCGAAGAAGCCTGGGCTGCACACTCAAGTGTGCAATAATGGAGGATTCCAGCGGAAAGTTAATAGACTGACAAATACTTTTTATGCTTGATGAACTGTAATTGCACAGGAAGGCCAAGTGCTAATGGTAAAACATAGCCTAACAAAAAAGATTTATTCCATGTTATGAGGAACATTATTTGACTGTCTTCTCAAAGCAACAGCTATAACTGGGAAAAAAAACCCCTCTGACAATCCCTACCAAAAAAAGTAACAAAGATGAAAAACTAACCATTGCTCGTGTCCTCTTTTGCCTTTTGTCCCAACATGCAGTAAGCTACAAATAGGAAATTACAACCAGTAAAAGTAAAGCAAAGACCTTAGGAGTTTCATTTCTGGACAGAATTCTGTCATGCAACTCTACCCTGAAGTAGTACACAGCCCAATACATCAGTACCTCAAAGGTTAAAAAGTATCTTGGCTTATCTGGTTTTAATTTCTGCTCCTGTTCTGTTCTTTATACAGTTTCACAGACGTGATGGTTTTCCTACTGGATCAGTTAGCGAAATCAGATTTTTGGCATGCTCTGTGGAAAGCATGTCATACAAAAGGGAACTAGGGACATGCTGGCAGATCCCAGAAACAGCCAAAACAAAATAGTCCATCACAGCAGTGTGTGGAGTGGTCCTGATCCCAAAGGCAGTGTCAGTGCTAGCTCAAGGCTTTTCATCAACATAGACTAAATTTAATTTTGTCACTTGAAGGCTGAGAGCAAAAGGCTAAGTTGCTTTCGCTACAGAAATGCCTGCCAGAGGAGGGAATGGCAGAGAAACAACCATGCAAATCTAACTTGCTGGTTCAACCAGTAGTCTACATATCCAGCCTTTCTGTCAGAAGAAGTAGTCAGCTTGGTTTTCCAGATGCCTGGCATAAACAAAATAAGTAGAGGATCACACCTGTTTTGTATCTCTCCCTAAAACTTTGCCAACGATCAGAGCCTGTCTCAGGCAGGATGGGTGTGTTAACTGAATTCCTGGGCTAATGAGTGGTGTTTCTCAGCAGGGCTAACTAATTGCCTCAGCTGTAATACCACCTTGATGCGGTTACATTGTTTGTGGTCAGCTGTTACCAAGATAACGACTTCTGTATTTCAGAGAACCTCGTGTTCTAGTTCAGTAGAGCAAACAGGATGTAGACACAAAGTTTCTGAATCCAGAATTGTACCTTAGAGGAAAAAAAAAATAAACAAAAAGGAAAAAGGAAGGTGAGTGCTAACCTTGATATAAAGGTAAATGAGTAAGATCTGACCTCAAGGAAAAGTAGGCTTAGACTTTAGAAGGCTTTTGACTGTTGTTGCAAGCAGGTTTTGGAACAGAGTGCTTATGGTATTAGGGCAAAGAAAGCTCTCTGGGTGCCTTGAAGTGGAGCTCCTTAGGTCTGAAAAAAAAAGAAATTATATGATGCTACCTGTAAATCAAAATATCTAGACTTTAAGGATCAAGTCCAGAAAGCCTCCCCGACTTTTTCTAGTACTGCTCTAGGTGTATGTAAGCCAGCCAGTTGTAACTGAGACAATTTTTATTGCTTGCTTTTTATTCCCTACTGCTCCTTCCTTCATCTAGCTGATAAGTATTCAGAGCCTTGCTTAGTTCTTTCCTCCTTAAGAGCAGTTAATTCAGTTTCCTACCTTCTGTTTGTTTATACAGGAAATAAGGCAAAACTCTTGCTGGCTTGCACTGCAAAAAAGTCTCCTTGAATTTCAATTAATGTACTGATTTGTTGAAAGTTGTTCACTGTCTACTGGAACATAATTGTCACTGGAATAGTTAGGGCCAGTTACAAACATTCACCTTACCCCTGAATGGAGTGGAAGCTCTCTCTTCTGAAGCCTTCTGGATTCAGCCCTTAGCTGTATCATTGTTAGGATAGAAATAATGGAGGAGACTGAGAAATGAGAAATATAGGTGAAGTATGCTGCTTTTTTGGGGTTATTAATTGTTCTTCTATATCCTGTCTTTTTATTTGCTAATCCAACGTAAATGTGCCAAAGGATATGAAATAGTGTGTTTTTCCCTTTTCTGACAACAATGAAGCCTGCTTGAATTAATAAATGAATCAAAGGTAAATGAACTCTGAAAGTGAATAATGGGAGAAATGTCTATGTAACAAACCTTTTTATATGCCCATCAAGAAGACTTGCACCTTTTAAATGATTTGCCTTTAAATTAATATAATGTATCAAAGAACTTTGAACACCTACTTTATTCCTTAGAACATTTTATTGCTTCTCTAATACACTTCAGATTAGTCAGGTTGTTGAGTGTCCATCACCAAATAATGATAAAGTGCAAGAAATTGCCTTCTGTACCAGTGAAGTGTCACCTGAATCTGGTTAGAAACTTGCGTGTTGTTAAGGTTGTATTGGCAAGACAGAAATTGCCAGAGAAATTGTGCCGCTATTAAATGCGGCTAATTTTCATTCTTTCTGAGCCCTAAAAGTTGCTGAAGTGGTTAATGTGACTCAAATTAGATGTCCAAAATGGTGCTTCAGTATTTCCCTCTCAGTTCTGAAAGAAAACCTGGCATTTTTAGGAACATTCCTAAAACTTCATTTGTTCATATTTTCCGTACAGATATCAAACGTGCAAGTTGTAGCTGGCTTCCGAGCACTGCAACAAGTGTTTTGATCTTTTCTATACAAACAGGACTGAAAGAAGTTATACTGTCACATGGTCTGCCATGTCAACACGACTTTCTTCTGAGCTGATGAAATAGCCTGTTTTGTTGGGCTTGCAAACTTTGTTTGAACTACCCGATGAACGGTTTGTGCCAGCTCAAAGCGAGAGTGCAGCTGAATCCGTGCATAAGCAGATTTTATTCTCAAGGTGGCTGGTCAGGAGTTTTTTGACATCATGTTAGAAACTGGGGCTTAGATTTGAAATTCCAGCTGAATCACATGTTTGCAGAAATAGGCAGATTTTAGTGTTTGTAGAATTCATCACCTCATAGAAAAAATGTGTTTTATGATGACTTTTAACTTGAAATAAGTTCTGTGGTGTGTGAATTGTGTTCCAATTCATACGAAACAAGGTATTTCAGTATAGAATTGAATGCTGGTAATTTCGCTGGGAAACAGGAAAGACTTAGCTAGTTTGCTGTCTCCAGTGCTTGGTTATTCTGCTTACAGAGTCAGGTTCTGAAAACTATTGTACAAGTCTTTTCTGTTAGATGACTTTTGCTTTTGTTTTCCTTGAAGACTGGCACTGATATCCGTTTTAATAGACTTGATCAAATATTTAATATTGATTGTGTCGAGCTGGGAGGCTTATGATCTTTCTGCTGCGTTCCCGCTCTGTTTACTGTTATCAGGACTGTGGCTCCACTAGGGAAAAAACTCCTACAGTAGCATTTTATAGTAACAGCCTCTGGACTCAGATCTTTGAATAGGACCAAATTGTCTTTAATGTCTCTGTTAGTTTGTGTCTTTTGCTCCCCTGCCACAGCATGGAGCACAAAAATGACTTTCAGAGGCCCCTTGCTTCTGCTAGTTACCTTCATGCTCTGCAGACAAACTGCTGTCAGACAATCTGGCCTGAGCTAGAGGTGTTCCTTTTCATGACAAAGGAAACGTGTGTGTGTGTGTCCCCGATTATGCCAGTACTATATTCATCTTGCTAAATGGTTGCTAGATCAATCCATATGATAGAAAAAAGACTAAAATGGGACTGGAACAAAGACATGATGGGAGTAACTATGGCTCTCTTAAGAGAGCACTGAAGGGCCTGGATGCTTTCAGAACCGTTGGACAAGCAGACAACTTGGTATTTGAAACCATGATCACAGCAAAAGGAATTTCTAAAAACATCAAAGGGATGAGGAAAATCACAGCACCAGGACTGGATAGCCTTAGTTTGAGGGATCTTAATAAGATTGATCCTTAGCATACCCATTTAATGGAATTGTTCAGTCTGTGGTTGGTATGTGATACCATACTGAATGTGATAAGAAAATGTTGGACTGGGTTAATATCAAAATCGGCCATACCAGAGCATCAGAATGACATCAATAATTGGTGACCAATTACCATCAGACCAACCATTTTTGAGTTCTTCTCAAGGATCTTAGCAGCAAAGCTAAGGCACGTCCGGTTAATCTACCACAAAGAGGGTTTATAAGGTCTTCAGGATGTGCAGAAAATTTGAAATTATTACAGCTGTTAGTTTGAAATGCAGAAAAGGAACATTGACCCCTGGGGGTAGTCTTCATTGATTTAGCAAAAGCGTTTGACACCGTGAGCCATTCTCATATCATCATGGCCCTTAAACAGAAGGGTGTGGACAATCACATTATTGCGCCGATTACAAGGTTGTATCATAACATCAGTACTCATATTGACCTGAAGAATGAAAAGTTGGATCCTATTGGGATTTAGATCAGTGTGAAACAGGGTAATCCAGTGTCTACTATTATTTAACTTATCTGTGGACCCCTTGTTGTGTAAGTTGGAGGAAGAAGGAAGTGGATTTCAGCACTGTGCGAAAAATATAACAGCTGTGGCTTTTGCAAATGTCTTGCTACTGTTGAGTGGATCATGGGAAGGCATGCAGACAAATGTTGAAACTTTGGAGGTCTTTTGTGATCTGACTGGCCTCAGGATACAGGGGGGGAAAAGTGCCATGGCTTTTGCATCCAGCCTACAAAGGACTTGCATACGATCAGCGACTGTCCTCCATGGATGCTTAATGGCACACCCCTCAATATGATTGAACCTGGTAGCACTGAGAAGTACCTGGGCTAATGTATTGACCCATGGACTGGAGTATAGAAACCGAGACTACTGGAAAAATTACAAGTGTTGTTACAATGAATTGGGAAGGCTTTACTGAAACAGCTTCAGAAAGTTGACATCTTGAAAGGATATACTACCCTGTGATTGATTTACCTAGCAGATCAGGCTGACGTGGAAGCCATATATGTAGAAACCCTTGATTTGGAAATTCGTTCAGCCATCAAGGAATGGTTGCATCTAGTACCTGTGATGCTATCCTGTATTCCAGCACTCAGGATGGAGGACTGGGTATTACCTCTTGGGATTGGTCCCTAGTGTACAAGCTAGAGGAATATACAGAATTGCATAGTCTTCAGGTGATACAATAAGAGCAGTGGTTCAGTGGTTTGTCAGGAGGGCATTGAGAAAGAATTTGGAAAATTGTTGATTGCAGCAGGACAAAACAAAGATAAGATTCCATCTATCTGGGACCTGAAACTGGTCATGGTGATATCTGAGAAATCAGGTGGGGAGGAAAAAGTATTGGCATAGGAGATACACGCTCCAAAGATCATTTTATCTGAGACCCTGTAACTGCCGGAAACACGAATTAGTGAATTGCACCAAGTTGTTATCCCAGGGCTGTGGAATTTCCAGCTTTGAGAAGGATAAAGTCAATAACAATTGAACATTACAGAAGGCTCATCACGGCACTACAGCTAAGATCTAACATCTACCCCATGAGAGAATTTCTGGCAAGGGGCAGACGAGACTCAAATCATGTCGCCATTGCCAGGTAGAGAATGACACCTGCTCCCACAATATTGGGTACTACCCTGCAGTACAAGATGCTAGGATTAAGAGAGACAATCAACTCTGTGAATTATTGGTGAGTGAGGCCAAAAAGAAAGAATGGGTGTTATTCCGAGAGCTGCTGCTGAAAGATGAAAAAATTTATTATATAAACCAGACGTGGTATTTGTTAAAGGAGATCAAGCCTTTGTAGTGGGCATCATGGTGAGGTATGAGAGCAAACCTACATCTTTGATGGATGTAGTGGCTGAGAAACTCTGGAAATATCAACATCTTAATGTCTAAGTCAAAGAATTGGCGAATGCCACTAGTATTAAATTGTTAGGATTTCTGCCTGATGCAAGTGGGAAGTGGTATCAAGGCAATTACGAACTATTAGTGGATTTAGGACCCTCAAGTTCCCAACACGAAAAGGTCGCTTGTCATACATCAAATCGAGTACTATGTACTTCAGTGGACATTGTGCATGTATTTGCTAGTCAAACTTGGACTATTTTAATATCCAAATGAATTACTATGTTTGTGTAAACTAATGAATTGTAAAGAAACTGATTATTTCTATTATGTCTATCTTAGGTGGGAGCCAGACCCCGTTAAGTGTCTGAGATGGTCAGGTGGTATTTCATTGATAGCTGGGATGGTGATAGTGTGTAGCTATGACAATAGGCTCATAATCATGACAAGTTATATATCCTGCCAAAAGATGTTAATTACTGGTCTTTACTTAGGTGAATGGGCCACCTTTACTTAACCTGGAAAATATAATTTTATGTATGTTCGATAAATAACCATACAGTGGCATTCTGGAGACTGCAGATTTACCAGGGACAGTTTAATCTAATTATGCTTTATGAAAAGCCTGCTGAGACTGAACTTTTCTCCTCAGACAGATATTGTATGAGTATCACCAGCATAAAGGTTACTGATGGTTGTGCATGAAGATGACTGTGGCCTGTTTTACTAATAGCATCAAAATCGATCTTTCTTGGATCTTCTCACTGTTTTCAAATTCCAGGATAGGGATCTAGGGGCTACTAATCGGCCTATTACACAGAAATCTCTTAGGAAGACTCTGATGGCACTTGATGTGCTCAGGACTTACATAATTATATAACTTAATTAGAGAGTGGCATACTTCCTCTCATGAAAAGAGAGCAGCTTCCATTCCTCAGTGTTTACCTACTTTTAAAACACAGTTTGAACTTCTAGAGGATCTGTGGAAGTCAGATTCCTGAGGACTAACTACCTTAGCACAAGATTCTGATCATTCATGTGTCTAAATATTATAACAATATGAGGACTAATTAAAACTGGAGCTAGAGCAGGAGGGTAAATGGCACTTCCCCAGAGGCGCAGTCCAAGCCAGGAGAGCACAGTCCAGCAGGCAGTTTGATAGCAATGTAAGTCACCATCTTCTTGGTCAGGTACCATCAGCAGTGAGCTTGCCCCGTACTTTACACTGATGGAGTGTGAGCTCTTTCTGACCAGATGCTGTTTAGATGCATAAGGGTAGAAATATGTCCCTCTCAGGGATGTATCCTTCCTCTCAGGAAGAGTTTCTTCACTGCCTTCAGCATCCTCCTTCCCCGCCAGTACCTGTTGGTATAACCTCATTGGGGTACCCACATGGCCCTCCCTCTAACCAGGAAACTTGAAATAAATGGATGAGTCAGCTTGAAAAGAAGTATAAAAGAAATATATAGATTTGTGTCAGGAGGAGAGAGAGAAGTGGTAACAGAACAAAACCACAAACCCTAGTTTGATACTGCCACAAGTCACTCACGGGCATGGTGACGTCTGCCTAGGGATAGCAGAGCATCCTCCCCATTGGAGCAGTCCGGCCACCGCACTTGCAGGACAGGGTGAAAACAGTAAGGATCTGTGCATGTGAACTTGTGGGGTGCTTTCTCAGCCACACAGGCATTTGTAGAGGGCAGCATGTGTACACGCAAGGCGAGAGCACCCATGTTTCCAGCAAGATGTGGGTGCAAGTAGGGGAATCTGAACTCCAAGAAGAGAGTGTTGAGGGCTCGTTGCCCTCGAGCCCTGCGAGAATGTGGCGTGTGCGTGTAACTGCGGATGTGGGGAGGGGCTGTAGCTCTTGGGATTAGTTATAGCATGCTTAGAAATTTATGGGTAATTATTAACATTTTGGAAAGTTCTAATACTGTGGTTTATGTGTTGTATCCCCAGTACTGATCCTGGATGTATAATTTACTGATTGCCAGTTAATTACATCATTAATAAGTCACTGGATTGCTTTGATTCTGGTTTGATTTAAACAGTGTGAAATGAGCAGATTTTCCTTGTAACATACCCTGAGAAGGCATCCTTTGTGCAGTAGCGAGATGATTGCTTCTCAGTCACTGCCATCAGCAGGCTGTTGTCGGCTTTGGCAGGGAACGGGGTGTCGTAAAATGTTCAGGTTCTGAGGGAAAGGACAAGCCCTCTTGCTGTCTACCTGTGGCAGTTTTCTATTTATGTGTGAGTGGAACATCCTTAAGTGAATGCAAGATATGTCATGCAAATAGTTTTTTGGGCTCTTTATGCAATCATCTGGTTTGGATTTTAGTCTTCCAGACATATTTTCCTTCAAGCAGACTAGTGTGGCAAAGAAAGCAGTTTTTGAAAGTGACAGTCTTGGTTTTTTAAATCTACTTAACTAAGAGAAACAAAAAGCACCTGCCACACTTCCCTATTTAAAATGGCTTCCCCTAATCTATGTGGACCAAAAAGGTCCAGTAAATTAGTCTTCTATGATATGAAGTATTATTTTATTTCCAACTTTGTTACTGCTTTTGGACTTCTTTGAAGGTAACTAAAAGAAAGTGTTTTTTAAAATTATTATTTAACCTCCTACGAAATTCCTTTCCACAATAAACAAGTGAAGGAAGTTAATATTGCAGGTGGAGTGTGCTACCGGTTTGAGTACAGATGAAGAAAGCCCCCGCATAGGTATGAAATGGGAAGCAAGGAAGAATGTCAGTAATTGTCCCTGGCTGGTTTTGTGGTTTTCCCCTTGGTATGCTCTCCAGGTTAATGCCTGGGTTTCAGGATACTATGTGGTGGAGCAATCAAATCCATGGATCATAACTTCATAGCTGTAATGGCAGGTGGAGGACATCTAATTAAAATAAGCCAGGCAGGCCGTGTGATACTGTCTCTATTTTCAGGCCTGATATTAACTCGAGATGAATAGTCTAATTAGATACTCCCTACTGCTCTCCCAAAATATGGTTTCATCCTACACAACAGTGTAGTTACCTCCTTTTAAGAAGGAGATAGTACAAATAATCTTTGGAAAAATTATGTTTGGAGGAAGCATTTCCGTGCCACTTAGTACTGCAAAACTTGATTAGGAAGACTTGGTACAATCAAAGAGCTTGGTTGTCAGCTGCTGAATTTATCCAAATCTGCATGCATAACATGGGTGAGAGGCTTCATGGACGGGGAGGAATTGTATGAATGAAATTCTGATTTCTAATGGTAGCAGTGCCATATGTGACAAGTAGGCAACGCTAGAAAATATTTGCAAAGGATAACCTGCATCGTGGTACGTGGTTTTTGTTCTGCCGAGTTTCAGCCAACCTAGTAATTAATCAACACATACTTAATGTTTACACTCCATTAAGTGTAGCAGTAGTCAGTGCTTTTGTTTCATGTAGACCCTAACATATAATTTGGTGGAAGTCTAATGTAACTCACTTCATAGCTCTTTTCTTTTCCTTTTAAAACTTCCAATGGAATTTCTAGTGAATAAATTAGTAAATTTATCATTTTCTCTAGAATAGTGTCACATGGACAGTTTGATGAAATAGCTCATTACAGTCAATGAAGTGAAATATGAGTTCCATCAGCACATTTTCATCAAACAGAGTTATAGAAATTAGTTTGCTGTTATCAAGGACTGTGGAATACAAAAATAAAATTAAGCAAGCTATTAGAGGATAGATTTAGGGAGAGTCCCAATTGAGTTGGAACATAACTGCCACTCTGAGAAACTGAGGACTGCTGTACGCTTAAATGAATTGTGAAGCATCAGTATTAATTGTTAATTATGTACATTAGGGACAAAATTAAATTCGGAACCACCTGAGTGTACATAAATACTGCACACTGCTCAGCCACTCAACCAGGAAAGAACAGAAAGCAAGTGCTTGACATTCTGCAGTCGCTGTCAAAGTTTGAAGCTGCACTAACCTGTCTCCGGCATCGTTACTTCTAACCCACACTGATGGAAATCCTCCACCATTAAAGTTATCCTTTTCACTCAGTACTTTTCAAAGTTAGAGCTGAGAAGGAGTCCGACTCTCTTGCATTCAGCCTGTGAGAACTGAGCAACTAGTCAAACCATGCCCTCACATAGCAGGTTGCACCTATCTCCTGCCAAACCGAGAAGCTGTTGACAGACAACAGTTTCTTTGAGCTATTTTTTTATTTCAGCAACAGTCAATAATCTGTGATCAAGAGTGATGTACTCAAGGCTTCTTGTTCTTGAAATAGTACTCTCAATATTTCGCTTTAGCCTTAGATCTTCAACTGACATTTAACATTTTGTTTTAATAAATTATTATTAGACTCTGCTGTGTGCAGAGAGAGTTACTTCAGCTGTTTCCACTTACTCGTGTTATTTTTGTATGTGGTCCCTTTCTAATTTTACTCCTTAACTAGTTTGGGAATGAAATCTTAGTGTCTTGATAATGAAGTTATACAGACTAAACACTCCAGGCAGCCAAATACCAATTTCATGTGACATTTTTTTGCAAGTATCGTATGTGCTAAAGTTCTAATATATGAAAGTAGAGGAGTCAGCCTAAATCCTGCCAGGCAGGAACTTTAAGGGATTAGTGCAGTTAAAGCTTGGAGGATGCCTGACATCTTGTTGAAATGAGAACTGGCTCGCTGTTGTACTTATTTTCACTTGAAGGTTATTGTCCTGGGTAAATTCAGTTTCACAATCATGACTCAGTCTCTAATGAATTTGAATAGACTAAACTGCCCGCCCCATTTAGAAGAGTGCGTGTGTAACATTCTCTCCTCCACTGAGTCATAGGACTCGCCTAATTTTGGAGACTAAAATTAAGTTTAATTTTGGGATGGCATTTCCCAAAAGGGACATGAAGCTATAAATAATGGAAAGCCA
>Ga0181612_130506_pt1 | contig 16737 bp, 7 predicted proteins | sample HoacroProtozoa21_FD_119630 | JGI IMG/M metagenome (GOLD analysis project Ga0181612, IMG submission 119630) | Hoatzin crop microbial communities from Cojedes, Venezuel. Combined Assembly of Gp0051906, Gp0051904, Gp0051908
GGCCACACTCTTCCTAATGCACCCCAGGATCCCATTGGCCTTCTTGGCAGCCAGGGCACACTGCTGGCTCATGGTCAACCTGTCGTCCACCAGGACACCCAGGTCCCTCTCCGCAGAGCTGCTCTCCAGCAGGTCCACCCCAAGCCTGTACTGATGCATGGGGTTGTTCCTCCCCAGGAGGGAGGAACAACCCCATGCAACCTTACAGTTTCTTACCCTGTGTGCACCTGGAGAGAAGGAAACGTTGCTTTCCAGGCTATTACTGTGTATATTAGACAAGATGTAAGAGGAAGAAGCTTTTTTCCATTTGTATGCCCAAATAATCTGTGTCTTCTTAACCCTAAATAAACAAACGACTGATGAGAGCCTGGTCAACTGATGCCTGTTCTTAATAACTACAGAGGGAGTTCCAGAGGACTGGAAAAGTGCTAAGGCTTTACTACTATTCAAAAAGCTCAGGACATGTTTTTACATAAACACATGGTGATTAACTGGGTGTAATTTTGAAAACAAAACACAGTGACTGTTTTCATACACTGTTAAAAGATGGGAATTTCATTCCGACGGCCCTCCATGATTCTATGGAGAAACAGGTCAAACAACTTCTCCCTTCCTGATGAAAAAATACTAATTTGTTGAACACGATTTTGACTCTGTGTCACTCAAGATATTGTTATCGTTACATATTGTCTGTCAAACACCAAACAGGTGAAGAGCTGGTTGGCAGCTCACAAAAACCACTCGTCATTACAGAATCACCATATTGTAGGAGCTTGTACTGGTGTTCACAGGGATTAATACTTGGACAAAAACTATCCATTGTCTTCAACAACCACCTGGAAGCAAATGCAAGATGATATCTGACATGCAAATAGTATCTGGTAACATTTGTAATGTGGTAAATAACAAGGAAAAGGCAAACTGAACGCAATTTCAACTATCTGGCAAGCTCCTCCTTCAAACCATGCGTCAGTATAAAATAAAGCAAAGTGCCATGGACTGTATGCGAAAAAATGAGGCTCCTGGAGACCCTGTGGGACAAGAAACACTGTCAGCAGAGTGAATAGTCCCGGTTTTCTCTCTTGTTAGCAAACAAGTAGGTCCCTAGGGTTTCAGGTAGGCTCACAGTACATTTTCCTCCTCTTGCTCAAATAGAAACTGCTCTGTCTGTCACCCCTTCTCCTGCAGATTGCAGTGAGTGAGAGCGGATCTGTCCCAGGGGCTGCGCTCTCACCAGGCAGTTCCCTGCCACAGGGAGCTAATTTCCTTAAAAACGGGGACTTTACCAGAATTTTCCAGAGGAATGTCCACCTTTGGGAAACGATGAAGCACGGCCAGTCTAACCCGATAAACTGAATCACCGTTTCATGCCAAGGAAGGGAAAACACTGTTACCAAACTACTTCTTGCAGTGCAAAGTTTCTCCTCACAGAAACATTCCACTCGTATATTGTCAAATAATACTGCTGCTCCTTCCCTAGGAGGTGACAAAAGAGCACAACCTAGGCCAGTATGAAGCTGATGAGAAAAAGGGATCCAGAGACTCTGTTACACTGCACGCAGCTAAGTACAGCCGTACTGCTAAGGATGGTTGCTCTGCTGCAGCTGTTCAGCTCCTGAGATCAAGCTTTTAAATGAAGGATGCTCAGAAGCAAAGCTCGTCAGAAGATACTCACCTTGGGGGAAATTACTTACCGATCATGAACCTGACATGTTTTGTAAATTATTTTTAAATACCTCCTGCTAATATTGCTTTTAACTATCTTGACAACTTCTGAAGCACCAGTACTGCAAACTTCAAGTCATTCTTTGCACTAAGAATTTATGGATCTAGAGAGAATTAATTTACTGGAAATTACATCTACAGCACTATAAAGACTTTGCCCTTAGCAGAGCAGGGTGGAAAAGTTGGCAGCCAGTTAGCTATCATTTCTCCCAAGGAAGGATGTTTCAGAAGTGATATAGAAGCAGCCCATGAACTGTCTGTAAAGACTCTTCACTGAAATATGGATTTTTTAAAAAAGTCACTAATGCTCTATTGTTTAGTTCTGTTGAAAATTTCCTATTTAAGGTGAAGGAGAATTTCACAGCTGGTGAGGAAGTTAACATCAAATCATCGACGGCAAAGAATTTTAGTTATCTTTCCCCAGTAACTATTGATACCCATCCACTTATCAGGGTAGTATGTCTTCCCAATGCCCATAAGTCCAGCCAATTGCTAACAGAGTTACCTCAGTATAGCTTCGACACTACACCTGATCCCAGCTGGAATAAGCCCCTCTATTTCCTTTGAGCAAAGACACTTCCCCCTGTAGAAGACTAACAAAAGTGAGGGGCTGTACCTGAGGGTGTGTTGTAAGTAGAGAAGATCCCGAAACATAGGAAACCTTTTCATAGTGCGACTGGATAATCCAATTGGAACTTCCAAGAGCGTAGCCTGAGCTGAGAGGGGTGACCTGCACAGCACCAAACAGCTCCTGCAACACACAGTAAGAGACATTAACTTGAGTGAGCCCCTGAGAGAAGTCAGAACAGGTTATTTTACCATCAGTGACATCAATTTTAAAACTAGTTCCGCTATTCAAAGCCTTCATGAAGCTAGTTTCCCAAGCTTTATGCCTGCTGCTTTTATTTACCAATGTCTAACAGGACACAAGCTCTGAGAAAAGCTTTTCCTGAGGTAGGGCCTTCATAAAGTCTCACTTCCATATGAATTCTATAGCATCTAACTGAGTTCAAACTGAACCATAACTTTAAATGGAGGAATCAACTGAGGTCTTGATCCTCTGCCTGCCTTTGCTGTACTGAAGAAGCCTGGAGGAGCTTTACGTCTTTGAAGATTCTATACTCCCTTAGTCAGAATTTCATTGGTATTGGCCAGCAGGAGAGAAGGAAGGACAAGTAGCTCTGTACTGATATAAAACTGTTTGGGTTACACATTTTGCTGTGGAAAACATACACTTAACTTCAAACTTACTTTATTTCTTTCTAAATGCTATCTACTGGTGATTTAGAAACAACACCCTCAAAACTCAATCCAAAGTTCAGTTTCAGCTTTAAGCATAAGCAACCTGACACTTGTCTCCTTTCCAGGTGTGGAAAGTGTATTGCTTTATCTGTACACACTAATGTGTTATACTTGCTTTGAGAAAGGAAAATAAGCCTCCATGTTTACCTCACTAATGTGATCTACTTTCTGGTTACTGAATAATAGAACAAGTATCTGATTCATGCAATACTAATGATTTTTCTAGTATCTCAATACACATTTGGATGCCTTGCAAACAAGGCAGCCTCTCCATCCCTCAGAGTGTGTAAACCAAGGCTCTAGATTCTGGTGATACGTAGACAAGTAAAACGGACAACAAACCATTCTTGATGCTGTCATCCAGTTTCAGGTTAACTGGTTAATTAGGGTCTGATTATTTTAAAAGCTAGCTTTGGGAAGAGACAAAATTTGTCTCTCTTTCTCGGTACCTATAAAAGAATGATTGGCTCAGACGCACAGCTCTAAAATTAGGTGAGATGCATCCACACTGTGAGGACAGTTGAAAACCAACAGTAACCACCCATGGATACTGAGGAGTCCCAATGCCCTCAACCTCTCCAGTCACTAGACAAAGCTGCAGCTGTTACTCATGTCCGCAGCCATGTTAATGGTGGCTCGGGGTCTTTTTTCACCAGCTGTAATGCAGCACCACACAAACCCAAATCCACCAAATTTAGTACACAGCAGCACTGGTTAGTGTTTCAAATCGTCCTTCACATAAACAGCAGTCTCCAAAGTTCAGTGGCCCATTGCTTAAGAAAAGGGAGCAAATACAAAGCTTTGGATACACAATTTAATTTAACCCACCCTTTTATTTCATATGGCCCTGAGCACCAATAGCAGGTATCACGGCGCCCATGCTGCCTACAAGCCGTAAGGGAACAGCGTAGCTGCAGAATTGTTGGTTCAGTTCATTCTAGAAGCTACACTGGAACACAGTCAACACGACAAATGTTAGCTGGGAACCCTGGGAAAGGAGTTTTTGAAGTTCAGATCGAACCATTAGGTTCTGTTTACAATCCCTAATTTGCAGTATAAAAGAAAGTGGAGGCTAAAGCACTCAAAAGATTCCCAGAAGTGAGATATGGTAACTCAGAAGGGGATGTGGCTTACAGACGGAGAGGATACATTCATTTGGTACATCCTCCCAGCTCTCAGCAGGCCAGCCATCGACTCCAAATCCGCAGGTATGCCGTCTTAAAATTGGCCTCCCCAAGGAGGAGGAGAAACAAATGGACACTCCCTGATTTCACCAAACAAGAACCCATCCTGGGAGGCAGACTGAGGGTCTCGCTTTCCTAGGCTAGGCTAACTAGATCTTACACAGCATCTGGAAGGAAAATACAACAGGAAGGGTATTTCCAGAGGAAAGCTGAGAGACAAGAAGTTGTTACTGGGGACCCGAGGACAGCTTTACAGGTACTCACAATTTTCTGAGAATAGCCCACTAGCTGGATCTTACTGAGCGCAGCGTTCACTTCTGGCATGGTGTAACACTTCCTCCACATAGACACCTCCACAGCGTCCTTCAGAGGGACGGGCAGCAACCTGCAAAAATCAACGGGGTGCGGGCATTTTCAGAACTTCCTGATGGACCACCAGCTTTTATTCCCATTTATAGTCTCCTGATCTTAGATTTTCTCTTTTTTTCTTCATGTTTTAAATACGCCTGGTGCTTCAAAGTGACAAGCAAGACTTTCTGCCTGTTGAGGAGCCGAACCACGCTGCCCATTTTGCCTCACCCCAAAGACTGCTCTCCATTAGATCTCTTTGTGGTTGTTTCTATGCAGCCCTCTCACCCAAGATGTAGCTGTGATGAAGGTGTTGTAGCAACTCCTATCGTATTTTCACCACTGATGAAAGATGTCGGCTGATCTGACATGTCAACATGAAATGCACCACTAGAAATGGCAGAGATGACTGCGATCTTGGATCAGTGTCTATTTTGCAGACCCTAAGAATCTGAAAACAAAAGTAAGCCACAATCTGGTGATTAAAATACAGGTACCAGATCATGAACAAAGGCTGGCTCTGCTCTCATTTTGTCACCAGTCTCTTACAAGAGCACCTCAGCTTCTTTGCCTTCAACTCAGCCACCCCACTTGCCTTCAGAGTATACTGGCAAGTATACATCAGCTGACACTGCACAGCTCTCTCAAACCCCCTACAGGGAAGTATTTAAGATGTTTTACACCAAAGTAAAATCCATCCATTCTGCTCTTCACAGGCACCGCAAGTTCGCTGGACAGCGTTGTCAAGGGAAGAAGTGAACTGTAATGTCACAGGCTGTAAGAGACACGGCTAACTTCTGGGAAATAAATCTTCCTTAGCAACATGAACCGAGGCAGGAAGCAGCACAGCTGCCAAATGCATAAGAAGAATAGGATATTTTTTTTTTGTATATTAAACCAATGCTAAATCAAAGGCTAATTCAAACCAATTTCCAAAGATTTATGGAAATTGGTCAAGTTTCTTTGATCAATTTGTTTAAAGGAATTTAATTTATTGTTATATCTACTAGGTCAGTGAACTCCTCCATAATTTAAGATACTGAAAAAAGGATTCAGGCCAGCTATTGCCAAGACTGCTGTACAGGTCTAGTGCGATAACTGTAATTCCAGCACATGCTGGCTGAAAGCATACTGCGCTTAAGGAAACAAACAAAGCGTTCCAGGTCTTTTTTGGGAAGTCATAAGCAACAAAAGGCCAAACAATATGGATAGTTGTCCACCCTTGCACTGAAGCAAATTGCCTGTAAAAGCCTTTAACCTACCCTAAGAAGCATTTAGTGTTGGATGCTTTCAGGAGCTTCTCTTCTGGGAAGAGGAGAATATATCTCCAGGTAATGGAGAAAAGTAGGGAATTGTCCTTAGTGACTGAAGTAAGTTTCTATTAGCCTTCACCGTGGCTACACTGCAAATCACTCTGATTCCTAACAGAGACCAGTAGCACCAGTCTCCAGTGGTTTCACTCAGCAAAGAGTGGCACGCAGAGCCAACGCGGACTGCTGGTTCCTCAGATGTGACCCTGCTGGCATTCAACCTGTCACCCACCCTTTCAGAATCTGTACAGGGAGTTACTGGAGGATATTTTAAAGTCTGGAGTGAATCTACTAACACTACGGCAACACCCTATGATGGACTACCTCCTAACAACCAGTCAGACGTGGGCAGATGTTGGGACAACCAACCTATAGCCACAAATAGGATGGGATCATGAAGCAGCATGGTCCAGTGGTTAGTATACAAAATTTATGCTTAAGAAACTCAGAGGCTTGTGCTCTTAACTGGGCATCTGCACAGAGACAGTCCCTCCTGTTCGATGCCAAGGACGATATTTAAGTGTACAACATAACAGGTTCTTGTCTGAAGGGGGAGTATGGTGGCAGTTCCAAGCAGATCAGAATGCTGGCCTCTCTTGTCCACTCCTCTGCCTCACGAAACTGCCTGTTTCAGACACTTTACAGAAAAACATTAGAAACCATCGAACAGGTAGTCAACAAAGCATCTTTCATAAGGCAAACTTACTCTTTAGCCCATTAAATCCTAATCAGCGTGAAAGATATCCTGGTTAAGCATCTATAGAGCTTCCATGAGATTGCTCCTTTAAAATAAAAACCAATGATAATAAAACTTGCTAAGCAATTAGTTCAGACTGGACCTGATAATGGAAAAATGTAAGCCATTATAATGAACTTATATTTTATACAGTATTTGCATTTAAAATGCTTCAATGCTTTATCTAATGAAGAAGATAATACTTTGTGTTTTATACTAACCATTCAGAGTAGAACTAGCTGAACTGTAAAGCAGTAATGGTGATTGATCAGCCCGAAAAATTAGACTCCGAAGTAATAAGTATTCTGTTCTAGCAACAGCCAAGTGTTCAAAAAAAATTCACCAAGGATCACATTTTCTTAAATAATGGATGTCAGTCCAACCCTGCATGTGCTATTAGCCAGGTGTTAATTTGTGGATCAGTAGTTGTTTGCTCACGTGCTATAATAATCAGTTTCATTCACGCTTGCATGACACTTGTCACCAGGAATCTCAAAACACTTTGCAAACATTAATTAAGTCCCTGTACACCCTCTGTGGTGGATAGGAGCTCCTTTTACAGAAGCATAGGGAGCTGAAGGGGGAAACTGAGCACAGGTGGGGCACAGCTGGAAAGGGAATTCAGATTTATCCCCCTGTTCCAGCTCACAGATAACACTGGTTCGTACCGGCCTCGAGGCACGGTTTATGATACGTGGACTTCTGTTACTGAACAACGTTACTAGTTACGTCTGGCCATCCCCACTAGCGTAGCAACGCTTTGCTCTGCCTCTATCTCATCTTTGGGCAAGATGTGCATTTTACTTTTGAAAGTCAAGGGACCTGCCATCCAATCAAGGTTCCCAACAACACACGGTATTGCGGCAGCGCTCTGTGCTCTACAGAGGTCTTGTCAGTGGAACGGAAGGGTTGGTTCTGTCTGTTCCCAGGGGTGGGCTCTTAAACCTTCCTACTACCTCCACTGGTACACCATCACAACAGCTACTTGATGTACCAAGGAGGAACTGTCAACGTTAGAGTACTTCCCAAGCAATGTAAGACAGAAAAATGTATTTTAAACACCGCTCCAGCAAAAAGACTCTAGCCTTCTATAGCAGTTGAATCAGAACAAAGATCACCTCTCTGTGTTCGCCTCTGGAATAGTCAACAGCGCACAAAGTGCTAGGCAGCACTTTTTCTAAAATATGAGCACCAGGAAAGTGACATTAAATGAGCTCTAAGATATATGATCCTCCTTTAAACCATGCATACAAAACATATGCAGTGGTGTGACGAGAATAATGGCTCCAGTTCTCTCTCCTCACATCACTGTGAGCTTAAGGACAGGTTCTGGTCAGGCCAGCAGACTCCAAAATAAAAAAAAACAACCCACTATTCTGCTCAGAGTATACATCAATCGGCACAAAATCCTGATCAACGTCACTGTTGTTAGTTTTTGTTTACATCTGTGTTTTACTTGCCTTCTTCAGAAGAGACTTTCAGTGCCGAGATAAGACTGCTCCTAAGCGCAGCAGGGGAGTACAAGATATAGCTAAACATAAGCTAATTTGGATTTTTCATTTCTTTGCTTTGTGATATTGGAAAATATCATGACTACTTTTACTTTTATAATATATGAAACAATTCATTTTTAGTAAATTCTTATATCAACCCACGTTAAGAATTAGGAATAGAAAATGGGAGATCAATTAAAAGTGCACAAAGCAGCTTTTAAAAATAACTTTCTAATCAACCGGCCCTATCTTTAAAATGTGGTAAAACCAAAACTGTCTCCTCCACAGAACATGTTGTGCACCTGAAGTTGTTTTTATTTCCAAGGAAAGCATTAGCTGCAATTAGTAAAATGTATGGAAAATTTTTAGATTACACAGACTTTCAAAATTTTCGATGTAGCAGACCTCAGTTTTGAGTACCTTGTTTTTACGTATAGATGGAATAACGGCCATGGAGTTTCCAATTAACCTTTTTCATTCAGATTTCAGTTTGCTTGTCTTGAAAAAATGTTTTGAAAAGCCAAAAAAACCCAACCTCTGCTGTTCAAGTGTAAAAGAGGCTGCAGCCCTGGGAAGCAAGGTAGCACTGCTCTGCGGTTGGCCACCAGTGACCTCAAACAATTGCCCTGACTTTCTTAGCATTTCCGCAAACATGAATGTAAATATAATTTTAAATTAAAACTATTCCAAGACAATATATAATTAAGTTTAAATAGCTTGCTAATTTCAACAACTTTTTATGATGTTAATACAAAAATCTGCTGGTTTATCCACCATCAAGGAGCTTAATTATGTGAGGGGAGATCAGGGGAGATTTATGTGTTGTTACCAAGTCGCCCTCCAAGAATCAAACTTCTGTGATTGCTCGGAAGACCAACGATGTGCAAAACATTAAAGAAAGAACCAAGGCAAGGAGTCATAGCTGTAAACCTCTGAGGCTTTTTTTTTTTTCTGTTTAATGGTAGTAGCAAACCAAATCTGGAATGGTGGCAGCTGACCCACCATTACAGTGAATTCTGAACTTTGATTCGCGTTTCAGGACAGTCACCCTTTCCCGGTGGCTTGTTCCTTACCTCTGTACCTCCTTGTTCTTCCACATGGAGGCAGACTGAGCCTTTGGCACACGTTCAATGGAATTCACCAGTTCTTCCATCAGAAGTCTGAAAAGACACCATCAGTAAACTCGGATTGCAGCCTTTCACCCAGGAGAGAACTTTGTCGCAAATGTTTCCAAATTACCACACAAATTGTAACATCATTAGGCAGTTTTAAAGAGAGATTCTTCCCACAGAGGCATTGCAGCAATTACCGCTCACCAGTACTACCCCTGTTTCCCCAGTGAGTGTTTCAAGCTCAAGCTAGTCCAACTCTGTCTGCCTGGTTGCGACAGCAGAGGATCTGGCCCACTGGGTTACGGGTTATTTGGAAAGTGGCAGCAAAAGAGCAACTCCCAAATTTCTCTCCTGCGCAAGATGATTTCCTCATTACTGACTGCTTGTCATACAGAATCAGACAAAATATATGAGTAACTCTTGTTAGCTGATGCCTGTTTATCACTTAAGAGAGGCCAAGCACCTTGTCAGAGTGCACTCTCCTCATCCACAAACGCACAATACAGCATTTGAGACAGCAAAAGGTATCAGGCATTAAAAATTGGCACTGCAGATTTCACTGCCCAAAATTAAGCAGCATTTGTAATTGCACGCACGCTTCCCCTTGAAGGTAGGAAGGGACAGATTTAACTGCAGAGGAATGGCATCTGGAATTGCTTGTGATGGGGAGAACCACACCAGTATATTCTCCAACAAGACTACGCTTGTTATCTCCAACTATGGGCCAGCAATACCCCAGAGGTCGGCTTCTAGCTCATATTTGTACAATTCCTTTCTCTTACAAGGACTTCAGTTTCTGTTTGTTTTTACACAAAGAGAGAATTACTCTGGCGTGGAAAGTTTGCATAGGACCTTTAATAGACAAAGATTCCTGCCCTAAAGTGCTTACAGAGTAGTTCAGATACCATGGCTTAATCTGGTTTCTCATTACAGAACACGGCAGCTGTTCTGCATGAGAGGTGCACACAGCACAAGTCCAGTCAGACTTCACGGAGGGCCAAACCTGCAGCCTTTGGTATTGCCTTCTCCCATCAACAGACAACTTTGTAAGAAAAGACTGCCAAATTTGATGACCAAATGTTAAGTTTTCGACCACATTGTCAGGTCTTACATTTTCTAGTCTCATATTTCTGCTGTTTTTCTTAGCGTTTCTCTTTGGAGCTCAGAGCTTACGTATCTCAAGTGCCATTTCGGACTAAGTCAGCTTAAATTCCCTTCTATTGTGTGGAGGAAAGAGTGATTACATGCATTTCAAATGCTGCAAAACTATGAGGCAATAATCTTAAAGTCTTTTATTGGTGAAAAGATTGGGGATTCCTCTTTTGTTTAAGGGGAGCAGAGTGGAGGAGGAGAGATGTTCAATTCATGGTTTTTGAAGGTTTGAAGTTGGCTATTTGGTAATTGCTGATCAAGGTGTCTCAGTGCACTCAAGATCTACTGTCCCACATCTTCTGCCTAGACTCAACACAAAGCACCCACTGTACATGCTGAAGACAGTTGGTTCCAGAGGTTGGGAAACATTGAGTTAACACATTTGCAGCACTAAGGACTTGGCTGGCATTCAGCTACTGCCTAAGAGCCTCTTCAGAACATTAGACACTACTCCTTTACCCATATTGTCCTTTACACCTTTTCCTTAGCAGTGATGGAAAAGGAGCAGAGAATATTAAGGGGCTTTTTACCTGCCAATTTGAACAGTGGGCTCAGTGGCATACACGGTTCCAGTGAACCCCGTGCACTCTGTGATATAGGGCAATGCCATCATGCAGTGATAGTTTGAGATCAAGATTACATCCACCGTGGAGAGGTCAAGCAGCTCAGTCTGAAAACAGAGGAAAGAGATAAGCAACATGTAACCCTTTCACGCAGTTTAAGCAATGGCAGAAAAGCTTTTTGTTCTTTTTTTTTTAAACTTTATGTTGCAAGAATGTAATTGGTTTATCAAAAAATGGGAAGGGGGGATGTCTCAGCTGTGGCAAAGATTAACCTTTCCTTTAAACTAACGAGAACTATTTAAAAAGCCCCCTAAAATTATGTCCTTCTCAAACCTGAAAAGGAAACCATGTCCTGGGTTTGCCTTTCATGTAATGAAATGGCTGCCGTTAAGAGAGGCCTGAGGACTAGACTTTTATCACAGAACTGCTGCGTGCGCTTCCTCAGGCAGGAACACCGTGCGCTTCCTCAGGCAGGAACACTGCGCAGACACCGAAACTTCTGCAGCAGCGATTTAGCAGGGTGTCTCCTACTTTTTATGGGGCATGTGGCACCGTACCCCAGGGGAGTGAGAGAGATGGACGCAGATCGTATTTCTTCACATGCTTAACATAATTCTCATATTTTCCCAAACTAAATGCTTGGCATCTTTATCATTCCCATTTTCTACAGCCGCAGATGAAGCTCATTCATAGCATACAACAAAACAGACGGGTGGGTCCAATTTGTTTTGATGTGACAGTTAACGCAGCAGTTCAGAGAGTGAAAGAAGATTTCACACATTGTTAAAGGAATTTTAATTAGAAATATTTACTGGTAATGCTATAACACAAATGGTGTCAAGTCAGAAATTTACAAGATATATGACCTCTAACTCAGTTATTACAGAGCAGCTAATGGAATTCAACACTCATCAAACACGTATTATCTGATTACAAGGCTTGGTCCAGCAATTTGAATAAAAAAGGCAAGAAAGTAGGTCACTCGGCTTTTCAGAGGGCTGACACAGTGCTCTGGTGACAAGCTGCTTAACTCCTAGCCAGGCGTTCATGGTTTCGATCCACGATCACAGCTGATGCTGGAGGCACGATCTCCAAGCTGAGTACAGCAGGTGAAACACCATCCTCAGACTCATGACAGGGCACTCTTATCTCACCAAGCTTGCCAGGCAGAACCACACTCGCCACACGGTATCAGAGAGCCTGCTGACGCCTGCTCCTACCAAGCTGGCCCTTCACGGCTCGGTTTTCTGCTGTGTCCAGAGCATAGAGAATCAAACGGGGAGTCACCCAGCCCTGAGCTGAATCCCAGCCCAGTGAGCTGTCAGGATACAGGCTACCACTTTCCAAGCTTAAGCATCCCACGTCCCAGCATCCCAGAAGCATTTACTAATAGGATGAAAAAGGTGTCAAAACTGAAACAAAGTAAAATCTTCCCTGGGACTTGCGGCAATCTCACTAAAAGTGCCTATGAACTGAAGAGGTTTAAAAATGTTTCCTGAATGTAAAGTGAGAGAGACCAGAAGGTTGCCAAGCAAAGAGAGGGCTGCACCCTGCACTCCGACATGTGGAAGCGTACTCTGCTGCTGAGACAGCCTCTTATCACCTTGTGGCTTCTGGATCACATTCAAAACTTCGCTTTCTTTGGCAATGGTGTTCCTGGAAGTGATGCTGTGATTCTCAAACTAACTGTTTTTGCAGACAAGTTTCTTCAAAAGAAGTGGCATGGAAGGAGACAAAGAAAAAGACAAAGCCTCTTTCACACAAGCTCCTTCTCATACTGTGCTGCCAAACACCAGCGACACTTCTACTCTGCCGAAGCACTCAGCTGGTCGTGACATCTGAACCCTCCTCCAGACAGCGAAGCCTGTGAAGCTAGAGATGCAAGCTGGGAATCACTCACAGATCTATTCCTAGCGCTTGCGGAGAAGACTTGGCACCTGTTGGGAACTTTGGGAACTGAAGCCTTTGAGAAGCCATTTGTGAAGTCCCTACAATGGTGACATGTGTACCTCGTTGCTGTCTTCTAGTTGCAACATGGACTGCTGGGAAACTGAGTCACATTCAGTGACGACAGTGGTGTAATGAAGCAGCAACACAACATCAGTTCTATGTAGAGCTACAGATCTGGGTATTTTCCAGCCCGACAAAGTAACCAGACAGCCTAGCTGAAGCATCCTAAACCCCAGCAGATCATTCCTGTGCATGGCCTTGATTCCAAAGGGAACCCATAAACTAAACTCCATCCTTCCCATGATCTGGGACATAACGGCACTTCGTAGGCATACAGATGCTTCCCACCTCCCTTATCCCCAGAACCCTGATTTTTGAGACAACATTTCCACAGGACAGTCACCAGAAAGCACACAAGAACACAGAATTATAAGAGGGTTTTTTTGTGACTGGATTATATCCATTCTTGTTGGGGAAAACAAGCAATCGTACACAGAGCTGTTGATATCACTTGCCAAAACTAGCACCAGACCTGTCACATGGGTTAGAAGAACCAAGGTGACAGGGGTCAGAAGCTGAAAGAGGTGAGTTTCATGGAATCAACAGACATAAACTCTATTGCCAGAGCCCCAGCAATGTGACAACAGCCTTCCAGAAGCGCTTTGTACTTCCTGTCAACAAGGTCAGGCAGAAAGGAAAAAAAAAAAAAATCCCTGCCCAAAAGCATTGAAAAAGCATTGAAAGACAGAGCAAACAGCCCCAACATGAAATCAAAGAACTGATGTTATCACAGGCTGAACACAGCTGAGGAAAGAGGATACTATTCCCAGACTATTCCCCCACCATTCACCCCCACCACTCTGTGCTCAGCTTTTACTTCTTCAGCTCTCCTACACACACCATTAACCTGATCAGTCAGGTAAGCCCAGGTAATTCAAACATTTTCAGTAGTCTTGCTTTCTTTTTGTTTAAACCCAGATATCCTTGGAAAAAACAGCTTGAGAAGCAGCTGCTTGCAGTTACGTCAGTGGTTACGAAGGTACAGTTCTTCCCTCAAAGAGGCAGTGACGAACAGCTAAGGCGGCAGCAAAACTTTTTAACCTAAATTTGCTGCCGGCAGAACAGCACGTCCGACTGCCGCCCAGCAGAATCTAACAGGGGCTTAACCACACGGTCGGCTCCCCAGGGGAGCTCCGCTAGGCAGGTCACGCATCTGTGGTTAGAGACAAGCAGCTTTCCTCGTCTTCATTCACTGCCCTTATCTAGATCAGCACATGTATCCTGTCATAATCGAGTCCAGCTCAGTCATATTGTCTTTGGAAGGCCCACAGAAAGGGACAGTTAAGTCTTATTCTTCTGTGAGATATTGATCCGCTCAGGCAGACCTTCCAGACCTCCCAAAACCATTGTTGAAAAGGGCTGTTTCCATCCTTTTTCCAGTGTCATAGATACGAGAGGCACTTTAACAACGAAGAGGTTTTAGTAGCATTATTTACTGAGTACTAATAAATTAGCATGAAACCTTTAAGAATTATTTAGCAAGTTTCTCCCACATGACTGAATGGAGTCAGATTTTTCAGTAAGGCTTTGAACAAACTCACCTCTGGTAAACAGAACTCAGGGACAGAGTCTACAAACACATGGCCAGAGCACTCCTTTAGTTCCTGTGAGAAAAGCACATCAGAGAAGACACAAAAATACAATGCAATGTTACTCTGACGCAGCAGATTTTGCACTTTCAAAACCTTTTCTTTATCACAGGTAATATCCAGCCCGTTACTACATTATGTTTATCCCCCTTCCAGATACCACTTGCTGTAAGCAGACTTGCTGAAGTTGTTTTTATGCGAGTTGAGGCTGCTTGGCACTTCAAGGGATCAGATCCTCGTTTGGAGGAACAGAGACAGTGCTCTGGCAGGTAAGAAGAGAGACCCTGGCTGGCTTAGCTGGGGCCATGCTGTCCTATGAAGCTGCATTTTCTCTGCTCCTCCAACTGCAGATCCGTTGGCTGGGAAACCTGTAACAATGCAAGCTGACTTTGTGTATTAGAATCAAAAGTGAAGTATGAACTGAAAAGTGGGTCATGAAGACCACTCTTCTTTGAACTGCTGCTCTCCTGACCTGGAAGCTGTGCACTGCACCTTTATAGTGTCCTGGCTATCTTACAAGTTTGGAATTTAGTTTTAGTTCCAAATAACATCAAACCTTTTCTGTCTTATAAGGAGCAGAATTGAATTTTTAGCCCCTGTCTCAGAGCATCTGATGAAACATCTTTGGGGGATCTAAGCGCCACGTTGCACTTTTTGTTAGACTTATCTCTATTGGATCTCCAGTCCCTGTTTTCTTCCTCCTCTTTCAATGCTGACATCAGAAATCTTTGTCACATAAAAAGTCACATTCTTCAGGATTTTGTATGGAACAAAAATATTCCCAACTCTAGTCCTAACACACCTCACAGGTTACCTATCACCCACTCTGCCTTCTCTTGTGGATGATCCTCTTGCTTGTCCCAAAGCGAGTGGTCTCGGCCAGTTTCAGACTGACAGAATTAAAGATTGAATCCAGTTCTTAATAATTACAGTGCACCTGCCAACTAATAACGAATGAGCAATTACATCTAGTGGCAGAAGTCTCCTAACCTCATCTCAAGGGAGTTCAAAATGATTAAAACTAGATCGCAGCAAATTTCAATGCCTCTCCAGGACTTCAGTTTTATAACTGTCATCCAGAGAGTGCTATAACAGGAATGTCCGCCCGACATGATAAAACAGCCCCCTTTGACTCCTTCCCTTGCCTTTTTCCAGCACGGGTCAAAGAATTTACCATTCCAAGCAGTTACAATGGTCAAGGTGAAGGTAAGAGATGCTGCCTTTGAATTTTTAACACTTGACTTCCATTCACGCTGTGCGAGTTTGAAGATTTCTCCTGAGCACATACTGCAGCTGCAGTACTGCAGAAATGTAAATACATCACCTATAAAAATATACTGACAGCCTACCCATTCTTTGGACAGAATGGAGCCCAAACCTCTGAGACCAAGGCTGGGGTTCAGGAGAAACAAATTGTAGCCAGTTCAAACTGGGCAGCTCCATTCCTGTCACTGAGCCTCTGTAGCTCTGCGATTGCCAGTTAGCCTGAGCTCTGAATAGAGCTGTTACTATTTTACTAACAGAAATGCTGCCTATACAGTTTCTTTTGTCTCCAACGAGAACTAAAATCAGATCTTTAATCTATGATCTTTAGCTCCCTTGCGTGTAAAAATCACATCAATCCATTTTGTCCACCTCAAAGTCCTCTACAAAAGCAACTATTATTACCGTTTTCCTTTAAAGTTCACATAGTCAGAGAACAGTCTATTAAAACAGTATTTTCTCTACTGATACCTATCGCCGCACACATTTGAAATGTATCTGCCTATTTTACTAACTTCTGACATATTTTTGTGTTCTTTGTTCCCCTATGGCAGATCAAGCTGGATGCTGCAGTGCCTAGTTTTGGTTGAAGTCCCGGATAAATTCTGCCTACAAAACTAATGTAATGAAAAGAGGGGGAAAAAAAGAAAAATTCCATGTGTCTCATGTAGCTGAGCAGGTCCTGTGTCTTAGAATTAGGAGGCTGGAGATAATATCCTCCCTGCTATGTCCAGCAGCAGAACACATGTTGATTTCAGAGGCCAAAGACGTGCTTTTCGTCTGTAAGAGACCTCCCATGGGCAAACAATCCAGTTTCTCTCAGTTCTCCTGCCTAAAAAAGGGTATGATGCCAACCTCATTTATAAGCATGCTATGAAGCTTTAGTGTCAGAAAAGTGAGGCTGTTGAATAAAAGGCACTCTAAGAAGGCAAAGCACTATTATTTATGGA
>Ga0181612_109943_pt1 | contig 16736 bp, 11 predicted proteins | sample HoacroProtozoa21_FD_119630 | JGI IMG/M metagenome (GOLD analysis project Ga0181612, IMG submission 119630) | Hoatzin crop microbial communities from Cojedes, Venezuel. Combined Assembly of Gp0051906, Gp0051904, Gp0051908
GAACCGTAAAATGTGAACTCCAGCCTATCTCCTCCTCTTCATTCCTATACCTCTGTCTTCTGTACTGCCTTCATTTCCATTTCTCCATCAAAGTTTTCAGCTTCCTGTGGCTGCCAGAAACTGCACATACTTTTTGAGTTATTCCTTCCCAGTATTTGGAGAAAGAAATTTTAATTTATTGAGAGTTAAATGCTTTTTCTATGAAAGCAAATTAAGCTGAGCAGAATGCAAGTGCCATTAGGGGTTTTTCCCCAGGCCAGAATTCACACTCTGGGGATAAAGCTGATTGTTTACAAACATCTTCTATTTCTTCTGCAGTAAAGATTTTTTGAAAGTTTTTTCCGAACTTACCATAAATTTTTCAAATAATATTTCAGCAGTCTTTACTTCATTCATCATTTTTGTTTGAGGCATTTCAGCCCTGTCCTCACACCTATAGTAGCAAATTTGAATATGTTTGTGAGCATATAATATATTCCGTTTTGGCATACTTTCCTTTCCTTGTCTTTCCTCCTCCATATTCAGTGCTTGAGTCAGTAAGAGCTCCTTCCTACAAGCTTGGTTCTTCCATGCCTGTCCTATGAACTTCTTGTGAAGCTGTAAAATAACAATCTGTGAAGCAATCCTACCAAATGCTCAGCTAACTGCAAGGTTAAACTAAAGAGCAGGAATTGCAATGGAATGCAAACATTGCAAGTTATATAACCTTGTGAAGTTTTCAGACTCAGATCTGTCCTTTGGGCACCTCTGATCCTCTAAATCTCATCAGTTCTGCGCCAAGTTTACTCTGAAACTTTCAGAGCACTCCAAAACGGCTGATTTAATATATCTGAGTGAAATGTACTTAGCTAACTTATTCTTTGGACGTTCCATCTATTAGTGAAGTTTGCTCACTAAACTACATTTTTAATAAAAAAAAAATTTCTCTAAATAACTCTGGTACACTGTGCTAGACAGTTATTTCACATGACCCCAAAATGTCGGTGTCAGTTAGGAAGCAGTGGATTTCCTGAACCAGTTTTTTCTTCTTTCACACCAGTTAAAAAATTTTTTTCTGTACTTTAGAATGAGATCTTTTGTCTTTCCGAGAAGATGTCAAGAGGAAACAAACGTAAAGCAACACTTATAAGAAATCATAATAAATCCAATTATTGTTTCACGTATTCAGCTTGCAAAAGAATTAGAGGTTTAAATTAGAATATGTTACAGATTCTTTGCATTGAAGAGTGTTATTTTTATGACATTTTAAACATACTTTAGCAGTAAAATATATTCTTAATCATTTTTCTAGAACTGAGTTTGCTAATAGCAATCTCCTGGTTCTCAGCCTATGAAAAGCTTCAGTCTCAAGGGAGTTCATTAGCTAGATGCTTCGCTGGCTCTGTCTTCCAGGTTGTCTGCCTGTAGCATGAAGCAACAACAGCAGATGCAGTAGAATTGACCTTGCCTTTGTTATTATTATTTATAGAACTATTAAAGACTAAGGCTAAGGACATATATATCACGAACTGGCTTGTATATCACTAAAACTGTTTCACCACTATAACGTCAAATACTCACCTTACAGAGCTACAAGTAATTACAAGCTTATTTCGCTGGGGGTCAAGCAACACGGACTAAGAATTTCTGTTAATTATTAGGCCGTGATAAGAAATATGATATGCCCACTCCCAGAGATATCATAAGCATGTGATCTCTCAGTACCAGGGAAAACTTTGACTGATGTGAATATATTCAATTTCTGCAAGGAATCACTTCAATTGTATCAGCTAGAAGTAATTACCAGTCCAGGAAAGTGATTAAAATTGTTTAAAATTAAGATTTCACCTTGCCACGGTTATTTCTATGCAAATATGCTATATTTTTTCAACTAACATGAAGGTCTTAATTAAAAGCAGACTAATGTTTTGAATAACAAGAAAATTTTAAAATTCATGCTGTAAACATAATTACTTCAGCTGCAGTGGCAAATGAAAGTCATATTTTTTGCTTGCTGTATGTGTTTTCCCTCCTCTTTTCTAATAAAGAAAGACATTGCACAATGCTCGATTACATTGTATGCTGAATGAGTGCTTAAAAGTATCAGTCAGTTTCCTTTACAATGACTAGCTATAATAGCTCAGAGCGATATGCTATATTGCAAATTTATTTTTGTATCTAATATATGTATTTTTCAATATGAGTTGAGTGATTCAATCCTCAGAATATGACATGAAAATTTTGAAGTAATTTGCAATAGGAAATGGAAATCACGAAAAGTACTTTTGTTGACTATATCTACTCAAGTATTTTTGATTGACAATTTGAGCTCTTCTGAAAACTGGGTTAATATCCTTAGAACTGCTTGGAGGTCAGTCTGCTGGGTGTGTATGATGGCTTCTGCTAAAAAGACCCATTTCACATATGTCACATATATGGTAGTCCAAGCTCAGCAAAATAGGGCATGATACCTGCAAAACTCTCACTGGATATAGATAGTCCTTGCCCCATAAGAGGAGGGCAATCAAAAACCTAAGGCTCTTCATGGGTTTCTTATTTTCTTCTCCTTTGACCTTCAAGTATTGGAAAATTAAGGAATCAGCAGGAGAAACATGCAGAGTTTTAATAAATTTTAGTATTGTCATCTCTTTCATTACCTGAACCAGTACATTAGTATGTTTGACTTGATTTTGTAAACAGTTTGAGGTGTTCCAAACCTTCATTTTTCATTGAACTTGCTATTTGTTCAAGAAAATCTCTTGCCCTACTTTCCCATTCCCAAAGTGTATTAACTTCAAGACAGTGCATTACTAGTTCATATGTTGGACTGTGAGAAATCTGCAGGAACTTTTGCAAAATTCTAGGCATGGATGGCATTTTGAAACAACTCTGTAAAGCTCTGACAGTTCAATATTTAATTCAAAACCTAGAGAAGCACTTAATAAGTTAAAAACTCTGGTACAGTCAATCAAAAAGTCTTTTTTGTCTAGCATACAGTTCTCAAGTTTGAAATAATATAGTATGATAGTTAATATTTTCTGGATTAGTTAAATGAAACTATTAAAGGTTAACTATCAAGTTCTAAAGAGCAGACTACTGCCAGACAGAAAGCTGTTTTCTGGTTGTTTTCCTTTTTACTGTCACTTATGGCTTGGAAGCATGAAAGAAAGCTTTGTTTGAACGTTCTTCAGTTATTTTCAGAGAGTTTCGGTTTAGGTGGAGCTTCTAAAGTCTCCGGTCCTCTTCTTGAGATATTTTTGTCATGTGTTCAGAAATTATGAAGAGTAAAGCAATGACAGAGCCTTCTGTTTCCTTTAGAATAACATATATAATAAATTAAAAGTGCTTGTATTACGAGGCCTGCTGGTGCAGAGTGGTCTGCATTCATGTTACTAAATATTCTTGCTTTCTAAATCTGAGTGATTGGATGCAAACGTACTGCTGGAAGTAGCGTCTTGCCTCTGCTCACTCATACACACATATCTAGGTATTATCTGGGAGAGTGCTAGTTGATGCAGCAAAAAAACCATGCCGAGGACTATTTCGATAATTCACAGTGTAGATAATCCATTTCCTCATTAATTTACAACTATAGACATAGCTTTTAGTCCTGAGCTCTACTGATTTTCATTGCAACGCAACTTTTTTTGCCACGCAACAACCAGTCTCTCTAGATAGGGATACTCACAGCTACCACTATTTACAGACTGATCCCTTAACAGCTCTAATTTACTGAAGAGAAAGAGCTCACCTGACTTCCAAAGAGTTCATCAGGAGAGCACTTCTTGGAAAACCAAGCTGCATTGAAAGTTTAACTGTGTTCTTTGCTGCTGACTGCTTATTTGTGACACCTCATTAAAGCTGCATTTTCATGAACAAAAGCCATCCGTGACAGAGATGGTTCACCAAAGAGTAGATGCTGGAATTCATTGGCAGCTGGTACCCAGAGATGAAACTTATCCTCTGGAAGCATTTTGCCATCCTGTATCAACAATATAATATTCAGTTTCAGCAACAGTTTGCCTCAGTAATTCCAAAGCTGTTGTGTAGAAGCAGGAGATGTTCAGATGCTGTCACTAGTGCCATTTGCCACTCCAATCCCGTACCTTACAGAATTTCAGCTTGCTGACGATGGAAGTAGTAAATGTATAAAACAGGGCTATAAAGGATATTTTTAAGGTTTTAATATTTACTATACTTCTACCCATGATCAAAGCTGCAAAGGGGAGCAAAAAGACCCTTTTCTCTTTTTATTTTCCATGAAAAAGATTTCTTTCCTGCCCATCAGTTCATGACAACCATAGAAATATTAATAAGGAGTCTTTTTGTTGTTTCATTTCAGATGACCCTGTCTTCCTTAAAAACAGGAGGATACACATACTTTCTTGCTGCACAAAGCATCTTAAAAATATTGACTGTGCCTTTAGATATGAGGATAGTTAATTAAAAAAAAATACATGTTCTGGGCAAGCAGACAGGCTGATATTTGGATTAGGGAATTTTGGGTCTGGTATTTTTTAATGTTCCCTTACTACATGGGATTTCTCACCTTTTCTGTGTGCCTGTGCAGTGCACTGCTGACAAGGACTTGTCAGTGCTCTTAGTTCCCCTACATTGCACCAGACCAAACTGGGAAATATGACAGGGATGAGACACAATGAATTGTACTGACTGAAGATGTCTGGCTGGTCTGTGCAATGGGTGTTCATCAAATATATTCTTTCACTCGTCCACATAGACCCTTCTGTTGCTGCTTAACATCTCTCCTGGGATTAGAGTTTGCAAAAGAGAGACCATAGGGAAAAATATTTCCTCAGCTGCCATTTACAGATATGCCTGCATTCCACGATACAGAACCCACATCCTCTTCTTAGTATGCACTGACTGTGACAAAGATTGACAATTCTAAATCTTTATACAAATTCCTGAGATAAGAACGCAAAAATCAATTGGAACTTTTACTTAATTAAAGTTATTTTTTCCCATACTCATGAAAAATGACTTGAGCAGGCAGTGTTCAAATATGTCAAAAACATCTTTTCTTGCCCAAGAGTAGATGTGACATATTTCAGTAAAAATATTTGAACTACTGCAGTAGTGACTGAGGGAATGGAGGAGGGAAAGGCATTCAACACTAACTTTTACATTGTCACTGCACACTGCTTGCAAGGCTGTTCAAACTGTGAGAAAAAACAGCTAAGGAAAATAATAAGAAGAAAAACTTTATGTAATTTATGGTGGATGCAGTGAATGTTTTTCCTGTTACATACACCGTAAATTAAAAAAACTGCATGTGAATTTTTGTAGGAAATTACATAAATAAAAATCTATTCCTAGCCAAATGAATTGCCTAGTTCTTTTTGTTAATGAAATTCAGCTACAAAAAAAAGCCTCTTTCTTTATATGTTAGAATTCATAATAGGGTCCTGGCAAGTATACTATTCTTTAAGTAGTTCAAACTCATTCAGTGCTATTGTCTCATGAATATAGTAGATAACTTGTAGGATTTTTTCCAGATTTAAAATCAAGAATTTATTTTGTCCAGGCTAACCTAAAGAGCTTACGCTATGGAATATTCATCTTTGTGGTTGTATGAAATAGTAATAATATGGAAGGCATAAAATGGACATTAATATATGGCTCTAGATTTGATTATCCTGTTAAAAATAGTAATACAGCTAATTGTTTGCTAGGAAAACAATCTCGGATATATATACAGAGAGAGAGAGGAAACACTACTACCACAGTTTAATATGCTTTTCTGCAAAGCTATGATAACATGGAAGAGGCTGAGAAGTCTTGGCAATACACTCTCACATACACACATATAGACAGTTTCTGTTTAGTTTTATGATCCTTTAATCACTGGGGCTGTTGTACAGTCTCATCTTCATCAAGTTCCTTTTCTATAGTCCTAATTGAGTAAAAGTCACCCTACCAAATCACATTCTCCAGAGTATGAATAATTTAAAAATAGAAAATAAATTTTTTTTAAGTGCCTAGTTAAAATTGTTTCTGGTCTCTGAGTTTATTCCTCTGACAATTAAATATATAAATAACCTAAGAGGGAGAAAACAAAAACCAAAGTTGTGTCTGAAACTTTCTAAGTAGTTATGTTGGGGAAAAATACTCAAAAAGTAGTGTAGCTGGAGTTTATTATGTAAAGTTTATTTTTACCTTTCTCATGAAGACATTCCAATAGCAACAAGATTTCAAAGGTTCTCCCCTTGTTCAACATGCAGAATGAAATATTAATTAAGTTTATTTTTTCATTAGCAAAGTGCCAGTGTTAACTACTCTGTCAAAAAGTATATTGTAATTTTGGCATTGATAAACTGTGTGTTATGGGAGATAATAAAAAAGTTTTTGGACAAAGTAGAAGATGAAAAGAGAAATACACATTCTATTTATAGAAGGCACATTTACTCAGCCAGTGACACCTTTTACTGCTGCAATTGTAGATGGTATGTGGATCAGACGAATTTATTGAGACATACAGTAAAGAGTATCAGAGGAATTGTGAAAGAGATGAACACCATAAAACATGTCAAGTATAATAAAGAAAGGTGAAGAAACAGGCTTATGGATTCTATGCATTCAAAAAGTTGCCTCAGTAAAGACATAACAGTTATTTATTAATACAGTCCCAAGAGGAGAATATACCCTCAAAGTATTGCAAGCAAATGATGAATATCTTCTATTGTGTATTTGTCCTTTACATGACAATACCTTCTTATGTGCTACTCCTCACATTTGGATGTGACGCTGTTTGCATTTAATTTAGTAACATCTGGCAATCCTCATTGCCTTGAGGTATTTATCTAGAGGGGTCTGGAGAGCATTACTGCCAAGAACATGTTATCGAAGAATCAGAGATATTTCTTGTAAAGACAGGCAATGAATGGCAAAAAATTAGGCAGGCTTGTTGACCAGCTGATCAAGAAATTTGTTATGAATATATTCTGTACATAATGATTATTTAGGTACAGCTGTGTTTTTTCTTTTCCTGTCATACTCTTTATTTTATTTCAGCTACTTTCTGCTTATACATGATTTTAGATCCTAATACTCTCTATTTTTGTGCAAAGGTTGGGACTGCAGCTGAAAGAAGACAAATGTAGTTTGCACAATGCACACACCGAAACGGACAGTTGCCTGTAGATTTCTTTGTTTGCTGGTTCAGTACTTCTGTCTTACAGGTTATTTCAAGTGATATAATAAATAGTTTTTTCAATTATATTTCACAACACAACAGACAGATGTACAAGGCATCAGATTTTTATGACATACAATCAAATGAGTTTGCAACACCACCTATAAATTGTGGCAGAAACATCAAGCAGGCTGAAGGGACTCATAAGATTCACAGTTAGAATATCCTTTTTTACCTTATATCCTTATGGTCAACCTCTGGACAGCTTGTCAAACTAAATAATTATGAATTTTTTAATAAGCTAAAAGGAGTTTTTGATTAGGAGACAGCAGAAGAAGAAACTGTGCGATAAGACTTCCAAGCAGCTGTCCCTTGTTAAACCACAGAGGATGTGCCATTTCATGAATAAGCCAGCTAAAAGCATGTGAGAGTAGGAAATCTGCCCACCAAAGATGACAAATAATAAACACTTCTAAGAAACAGCTCCACAAAAAGAATGTAGGTATTTTGAACAAGAACATTGGAGGACATGGAGTTGCTCTGGGGATATCTAAAATACCCCCAGCAACGTTTCTCTCCTAAAGAGTCAGTAAATGTTAAAGAAGGATCATGCATTATAAATAAAAATATGATGTTGATATAAAGCCAGTTGATAACCTGCTAAGAAACAGGAAATTAAAATTATAGAAATGGAAGACATCTTTTGGGGGAAGTGGAAGGTGCCGTATCAGATAACCCCTGCTAGAAATTTACCAATCTTTAAGTTAAAAGCAAGACACTGCTCTTTGAAAAGTGCTTGAGACTGCTTCTCTCGTAGTTAGGAGTCTTTTACTAACACGACTGTACTTATTCCTGAATTTTTTTTATTCCTGCTGGTCTGATATCAGTTCCATTCTTCACCTTCAATAGCTCTCCTTCCTTAATGGATAACTGTCTTAAACATCTGTAGGGTATGCTCATATCCCTCTTTTTCTTACTTTATGAAACAAAACAGGCCTACCTATCTCGTCTGTTATTGGCAAAATAGGCATTTTCTTCTTCTGATCATCTCAGCAGTCCTTCCCACTACCTGTGGCAGCTAAAGGACTTTTTTTTTTTTCTGAGCTTGCACATCTAGGAGTGTACACGTTAAACTAGGCTAATTTTTACCAATGCCTGCTACAACCATCTTCCATACTTCCATATTTCTTCTGGAAATACACCCTTGTTAGCATGCCTCTTGCTGCAACTCACATCCTTATTACAAAATAAAAAGAAACACAAACCGAACCCATATAGAACCACTGAAAGACACCTTGCTCAATCTAAGACATATAGGACTGGAAAGTAAGAAACCTGTGTTTCACCACAGCTGTAGCAGTACATTTTCTTGAAGAGGTTAAAAAAACAGAAGTAGACAATCTACATAGTATACAAAAGGTAGTTTTAAAAGACAGAATTCTACTTTAGCTTGGCTACATTTTCTTGACTTACAGTTTAAGCTCTTGAGTTTCATCTTGAAAGGCAAATAAGACTGCTGAATCATACCCAGACATTATTTAGTATAAATAGCAGAGAATGAAATACATGCAATGTGAATTTGAATATAATGTCATGTTTATCTTAAAATTATGTTATATGATATTTTTTTCATCAAAGAAGAAATATTCTAAATTTACTTAATTCTTACTTCAAGTTAATATAATTGCTTCACATTCAACAACACGTTTATCTCTAACAAAATTAGTTACAATGGCTAGAATATTATGAATATCACACTGGTGATAAAAAGGTTTTAGCTCATCTAAAAGACAAATTTCATTAACGATTGCAAAGATCTCTGCAAAAAGCTCAGAAGACATTAACAGAATATGTTGCCTTCAAGAAAAGCACGAATGTGTTTCTTGAAAAACACAGCTGAGATGAGGATTTTATGCTCACAAAGTAGCACAGAGAGCTAACAGAGTAGTAACAGAGCATGAACTGAATGCTGTAAGTAGGCATGGAGTCAGTTTCTTGAAAAAAGGACATTTTAACATGCAATATATGGCCATGTTTTTATAAACATACACTACATAGTTTGGAAGGTTGTTGAAAGTCTTCTTTAGTTGATGCCTGTACAACTAAGGCATTCCAAAAAAGTGTGACGCAGATTGGGTAAAAGTCATACTGGGTCATGAATAAAAGATTAGAGACAATGATTGTTTCTTGGAACAGCAAGTTATAAAAATCAAATGGAAGACACACAGTAGTCCTGCGTGTAGCCATGAATAGTGCACAGGATATGTTCTAAGATGTAACTACGAGAAAGTAAATATATGAGCGCTTTCCTGTATAAACATAATCAACACTCACATTCAGTAGTCTTGTAAGAATAAAAACACAGCAGAAAGGCCCTAAAAGTATCTGACGAATAGAAGTGGAGATTACAGTTAAAAAGGACTTAAAAGCATCAGTTGAAAGGATATCGTCCTTACTTAAGCCTGAGGCTTCTAGAAAGCTACAGACTAAGAAACAATAAGCCTGCTAAGGTTTTGGTAGACCAAGAGGTAATACAGGGATCTTTTGAAAAAAGTTGATTTCAAAGGAAAAGCTGAATCAATTATTAGCACTGGTGAGGTGAGCAGGGAGGTTCCCAGACTGGAACTTGTCTTTATAAGGTGAATTTGAGGAACTGGTGGGAACATCAGTGGAAGAGGTGTTTTGAGAGAGCTGATACAATGGACAATAATCAAGAATCTTGGGAGATGCAGAGAAATTGCTGATGGTGAAAATAGTCATCTACTACGTGCAGTGATGTCCTGTTGCTTAGTCACTCTTGATTCACTTGTGGGATGGAGGCTAGACCAACAGAAAGCAGAAAATTCAACAATCTTTGAAGAAGACATTGGATAAAACAAGGAAATTACAGGCCAAGTCCTGGGCACTCTCAGAGAGTGAAAAGTGAGAGGAATGAGCTTTAGATGGTCACCCAGTCCACACAGTGTGAAGGTCTATTCTTACAAAGATTAATTTACATATTTTAATAGTTCTGTATACAACTTCCCAAAATCAGAGGGATTAGTCAGATTTCACTCACTCAAAACGGGATGCAAGTTCTCCAGAAGACTGACATACTTTAAGAGAAAAAGCTGTTCAAACTAAGGGTTAAAATAGATTCTTTAAAGTAAGGAAATCAGCATTTTAAAGGATGATCATAAGCCCATCTTCAAGAAGCTAATGCAATAATTACATGTTCCACTAGATATGCTACTTGGAATTTAAAAGTGGAGTAATTTTTTCCTTAACTTGTTAGAATTCTATAAATAAAGCATCTACCATTTTTTTTTATCATTATGTCTTTCATCTTGGCTGCAGATCGTATGTTGATGAGGTATGTGTGCACTTGGTGTTTCCTTATGAACACAGTTAGAAATTGTGCACATTTAAATAGTCCAACTGCTAAGCACTAAGAGTAATTGTTCATATATATTAGCTTGACAAGCTGACACTGTGAAAAATCTGACTTTTGGTATAAAGTAGACTTACACTTGCAATTCAGATAGCTCTACTTAATTTTGAATCTATTATATTTAATTTTACTTGCAAGCCTGGGAAAGTCTTTGGTCTGGTTTAAACACAGCTTGCTCATTCAGCAGGTTTATCTGAATCTTACCAGCTATTCTTATTACTTTTGGAGGCTTCACAGTTGGTTTGACAGTACAATAACACAAGAAAATCAGTTTTCAGCAACAATGATATTCAGGTCCTTCTGAAAATAACACATATTTTCAATGTATGTCCTTTTTTTTAGAGTTCAAGCTGTTTCTGTGGTGCCAAGAGGTTAAAGAATTAAAGAACTATCCAAATATTGATAATTATACGTATCTCTCTTTTCTTTCCTTTTATTTTTTTTTAGTATGGTTATACTCTAAGGATGACATATATGCCATTTTTATGTGATGTATTTTTTTTAAATTTTAATTAAACACCACTACAAAACCAAAAAGATGTGTTTGGTTTTTATTGTATAAGTCTTGTGATTAAAAAAACCCAGAAAAATCCGACCAGTAAAGGTTTATTATTTCTTCTGTTTTGCAGATTAGACTGACTTGGCAAAATGTGCACAGACAGACTGTTTGCTTCTCAGGTAACTGCAAATTTAAGCATTAGTGGAGTGATCAGCTTGGTGTTTACTTGAATACTCAGGAGCAGAACACCAAGATTTTTTAAATGTCCTTTTCTGTCCAACTGACAGACAGTTCAGGAACCACCTTTCCTTTTAATATCTGGCCTCTGGTGCTTGCAAAAGTAGAATGGGAGTGAAAGACCAGCCATTTCTACTGATTAAAATTGGGTTTGAACTGTACTGTTACATACTGGAAAAGAAGGTGACAGATGGGGTCAGATGTGTAAAAATATAATTAGGCAACTGGCTACATAGAGACGTGTCTAGCCTAATGTTAGTCTGCATAAGACCAGCACTTATAATATGTTAAAAAAAAAAGTAAGTATGTGTAAATGCTGTGATTGCGAGATTCAGTCCGGCTGTGTTCCCTGCTCTGAGAAAGCAAGACATAGATTTCACATTTCTTCCTACTCAATATGGTGCCTGACCAACTTTCTTTAAAATACAGACAAGATATAGGGAATCTAATAAGAAATATTGAAAAGAAAGCAGAAAAAGAAAATCAAGCTCAGAACATGAATCACCTTTCAACCCCAACTTTATAATCATTGCTACCATTAAATACTCGTAATTTAAGCTATGCTTCACTCAACAGAAAATTGATGACTCTCATGTTTTAATGCGAATATTACTGTATTCCAATAGTCAGTTTTGTATAAATTAAGTCTCTAGAGTAAATTAATAATTTTGAAGCATGCATTTGTTTGGATTTCCTTTCACACTACAGCAGGTTTCATTCTAGAAGTGGCTAATGCTCTCGCAATTTGGAAACAAGGCAATGATTTACTGTCTGTGATATTAATTAAAAACAAGACACACTGACAACCGGAGCCTTATCAAAAATGAAAAAAAATAAGAAATGCTCTTTAACACTAATCCCCAGCACTTGCAGCTTATGCTTGAAGAACAGTCAATTGTTTCATTCTCAAGCTCTCTATTACCGTGCTCAAAAATCTTTTATTTTCCCTTGTATAAATTTGAGTCTGGGTTTGTTCATCTTGCGTGCAGAGGAGAGCAGCAGTCCCTGACTTGTGGCTGAGACTAGCAGGCTGCCTTGAAGGCCTCTGATGTTGTCTGTACCCATCAGAGAGAAAAATGTTAACAGTAAAGTTGCTGTTGCTGCAGTCCAGCCAAAGTGGGATAGCAAAGAGTAAGGCCTACAGACAAGGTGGAAACAGTAGGTTTGCAGTATCCTGCAGCAAATGCTGGATAGCTCACCCATTTTACCTCACAGAAATATCCTCCTGGGCTGTTCAGTTGGGTCCCAAGCTGTTCACCCTGCAGTGAAAACTGAGACCTGAAGCTTTCATTGTGCAGACAAATACTACATTTGCTTATATCAAATCCAGCTTTGATAACTATTTAAGCTTTCTCAGAAATTTTAGGAACTCGTACATGCCTTCCCAGCTATCTCTTACAACAGAAGGCATCTACCTCCTTAAACACCACTTTGTGCATTGTCTCTTCTTTCTCTCCTCTAAACCCTTTAGAGGAGATGTTGTCCTAGCGTGTTCTTGGCTGATAAGAAACTGATCCCTGAGTGTCAGAAGCTTCATGCAAAGGCCTATGGTGTACATGATTTTAGGAAATAATATACCGTCTCCTGACTGAAAGCATATCCAAGAGATTGATACAGGAGAAAAATAAGAGATCACCAAACAAAAGAAGATAGAGAATAAAAAATGAAGGACATGTCTTTAAAAAAAAAAAATTCAACAGCAAGGTTGGTAATTTACAGCAGGATTTGGTTGTCCAAATGTAAGTGTCAAGTAATAGAATCATAGAATCATTTAAGTTGGACCTTTAAGATCATTAGGTCCAAACATAAAGTTAGCATTGCCAAGTCCACCACCACTAAACCATGTTCCTAAGCACCATATCTACACGTCTTTTTACAGTGAGATAACACTCCCCGTGGTATACAAGACATGCACAAGATAGAGAAGACACAGGGTGTGAAGTAACGAAGACCTCCTGGGAGGTGCCTAGAGGAAAGGTGGAATATCCCAGGCACTGGCATGGCACTGGAGTCCTACGTTTGAGAAAATGAGTGGAGTCCCTTTACTGTGAGTCATAATAGGTGCTTGCCTTTTCCCCAGGCTTCAAGGCCCCTGCCAATGGTACTTCTTGTGATGAATTAAAACTCAGTACATGCCTACTACAGCAGATTCTTCATGGGCTTTTGTCAAGGCCTGACTTTGTTTATGCAACTCTGTGAAGCTGAAGCACCTGGTGGTTTGCCTGGAGTAATGGTGGGCAAGTGCAAAAAGAATGTGGGAAAGTTTCAGATAAAAATGGTACGTTTGTGTCGACTGAATAAGAGATTATAGAATGGCAATTTAGAAGACATCTGGATTCATAAGTTGTTTGCACTTGGAAAGCCTCTAGGTACCTAAGTCTTCTTGCAGAACAGCTCTCTGGGAAACATTTGTATGTCGTTTAACAGAGTGAACCCTGTTCCCACACTTAAGTGCCAGGACTTAGACAAAATATTCATTGAAGATTCAGTCTCAGTTTGAACACCTGCACCTGCTAACAGCAGCCAGTTAATGTTCAAGGTCTTCTGACTGGTAATTAATAAACTCTTTGTGGAATTCTTTTCTAATATGTAGTAAAAAAGTTATGGCTGGAAATGCATATGCCTTCCCAGAAACTGCCAATTCCCAACATCGTCCTTTGGTCTCTCTGTGGTTTATACATGATTGCTGCTGCTCTTCTTGTGGAAGAAAAAGACAGCCCTTCCAGCTCTAACAATCTCTCTGAATAGGGGGAGTAACTGACCTAGGGTTTTTAAAGGGAAGATTTTGGGTGTTATTCACAAAACTGTACAGCTATAAAATCCCAAGTCAAAAATCCATCATATTGCAGGGGAAAAAAAAAGCTCAGTTATTCCCCCTAAAAACTACAGAAAAGCTTTGATAAGTTTGGAGCTATGAAAAAGAAGGAAGCAGAGAAACAGATGACATGATACAGGGTAGTGAGGAAAACTGATTTGCTGAAAAGTTTGGTTGGTTCCTCTGATTATGATTTCCTTTCTTGTGAGTTTTGTCCTTCTACATTTTTTTTAAATAAATGCCTGACATTCTGAAGTATAGCAAGATTATAAAAACCTATGTAGTAGAGCCACCTGAGAGTAACTGTCTAGTTCTTCATCTTTATGATGGAAACTTTTATACCCAGCACCAGTAGTACTGAAGAGGTAACACCTATATTTAACAGAAAAAGGAGACACATATATCTCTTCTAAGAGTTACTGCCAAATGTAGCATATTGTAGGATTCAGCTGTCACTAAGCCTCAGGGACTTGAGTTTTTTCGTAATAAAATCTGCCTCCAAATTCTCTGTAGGCAAGAAAACCAACTGCTTCTTTACCTTCAAACTGCTGTTTTAGTCATTTAAAGTTTCCTTAATTGGATTCTCAAGCCTTTTCACTGTTTGTAAGTACATTCAGTTTAAAATATGGCTTTAGTTAGCATGCTACACATCAGGTCATAATCAGTGGCAAAAGGCCAGATTTTGATGGGGTTTTCTTTAGTCATGTTAATAGCTTAGGGACATCGTTTGAGAAAAATATTGCAAAACAGATCCTCAGCTGAGGTAGACTGCCTTTGGCTGTCACTGAGTTATGTCTTTTTCCATCATTTAAGACTCTCATTTTAGGCGTTAAAGGTGTCTAAGCTAGGAACGATTTTGATTTCAATAACTCAAGAAGCAGTTAAAAATAAAATCTTCTACCATTTTATAGTACTTACTTTGTCTTTTCTAATGTTAGTTCACTTGGACAAAAAAACTTTTTCTCTCTAACTTGGTATTGCGAGAAAATGGCTGTACTTGTAAGAGTAACTGTATTAGTGAGTATCATTCCCATGCATTTCCCATGCTGGTGCAAGATGGTAAAACACAACTAATCACAAGACTAGAAGAAACAGTGACCCCCCAAATGTACTGGGAGTTACTCAAGCAAACACAGGATTTTCCTACAGAGATGCAAAAAATATAGATATGGTCCCCAAGGGTAAGAATAATCCAGAGCATCTGTCTGGTGTTGTAATATCTCAGTAATGAAAGGTATGACAAAAAAACAGTTTTAGTACTTTAGGAAAATAGAAAGGTAGCCTCAAAACCTCTTTCCAGTGCTTTGCTATGTTTTGTTTTTTTTCTGCAATAGCGAAATGGAACATTTCATAAAAAGACACAGCACCACTTACACAAAGCAGTTCTATAATGAACGTCTTTTCATGCAAAAAATCAAGTCTAAATACCATTTTTTTTCTCATTCTTCAAGGTATGGCTTTCTTTAGGACTGTATAGCAGGGATTTTGTTTGTACATGTCTACGATTGAGGTAGCCAGCCTCCTGAACTTACCACCCAGTTTTCAATATTCACGTGGCTGAAAACAATTTCTTCAAGATCACCTTATCATATTCCCTGCATCTTTCTGAACCCCTTTTCTCCGCATCACAACACCTGCCAATGCAAGCCCCAGAAATCATCCATTGAGCAAATCACAAACTAAATCTTATTTTAAAATGATCTGTATTATTTTGTGTAAAAACTCACATACTTTTTTTCCTCAGAGCTTATAGGAAAAAATCTCCATATATTTGATAGCTTGTATTGTCATCTAAATTAAATAACTACAACAGTTTTCCACAGGAGATTTTCAAAATTATATTGCAGACATCTGTTTGAATACCTCTTCCTTCTATTCTTTCTCCCACTTGCCTACCATCTTTAGGTTATATTATCGTATAATTCAACCCAGTTACCTTTTTAAAAATTAGATCTACAATTTGACTATTAATCAGATCTAAAATAAGATTAAATTTGTCCATGTCTTTGTGTTTGTTTGACCATATCTGTCTTAAGAACATTTGAATGACTGAACTTGCATACGAGAACATGATTCATGGCATCAAGTACTATCCAGTATCTTGGTACATTAGGAGTCATGGCAATTCCACATATCACTCTAAGATACACAAGGCCTATAGAGTTAAACAGTGAATTGAACCTTGGAACACTGATATGCTGTGTACTGCGTGAGTCATGAAAGGGAAGGCATTTTTATATGTAATTCTCTAGACCTCTTCACCCAAGGTTACTGGGGGATGAAGAGCTGTGGGAAATAAATCTTTCATTACAAGGCAAACTCCAGGTATGAGACCAGCAGATGCTGGAGAAGGTTCCTCAGCATCCTCGTACTTCCTCCTTGGTGATTAGATATACAGTTACTGTGAGCCTGCCTTTCTATTTGAAGGCAGTTAGTGTTAACACTCACAGGTCTAGACATACCTATGCATTACTCATGGTGTGACCTGGATTTTGCCAGCCATTCCCGAATGCAAGAATTCTTGATGTGCTGTGCAAGACGTCTGAGGAGGTTTAGAAGATTATTAAAATACTACTTTCAGGCTATACTAAGCATTTGCAGCTCTTTAAAAACCTAGCATTAA
>Ga0181612_144920_pt1 | contig 16736 bp, 11 predicted proteins | sample HoacroProtozoa21_FD_119630 | JGI IMG/M metagenome (GOLD analysis project Ga0181612, IMG submission 119630) | Hoatzin crop microbial communities from Cojedes, Venezuel. Combined Assembly of Gp0051906, Gp0051904, Gp0051908
ATTTTTATAAGTTAACAGCAAAATTCTCTTGGTGATGCAGACATTCTGAACAAGACTGAATAAAAAGCCAAGCAAGACTTTTCCAGTGGTAGTATCTTTGGGTTGCTGAGGGAAAGTTTAGTTCTGGCATTGCCAAACTTTGCAATTTAATCACGTTTAATAGTCTTCTTTTATGTAGAACATGTAAAAAGTACTGTTTTAAACTTACTCAAGAGACTTGCCCTCCTTGTTTCCAGTTTGGTCAGGTGCTTCACTTCAGGCTGCAAAGTTTCCTTGAACCTTAAATATGACTGAAACCTTTCATACGGCATCATGTTTGTGTCCCTTGTTCGATTAGGGCTTCTGTCCTGCAGACCTCAGACAAGTCCACAGTTTTCATTTTCATTGTTGGAATCGTATTTTTGCTGTTCCTGAAGGAAAGTTATATTATTTGCAGAGCTACATGACTACTGGGACTAGCCACGTTGTAAACCAGCAGAAATTGTCTTGATCAATGGCTTCGTAAGGACAAAGACTTCTGCCTAAACTGAAACAGAGTAAATAAGAGATCATTCAAAAAATATATATGTGCACAAGGAATGAGAAGAGCTTTGTTTAAAGTTCAGAAATGCATTAGTTTTTTTTTGAAAATGGGTTTGAAATATTCACCTGCTCTCCATAGTTTTATATAGAAGTCTCGTCTTCTGTATCTGCACATGGAATATCTGTTTCTAGCCAAAGGATTTATCATCAACATAGATTGCATGGAAGTAGAATTTGGCATTTGGAAATGTATGGGTACAAAATGTATACATTACACAAATATTTGGGAGTTGTGCATCTTTTCTGCATTTTTATGTTTGACATCTGTCCTGTCCATTTCTAATTGTCTGCCCATTTCTAATTACAGGTTTAGGAAGCAGAATTCCACTTTTTGAACACCTGCTATTTTTCGCTAGAACTAAGCCACTGGCAGGTTCTCTTTTCAAAGCAGTTTCCTATGTACTTGTACAACATTATTCCACAGATTTGCTATTGAAATGAAATACTGCGGTGACCTTTTTAATTCCCCTGACTTTTTACAATCTTTGAAATTTAGCACAACAGCAGGAGTTTAATCATATTCACTGACGTAAAAGACAAAATAAGGCACCTCTACGTTCAGATAGAGATATGACCTCAAAGGTGCAGAGCCTTCAGAGATGCGTTGGAGACCCCCAAGGACAATTAGAGTGATCTTGCTTGTGGTCTCCCTGTAATCTCTGCCTTTGCCTCCTGATAACACTAGCAGAAATTTTGCACTTACATTCTGTGCCAGAGTATTTCATTATTGCTGCGTGAACACTTGTTTTCCTATCAAAGAATAATGTCATACTTACTCTATCTCTCTGTTCCAGTTTATGTCCACTTCACAACAGTTTCCAGGTGTGAATTTCCAAGGTCTTGGATTCTCTCACCGCTGCAAGGTCTGAGGCTTTGATTTCATGCTTGTCCTTTTTTTCTGCCACAGTATGAAAGTTCAGCAACAAAACAACCTAAACCACTGATCCGCTGGCAGTTGTCTGTTCTGTCGGTGGGTTTGTCACTTCTGTTCATTGGTGCCAGGTGGGCCAGAGGAAGGCTTTAAGAAGTCCCAGCGTGTTTATCCATTGCCCCAGAGTGACAGGGCAGATCAGCTCTCTTAAATCCTCCTCGCATGCAGCAACCACGATGGAGTGACTGATGAAGAATCCCATCAGCTCTCAGCTGTTTTCAGTGTCAAACTGGAGTGGAGGAACAGTGCGTGATCTCTCTACAAATGTTTTTGACAACAAAGCACAGTGTGGGTGCTTTTGCTTGTGTGTGCTCACACATAAATGTGCTCAGGACAAGACTGAGCAATACTACACCAAGAGACTCCTTTGTAAGCCTTTACAAAGATAAAACCTGCTGCTTTTCTTCCACAAATTGCATCTTCAATGCAAACAATCATTGCAAATGCTTTTAAAATGATGCTTTTTAAAGTTTATTTGGTCCAGCTGACTAGATTTAGAGTGAAGGACTAGTATAAAGGGTTAATATCACCCCTCTTAAACTTTTTTTGTGGATACTATCAATGTCTTATATGTAGGAAGAACAACACTGGCCAGTATGTCCTATTGTGAGGCATTTTAATGGCCTCTGTGAATTGAGTCAATAGCTGTGATTCAGTTAATCAGAGGCAGAGACAAAACCTATCATTGCAAGCTGGTAGCCACAGCAGCAGAAGAAGAAGAGTCTTGAGGCATGGTGGCTCCTGACACTTCTCCTGAGCAGATGAAGAATTGCATTAACACTGTTTCTGATATAACACTTTTCTTGAAGGAGGCTCTGATTGTTTGGGAACTTATTCAAACATCAGCCATGAGCATTAAATTCAACATTTTGTTAAGAAATGCACAACAGCATCTTAGATCTTGTTGGACTTGCTTTTTGCACATAGCTCTCAGCAGCACAAGGTTTTAGTAACTTCCAGTGTTGTTGAAGTTAATAGCAATGAACAGGAGAAGCATGATGTAGTTGCAGAAAATCTTGCAAAACTTTTCACTTGAATTCCAGAACTGAATGGTTTTTGTCCAGAGTTTACTGTGTGTCTTAAGCTTCTACAGACTTAGATACTTTAATGATAAATTACATAGATCAGATGCGTTCTTCAATGTTTGCTCTTCAAGAATTTTATACATAAGAAAGTTAATTGACTGATTTGATGACATTTCAAAGCTGCTTTTGTAGCTATGTGTCTAATAGTGTTTTTCTAAATGAACCTTTCGTTGGCAATCCAGGCTCAGCATCAAAACCGTGAAGCTTCTTTCAGTGGTCTTAACCAACTTAAAGTTTTCAATGAACAAATGCCAAGTCTTCGTAATCTGGAAGTTTTCCAGTTAATTCACAGAGTAAGTCTAAATAGTGAAGAAATTTGAACATTGGCACAAAAGGTTGCAGGAAAAGGGTTTAGCCACCTTAGGTAAATTATTCATTGCAAATGATTTGCTTAGCTCAGGTTCACCATTCTTAGGGTGGGGCTTTGTGGAAATTCAGGTTGCTGAACTGGTCAATTTATAGCTAGGTGATAAATCTTCTGAGAGAAGCCAAATCACCTGTTCCGCCAAGATACTCTTCTTAGATTAACAGATGAAGTAATTTGTCTGAGAATACTTATTTTTGACAATATTTTGTTTGACCAAAAACTACTAAAAAAATACATTAGTCTAGCAATATTTGCTGTTAAAGTTGACGTCCAACACAGGGATCTTTAACAAGCCATTTGTGGCCCTTCAGTACAAAATTTACTGCACAATACTTTATGTGCTTCCATATCCTTCACATAAAGCATTGTACAGTAGTTTCAATAAAATTTGTGTGAAGTTCTTTACAAAACTCAGGCTCGGCAATGGGATTCCATCAGGAAGACTGAGTATCACAGTATTAGACTTTTATTTGCAAGGATTTTCCCTGTAAATGACTAAATCGTTATTCAGTTGAGAGACAACTCACTGTAAACAGTGTATTGCTTCTGGATATATCACCTGTGATCAATAGGCTCCCTTTCTGCCTCAGCACTTGTTAATATTGTATACGGATTTGATTAAATGTTTAAAAACATTTATTAAGTGGCAGAATTAAAAAGGGTGGACTCATTATCAAAGACATTCAGCTTTTAATACAACACTAGAAAACATTTACTGGTGCTATATCATCTTAGGATGTGATCTAATCACATCTAATAACTTCTGTCAGACTACCCTTCATTAGTATGTGGATAGGAGACACATGATCCAAGGGAACTCTAAATGTTCTGAAAGAGGTGGCACAAATGAGATCCCACCACATTGTTATTGATTCTCTTAATTCAACATCAACAAGAATTTATTTTTATTAGCTTTTACGATTACTTCCTTTTGCTATTTTATTTTTTCAATATCTCCTTTGCTTGTCTGACAAGTCCTAAGTTCCAGGTTTTCCACAGAAGAGCTACTAATGCCTTAAATATGCAAAATTATACAGGCAGACCCAGCCCTTGGTTTGTCTAAGTGTTTGTGACAACCACAGGCACTTCCAGCTTGATTTAGTAAGTGCCTGTGTTGCTGAACCCTGCAGGGCAGGGAGTCAAAGGTCAGTGTTGAGGCCAAAGTTTGCAGTTTTTGTGAAGTATGCTATAATTTATTGAAAGAAGGTGTAAACCCTTTATTTATTTTTCCCCATTCATCTGCAGGATGCATAGACACTGTACCCCAAATGTACCTGTAAAAGGAACTTTTGTAGGGGTCAGCATTGCAGTACTCAGAGCTTGGGTAAGGCAGTTCTCTTGTCCCGCTCACGTTTGGTGACAACTCAAATGACACGATCATGAACTGTACTTTCTACAAGACATTTGTCTCCTTCACTGCATGGGCTGCATGATGCTCCCTTAAAAAGCAACTGTTTAACATCCCTTTTATCTTCAGTTTTCAGAGTAAGGCCCCATACTGTGAGTACACACAACTTCAATTTGACTTTACAAACCTGGATTACTTTATCTTCTCATGTTCGCTGTGTAGTGAGGTTGTTATATCCCCGTTTAGTGGAAAGGGAAATGAGGCACAGAGGGATTTAATTTAGAAGTTTCTGATACTAAGGCCCTGATTTATTCGGTGTACACAGTATTAGGTAACACATTGCAGCTCTGAAGCTCATCCCCACGGATTTCAGCTGCAGCTATGACTGGTCAGTGATTCTGCTCCCATCTAGCATCCACGGGTAAGAAACTGGCTTTATGGATCTTCCTCACTCCTGTTAGAAATGCCGTGGTAGAAACAGAGACAGAAACAGTTTTCCAAGGTGGCATTGAAAGATCTTTGCTATAAAACTATTTTCTCTCTTCTTGGATACCTCTGGGTGTATTAGTAAACACTTTCCCAGTTTGATTGTAAACAAGACTAGACCATACTTTATTCAGTTTGGCAAATCAGTTAAATGACTTTTCCATCACACGGTCTCTTATTTGACTTAACAGTTAATCACATCAATGCAGAGCTTGCATGTCAAAATGTTATTGGTGAAACTGGCAAAAAAGCTCAGCTTGGCTTTGCCTCTGAGGCTGGCATTTTAAAGAAAACAGACTCCTTTTACCATGCCAGCTCGAACAAACCCAGTGCCACTGCCGGAGGCAAAAAGCTACTACATACTGTTCTTTACCCTAGCCTTCCCTCTGAACATCTGCTTTTCTGTCAGTTTGTCACAGTTGCCCTTAATTTACCTTCTATCCTTAAAAAAAAAAAAATCAAAACTAACCTAAACTAGAAAACTCCCCCTGCATTCTTGTCGCACTCTCTATTTTTTCCATATCCATTTTCTGCTTTTTGTTCCTTCAGCATTTCAGACTGAAGGCGCCTTTTAATCTGCTGAACCAGTCCCAGGAAGCAAAGTCACTAGAGTACGGGACAGACAAATTCCCAGCTTTAGTGACTGTCTCCTGGTCTGGTATAGCCATTTCCAGGACTGCCCAGTTTCATTTATCTAGGTCTGGACCGAAGGGAGCCGCCTCCACTGCCCTGTGAGGATGCTGTTTGCAACCTACAGAGTTTGTGTCTGGAAAGAAAGCAAAGCAAAGGAAGAATGTGGGCAGATTTAGTGGTCACATTAAAATAGTGTGACTTCTCAGACCTACAACTTGGTGAAATGGCAGGTGTTTTTTCAGTAAGGGCAGCAGAAGGCATTTTTTTTAACACACAATCCATATTGTCTGCCAAATACCAGAAGACTCAGGAAAAATTGCACTGGTTGGCATTTTCCAGTTTCATCCGTTTCATCATCGTCCTCCTCTCTCCCAGCCAAACTGAGCATTAATTTCTTCCTGGCTTTCTTTGTAGTCCCAGCCACCAGCAAGAGCAGCCAAGCTGAAATGAATGGATCAAGTCAGAAGGACAGGTACCTACATGTTAGTGGAGGCTCTCACCCCACCTCCCCTGTACAAGGTCAGACCCCCTCAGTTATATCTGTACAGGACACTGTAGAGACATTAAGTTTTTTGCCATTTCCCAGATCATTGTTATTCTCAGCCCACATGATTCATCCTCTGAATGTTGAAATGCTTATTTTCAATAATGAATATTTCAGCTACTGAGATAAACAGCTTTCATTTTACAGAATTATATATAGAGCTTGGTTGCACACGCTTCACTTCCAGGTGCTTGCCAAGTGCAAGGATGGCTGAACTTTACAGTTCAGAAGCCACGAATCAGGCCCTGAAAGTCAGGAGATTGCCTTTAAAATAATAGAATCTCAAAGAATAATCAGTGTTGGCATTTTTAATTTGCTGCCTGGTTTCTAAGCCCTTGGGGATTATATTTTCCCTTTGCAAATCCACAAGGACAGAAACTTTCGTGTTTTTTAATGAAAGGAGAGATGGGGTAAGCACAGGGTGAAAAGCAAAGAGACCATGAGACTTGACAAGACTGACAATGGCAGGCATGCTCTGCGAATACAGTGAGAGATGAGACTTGATCCCAGCCTTTGTGGCTTACACAATGCCTTGAGAATTCATGCTGGTTTCTACAGTAAGCACTCTTCAGCATCAGAAACCATCTGCAAAAAGAAGTGTTGAAAATTGGCCCCAAAATTTCTTAGGTTGTCTTGGTATGTAACAGAAGTATTTTTATATACTAGCATCATATTAAAGATTTTGTTTTTCTACTGCAGGAAATGCTTAGAGGTAGAAGGGAAATATAACTGTATGGCAGAGACCCTTTTTCTTTTCTCTTCTTATCTGTTGTCGGCCACAGTGGCATACTTATCTGTAACAGGACCTCCTAGGTTTGTCGATGAGACTTTAAGGCCTGATGGGGAAAGGGTGTAGTGAAGTGCATAATATAGTGTAGATTCTCCAGGTAGCCATGTCTCTACTGATGTTCTGTGCATGGAGCATGGTCATTCCTGTGCTTGTGAGGGTAGACTAGTCCTGCATTGACAGAGCCACAACAGTTAACAACTTTGGCGAATAATGTATGCTTTCCCCCACTAAAATATATCCTCCAACTTTTCTGTTTGACGTCTGTTGTTCCTTACCCCTTAATATGTTTGTAGGTGAAGTACTATGGGGCCGGAAAACATCTGCACCAACACTGAAATTTCTTGTTAATGAGAAGCAATGTGTTCTCTGTGGTGTGTTGGGTATCAAAACACATCTGGGGAAGGGAAAGGAGTGAAAGGGATGAGGAGGAGGCGGATCTTGTAATTCTGGGGAGAGGACTCTGTGACAACTAAGGCAGAAGATGGTTGGGAGGGAAGAAAGGAAAGCAGTAGGGGTGGACATGGAAAACGGAAATGTTCCAGTAGTGGGAGTGACAGGGGTTGCCTTGAAGTCAGTGTAAAGGAAGCAGGACTGCTGAAGCCTAATCCCAGTCCTGCCATTGTCCAGAGTGACTTTGAGGAGGTCCCACTCATTTCTGTGAGGGTTTCTTCATCTGTGAAAAGAAGAATAACAGCGAATCACTCTTGAAGTTTATGAAAAGTCCTGGTGTGGGATTATCATCATTAGCCCTGCTTAATAAATGTGCCTCTGCCTGGCTTTTGGCATCAAAAATGTCACTCTAAGAGCTACTTGGAAGCCAACGATGCTGCCTGTAGAGGTTTCCTTTGTTCTTGGTGTATCAGCCAGTCTCATTGGCTCAATTCTGTTCCATGTTGCTGTGCAATAAAAAAGCCCAAATGGCCCCTTTACTGAAAGGGAGATAACCATTTGCCTGCTCCTGTGCAGACTGCATGTGATCATTTGAAGCACCCTCTGGAAATTCCCGTTTAAAAATAACAATAAGCCATACCTTTTTTCTTCTTTATTGTACAAGCACGGCACAAATCTGTAAGACCCTTGAACTGTTGCGTAGGTCAGCCTATTCTTTATGCTCAGTGAAAGAGCAGTGCTTCAATGTTACTCATTTTTATTGGACTCAAAGCGGTTCTATGTACTTGACATACATAAATGATTATGGTCCTTCCCTGAGAAGCTGTATGGACACTGTACAAAGTAAAGTAAGCAAGCAGCAGGGAAATACAGAACTACTTGTATTGTTTTGCTTTCTTTTAGGTTACTCTTTTTTATAAACAGGATAGAGTGTGTTTAATAAATACCTTGGCTTGAGCCATCCTTAAATGTCCTTCCATTATAGTTAGAAAGAAAGAAAAAAAAAAAAAGCAGGTCTGCAGGGAAGCTGAGGGACCTGGACGTGGAAGAGATCTGGCATGTCATTATGTCAAGGTTTCTAGTATTACCTGTAACTTTTCTGCAGCTCAGGGGAAGAAACTTTCCAACTGGATAAATAATAACCTCGAAAAGGCACTAGACAAAACATACAAAGTATAAGATAGGAAGAGAGATCAGCAAAATAACCCCTGGCTTTCAAGTCCAAAAGTGTAATGATAGTATGAGCATTGTCAAAAGTCAAGCTCAGTTACACGTTGGAAATTCTGAAAATATATATACTGAAAAGTACAAGCCCAACGACCTGAATGTGCTCGAGTCAGAGGGCTTGACTGCAAGATTTAGTGTCTGGGATAAAAAGTACAGTAGTAAGCATTGGAATACATCTATTTTCTGTATGGTACCAGGCATTTAAAGTATGGGTAATATACCTACATTTAAGAAGGCAGCAATAGATTTGGAGGGCCTTTTAGTCTCATTTCTTTTTGTGTAAGTCTTTATATCTAATTTTTAAGGAAAGAATAATTCCTAGAAAAATGGAGGCAGATGTAAAGAGGTTGAAACACATCTTTTCAAAGGGTAGCATATGTACACCTGATATCTGTCTTTGATTTCAAGACCAAGGAAATACTGGTGATATAATCCCTCCAAACTTCAGTAAAGCATCCAGAAGTCTAATAGATGTGAAACGATAATAAATTAAGGAAGACTGGTATTAGTAGGGTAGATTGTAAGATGGGTGAAGAGTGGTGACATCAGGTAATATTGAAGAGGAGGCTGGAGGAGGATTATTAATGGACCTTCTCTAGGAGTATTCTGAGATGAAGAGGTGACCTATGGATACCATTTGGTCATGCAATGCTGTAAACTTGTCCATGTTGTGGCCGCGGAAAATGGAAGACTACATCCAGAGAGGTATTGTCCACAAAGACAGATAATTCACACCATTAATGGTAGCTCTGGAAAGATCTCATGTGGATCACTGTAATTTTTGGACATCATCGTTCAAGAAAGATGATTAAAAAGTACATTTGCTCAGGGAAGAGGTAGCAAGGTGATGATGAGAATGGGGACTCTGTGTGGAAAGAGGAGACACAGAGAGCTTTTCACCATTGTCTATAAATGTGTATTTGGTACATGAGGAAGGGAAAGGTGGAGTACTATTTGACCCAAAGGTAGCTTGGAAACTTAGCAGATAATTCTTAACTCTTTAAAGAATCTGGGTTGAGAAGAGTGTTTTGGTCAAAAAAAGTGAAAAAATCTACATTCTTTATCCCTTGTTAACAGAGATTATATGGTGTCATTTCATGCAAAGACAGGGAACTTGATACTTCTGAAGATCCTTTCTTCTTCTGTGCCCCTTCCCCACAACCTCAGCTGAGTCAGTGTTCTTTGATGAAAATCAGAAGGAATGTTTTGTCATGCATTTGGTTGTGAGGCGACATATTGTTACGGTTCAGCAGAGAACAGAAGAAATTCCCCTTTCCCAGAAGGGCACACTTGGGTCTCGCGCTTCTAATTATTTTCCAGTCTTCCAAGCACTACTTGTGGGAAATGGCAGTGTCTCATACCCCTGTCTTCCACTGAGGGTTGCACAAGGCATTATTTGCCATTTCAAAACTCATAACAATTATGGATAAATGCAATTATTTCTCTCTTTGGGAAGAAATATGGACGTTCTGGGGTGAGAGCAGAAACCAACCCAGGGCAACGAATACTAGGGGGTCTTTCAGAAGCAGGAGTCCTCACATATGCGCACGCTGGAAATAATTAGTTTGTTACAAGCTGACGAGCTACTTCAGGCTGTGACCGCCTTGTTTCTTTTAGGAGTGGGCTGCCATTTCTCCTCAGGACCACCAGATGCCAGACTTCTACTGCAAAACTCGAGCCCTCCGCCTGCACAATGGAAGGGCATGCTTCTGGGCTTACATTCTCATGAATCCTTTCAGTTGTGTTTTCTGCGAAATGCTTGTAAGCCTTCTAAGCGTAGCACTTCATGCTTGTTTCTGTAACTCTTTAAGATCATTTGTAAACTCATTGTAGGAGGTTACGGAGAAACAGCCTCTTTTGTAAACTACTGACTTCTCTGACAAGCCAGTGACTTCAATCTCTTACCTCAAAATCATAACGAACACTGGGCAGTTAGAAAAGGCACTGCTGAAATGCACAAAAGGAACATGAGAACACTTGGTAGAGAGAAGCAGCAAAATGTTTATATTCAATAGCTCAAAATCAATTGCATTTGACAACTGTCTTAGGTAAACCACCACCAAATAATTACAGCCTCTCTTATCTGCAGTAATGTCCTTAAGATAAGTGCTTATTCTCATGTTTTTTCAGTAATTCGAGATGTAACTATTGCATGGTTTTCTTTTCTAACTTACATGTGTCTTAAATAGATTTTACACTTTACAAATGTACCTACTTATGTTTGATTCATTCCAAAATTTGGTTATTGCAAAATTATGCAATTATATGTTTCCTAGTGGAATTATTAACATTCTCATTCCTATTGCAGAATGTATTATTTTAACAAAGCGTGCACTGGTATATAAAATTTAGAAATATTGAATTAATTTGTAATGAATTGACTGTTTAGTACAGAACGAAAATATTGAACTATGAATCATCCATATTGGGCCAAAGAGACAGCGCATTGTGCCATAAGCAAGAAGAAACATACACAAGCACAAACACAAATAAAAGAAATACAATTTTGGTTAAAATAAAACAATGGAAATACAGCAGTTTAGACAAACAGACACATTATTTTGTTACAAGCAACAGAGATTTATTTTTTAGTCACAGCTGTTTTGCATTATTTTAGGGAAATATCAAATTGTAAAGTGCAGTATTATTGTACAAATTTTGTTTTTGTTCCCTTATCCCAGTGTACATAAAGCATCTTTTGATCAATGTGATGTCAATTGTTAAAGCTTTCAAAAGCAAACCTTCCAGGTAAAAAATATATAAATACATTGAAAATGAATATATATTCTCCTGTACATCCTCTCCCTGTATAAAGGCAAAGAGTATGCAAATATCATAAGACATTAATAAAAAATTCTGACAGTTAAAGCAAAGGCTTTCATTAATAATTAAAATACAAATGATGACAGAACACAATGCTTTATTCGATCATGAAATTATGTTGGTCTACAATTACGATAACACTGGTTCTCAGTTTTGCATTATTTTGTGGAAATTAACCAGAAAAAGGTAATGCAATGTTGTTTGGATACTAGCAAAGAGACCAAAGCGATATGAAATATTCACCATAAAGGCTTTGCCAAAAATATATGCATTATGTTCATATAATCAAATTAAAAATATTTCCATTTTCACAGCTCAACTATGATTAGAATTTGGAATTGAATTTCTCTCTTAGTGTAAAAATATTAAATATGAGAAAATATAATGTATACCAGAGTAGTCCAGAGGCTTTTTTTTCATCATCTCTCAGTGCAGAATCAGGATTTATTTGAACTTGGCTGAATCGCCCATGGATAGCAGAAATCACTATTTGTTCTTGATTCAAGCAGAGTCTTTTTCTTGACATGAAAATGTCAAAAAGTTTCATAATGATAGTTTATGATGTCATTATAATTCCTCTCCATTCTTTAAAACCAAAGCATTGAGTCATTGCACTACGCTGCCTTACGTTTAATCTTTCCCTTTTTCTAAAAAATTGACATATTTATCATTGATTTTCCAGCAGATGTTGTACTGGATGCCCTTTTTTAAAATGTACCTCAGTTACTCTGACCTCTCTTAATGATTACTCACATATTCTTTCGTAAGTGAATAAAACTTCTTTCACAGATAGTAGGTACTTAATCCTCATTATTGAGAATATGCTGAAACCTTGAATACTTGTCAAAGATTCATTTTATAATCCTGAGGTTGGTTTGCCGTCAGTGATTTACACAGGGGCTGTGCTTGCAATAATTGATTCATTTCATACTTAAAGTCTACTGCTGTCATTAAAATGACAGTACAACACTTGCTGTTGCAATTTAGATTTGCTTTAGAAAAGGGTTAATTCTCCCCTGGAAACACATGGTTTTGAAACAGAAGAAATAATTTTGTGCATCAAAAAAAAGGACAATAACTTTAATTTTATTCTCAAAATATTAAACTGGAAACATATTTAAAACATGAGCTAGATTTTGTGAGGTTTGGTGGAAGTTTAATCTGCAATTGCATGAAAAATGTGTTCATACCTTTTTGTTACTCTGTCTTGGTTCAAAGAGCATTTTTTAAAGCACTTTAAAAATCTGCCTTTGAGTTTTAAGGTACAGCTCCTATAGTTATTTAGCATCTCAGATGCAATGCCCATCGATGCTAATCTTTTACAAACCAGCAGACTGTCGGTGACAATGCCACACATAAAAGCATGTGCACATACATTTACAGTTACTCTAGATAAAACTGTGCAGGCTGCATACTCCCAGTGCGTGTTGTCTTTTCTGAAAAACAGAACCCAATGCAAAGTGTTTAACCGATTCCTCGCGCTGACAATGTGACATGCAGCTTTCATTTTCTTGAGTGTGTTTGACGAGGAGATTAACGAAGTGCTAAGATACAGTAGATCCCTCTAAAGGACACGGCAGAGTTTTCCCCCATAGGTCCTAGTTTTGTGAAGCTGTTGAGGAAAGAGTTCCCTGTGAATGCACTAATTATTGCCCAGTAGACTACAGTAAGTTAAAATTTCTATTTAATAGAAAAAAAATTAAAAGGTTATAAATGAAAAAGGTTTTGTACAGCTCTTCCAGTAATATCATGTCATGTTAATTTTAATGAAGCTTCATTAAAGTTCTCAGATAAGTAAGACAGATAATTGTCGTTCGTTAACATTGTGGTTCTACCCGCAGCTGAAAAACATGCTGTAAAACCTTAATAAGAAGAAAGATTCAAGTATGACTGAGATGGAAGGAGACAGTGTGAATGAATTAATTAAGCCACAAAAACTGCATCATTGATGGTTTAGTAAACTACCAGGAGACGAGAAAAAAATTAGGTTACAGTGAAATACTATCCTTTCCAACCTTGATGTGCCTAAGCAGTGGACCACGTGCAAAAGCGGGAGGTCACTCAGGACTGAATTCTGACCACAGCAGCAGCTCACTCCTCCCACCGAGATCTCTGTGTCTTCTGTACTTATTCAAGGACAGAGCAGGATCCTCAGCATTTAGGACATCTTTTGCACAGTGCAGTTAAAGAGAATAATTTGGCCCAGACTGTAAGATCATTCTTGCTCTGGGAGGGCTAAATTTAGCTCTGAAGTGCCACAACGTAGTTTTCTGCTGTGATAAAATTTGCTTTGTTTCCACTACTGTCAAATCATGCATGTGAAAGAAAAATGGCAACTATCTCCATGTTTTCACAAAGATTATCTTGAGTTTGGGCATGCCATTGTTCCAATAGTCAATATACTGATAGTATTGATGTAAAAGGAAGAAATCAACTGTTTATTTTGTTGTTTTGAAGATATACTGATTTTTGCCTGTTTATCCAACCTGAATTCTACAATTCAGTATCCTTTTACCTTAATGTCTGGAGTTCTGTACATTTATACGGAGCGTAGGTTTAAATGACTGATTTTTTTTCCCATGCCTGACTAGGTAATCCACAAGATTTCTTACTAACATGAAATACAGAAGTCTAGTTGAATTGCTGTTGGATAAAAAATAGTTGGGATAAATTTTAGGCGTAGTTGCATCTCTGTACAAATTTACTGTGTGCACTTATGCACAGCCATGTAAGTGTGTGGCCTCCAGAAGCAGGTAGTGCAGCTGAAGTTTCAGTGAGGAGGAAAACATCCCTGTCAAAGTCATAATCGCTCATGAAGTGGAGTCTATAATATAAATAATCACCCTTGTAGGGGATGGAGGGAGAGTGCTTACCTATGGCAATGCTTTACCATTCTTCACCTAAAATCTTTTATAACTAGACATTTCACCACAATATTAGATATTTCTTCTAGAAAAATGATCTCTAACTAAAACACACGATTTTGGTGTATTTACAAGTTTTTGGTGATTCACCTGAATAATTATCTTTAAACAGATTCTTCTATTTCTGAAAGAGAGAGATTGCAAAGTTGCAAGTAGCACATCCCATTAGTGGTAGAACTAAAAGATCCCACATAATGGGGGAAATCAATTTATTGAAGGAACTGGTAATCAAGAAAAATAAGTGTTTTGACAGTATGTTCCACAAGTCATTGCATTTCATTTAAGGAATCTTCTAAAGAAATCTGCTAATTTGGAAAAAACACTGTCTCAGACAGATCTCTTCTTAACTCAGTGAAAATCCCAAAGTGTTTGTTTTGCCTGAAATTTAAGCACTCTGTTGGCCAAAACTAAAATTACTTTGTGCTGATAAAGATTTGTAGCAAGTGCTCTTAAAGTATCAACGACGATAGATTAAAAAAAATATGAGAGACAGCCACAAATGAGCTGATTACAATTACTGTTTTTTTTGCAGTTAAATGCGTAACTAGGAAATATTGCTGTCATTTCATTCTCTAGGAGATGCTTTGTTAACTTGCAGTTAAAAATAATAATAATTCACTGCTTTTTCACTGAAACTTTGCTTTCTTGTCCCCAGAAATATCAGCGGGAAAGCTGTGCTGGGCTGTTAAACGCATATTCTACCATCTTTATAAGAGCTACAGATATGCATGCTGCAGGGAAGTTTGCTTTGGTATGCTTTCTTTTTTGTTTTGTTTTCTAGTAGCTGAAACAGTCCTTGCTGTGCGTAACAGCTGAGCTGTGTGTTTTCTTTAAAGGCATCATGTGTCTTTTAAAAGTGTATTATTTTTGTGCCTGAAATGCGCTCAAAACTCCATGTGTGTGTGCACAGATGTGCAGGGGACTACCGTGATACTGGTCCATGTTTCTGCAGCTGTTTTTTGGGAGAAGACGGGTTCTTCCTCCTGCCCCACAGGGTGGTTAGATGAGTGAAACATTTTCCAAAAGGGATGGGAGATGGTAGGAGGAAAGAGTGTCTTTGCTGCTGGCAAATAGTCTCCATATCCAAAAAGTTAGAAAATTAGGAACAAAGATGCTACGCAGTAGGATGTGATAGAGGATATGCTGTATTGGTCGTAAATCATGAAGCAGCTGAACAAATCTGCACATAAGGAAAATGGCACTGTAATTTTCTGTTGAAAATCCAGACAACATTCTCACCTTGCATTTCACTGTGCTAGTGCTGCTCTACAAAGGAGAAGAAAACTGATTAGCAAATTGTTAATCCAATAATTGTAACAAATAATTAGCTTTGTAATAATTAGGCAGAGAAGCATATAGAATAAGAATTACATCAAATATGAACTCTCTTCTGCCTTCTCCCTCCCCATCACGTTCATGACTGAGTATTTGGGTAAAAATATCTTTTATATGACATGTCATATCACGTTTTCTTCTTTTTCCATTAAAACATTAAAAATAAAGAAATTGTAAACCTAATATGATTGTGAACTGAACACTCCATAAGAATAGCAAGGCCAAGATGTTTTCTTTGACCTTCCTTTCTTCTCATTATCGCGTCCTCAGGACATTCACTCCTTGTTGTGACCCTTTGTAATTTCTCTTTTATTATGAATTGTTAATATAAAAATGCTGTGGCTCATGAAGTTTCAGGTATGAAAATGCTATTCATGTCAGAAATAAAATCAGATTGACACGCCAGAAGAAAACACTTTTAAAACTGGTGAATATTCAGCTCTGGACAAGATTCCCTGCTGGTTAGACCATCTTGCCTTAATGTATTTCTTAGGTGTTTGTCAGCTAGACCATCTACTCGTGCAGTTTTAAGGTTTATTGTAAAAGTTGCTTTAAAAATCCTTGTACGGTTCAAATATTACGTGGATATTTGTACTTGTATTGAAGCCACATAACATGACTCAGAGCGAAGAAGAGTCCAAAAATGTTTTAAGTAGAAATAGACCAAAGATGGCTAATCTGACCAAGGGGGACACAACCACCTGGCACGGAAGCTGTCTCATGAACCCCTGGCTAGCTGAACTACGCTGGCAATGCCTCGGGTACCCGGAGAGATGCCCTTAGCGCAAGACCAGAGGACGGTATTGCCTGTTTTGGGGCCTGGTTCTTGCATTTGGGGCTCGGAGGACTGAGCGCTCTTGTTCTGTAGAATGTCTTTCACCCCTTTGTTTGTAACCCTCCTCCTGCCACGGCGGGGCGAAGGCCCCGGGTGCAGACCCCGCGCTAGCGGGCTGTGCCTGGGGGAGAGCCACTCGTGGGTCCCCACCCTCGTCGCCTCTAAAAGCAGCCGCTTCGGAGTCTCCCCTCATTTGCATGGGGAGATTTAATTTCCATCCCTTAAATATGACGAATTGCCGAGATTTCCTTCAGTTAATGCTTTTAACAGCTCCCAATAAACTTCATTAATCAGGCCAGCTCTAGGCCCAACGTGCAGCCTGGAAGCAGCTAATTTGCCTGATGAGCCCGCGACTTTAGTGAATAAACAGGTGGATAAGCCGAGGGTTTTATGGCCTTAATTACACTCTAATCAGTTCAGCACTTGGCGGACAAAA
>Ga0181612_173857_pt1 | contig 16736 bp, 7 predicted proteins | sample HoacroProtozoa21_FD_119630 | JGI IMG/M metagenome (GOLD analysis project Ga0181612, IMG submission 119630) | Hoatzin crop microbial communities from Cojedes, Venezuel. Combined Assembly of Gp0051906, Gp0051904, Gp0051908
AAAGTATGAAAGGGCTGTTTTTGATAGGCTGCCCAAATTTTGGAATTATGAACCCGCATCCCAAATTTTCCTTTCCCTTTTTTTCCCTCTATGCCTTTTAGGGGATTTTTAAAAAACTTCCCCCCCCCTTCCCCCCCCCCCCCCCCCTTTTTTTTTTTACTTCTGACTTTTTGGTTTAAGTATAGTGGTTTATTTCTTCATTGAGGAGTCACATTTTAAAGTGTTAGCTAAGTAAATTCAGCAATACTCAAAAGCAGACAGAAGTGAAAGAAAACAACTTCCCATTAAACTGAGCGTTGTGGTTTTGTTCTGGGAGCTGTGGTTTGTCAGTGCTACAGGTGTGCTGTATGGCTAGAATTCTTCTAGCTGCTGTCGAGATGAAAACAGACGTGGGACTCAAGTTTATAACGTGGTGTTGGGGATATTGTGGGACGAGTTTAGAAGGATCAGAGCACTTAAAAAATCTCTTTCACACGTTCTTTTAATAGAGAGAGAAAAAATTGTTATTTATAGCTACATTTGAGTGAGTTTTGTCTTGAACGTAGTACCGAATTTAATGATGGTGGAAAAAATATCAAGAAGATTTACCTGAATTGGGGCGTAATACCCTACCTTCACGAGTAATGGCAATATTTCAGTGACAACATTAAGCTGGTAGAAGGCAGCTTCTTTCTGAGGTCTACATATCTTCTGGACTGAAAAAGGCTGAGGTTTATGGAGAAGAAACAAGTTTCCTACATGAGAGGATCCTAGGTAGATCATTACAATTATTTAAGAAGCCTTTATTTTGGCGTAACTTGGCTCTAAGCCTATCAATTTGCAACTTTCAACGTTTTCAGTACAATTTTTATTTGCAGTGAGTTTGTTACTGTTTTGAAACAGTTGATGGAACCTCTCTCTGGTGCTCTGTAATATATAGATAGTTAAAAGGATGATGGCTTAATGTGTTCTGTCTCTAAGTAGGTATCCAGACAAAGCTCTGTTTGATTCCAAAATAAAAGATTCTTTGTTTATAATGAAGGAAGTTATTACTTTAGGTTTTTTTCCAGGGCCATAAAACTTACTTCACTGCAGAAACAGTCATCTTGGAACTGTTAGAAATAGATGTGCACAAGCAGGTACTGACTTTTTCATGTCCTTTCAATGTTCTGTGGGATCTGTTAATAAGTATTTGAAAGGTACTACAAGGGGAGATCGAGGCAGATTTGTTGTTGTTACTGACAGAAATATGCAATACGACCCTCTTTACCAGTGCTTAGTTACTGTCGTAAAATTCTCTCAGTCGAAGTGTTCACAATGGTAATGTAATGCCCTTCACTGCAATGCAGTCTGAGCGTGTTCTGTTGTTAGTGTCCTGTTACGGTAAGCTGTGCTGACCTGAAGGTGTTGTATAAATGACAAATTGTTGCATTCACCCCAGTGAGATATTTCTTCCACCAGTGATACAGGTGGTAATGTGTAACTTCCGTTTTCCTGAAAAAAATCCAATAACTGTGGTGAAACATTGTTTGAACGTAAATACATCCTAACTTAGGTTTTCAGTGGAAATACGTTGTTTAATGTCTTGAGACAAAATGAAAGGTAATTCCTTCGTTCAGTTCTCTTTTCTAGGTACTTCTGGTGCCGGCTTGCCTTGTATGGCTTGAGCTGCATATGTTGACAGAAATAGTGGAAGCTTTTTGGTGCACGCTTGAAGGAGTTACATTAATACAGAATTGCATGCAAAACTTTGAATAGTTGCACCTTGCTTTACTGCATGTATTGATATCAGGTGTTCAGTCGTTTTTCATTTCAGCTGGAATTGTCAGCAAACTATTCCGGTGCAGAAGAAGATTAGCTTAAAGATAAGGTGTGAGCCAAAGAGCACACAAAACCAAACTGATTTCCAGAAATGTAACGATTGTTACCATTTTGTTAAAAGCCTAGCAACTTCAGCTGTTAGACTTAAAGTATATTTCAACAGCATGAAACTTCATGGCTATTTTTCAGGTCCTTATTTATTATGATGGATAAGTATCACCAAGAAGGAACCTATTTGCAGCTGACTCAATGTTGGGCAAATTTTGTACAGAGGAGGACTTTATTTTCTACTACACTTCAAATGAAAGAAATAATCTTTAAAAGAAGTCTTACTTCTTGTGGTTACCATTTATTCTGTTCTTCCATTGCTTCCAAATTGATTTTAGGATTTATGACATTAGATTTAAAACAGTTTATTATCTTCAGATGCTTTACCATATAAAGGGAACTATGTGGCTGGTTATTAAATCAAATTGTTCTTTGGTTAGGCAACCAGTTGAAGAGACCTGAATTCAGTAGCTCAGTAAAAGTATTTCTGTCTTCTGCAGGTCTGCTCACCTGCTCACAAGTTTTAGTGGCATAGTTCATAGACATGTCAAACATAATTTATTTCCATATTGTAGGAGACAACTGCATTTTAACAACATGATAAAATTTTCTTGGGACTGTGGCACCCAATGTACCGCTCCAGGCTGACGGCAGCATTTCAGTGAGCTAATATCAATTGTAATCAGTTGAGTCAGCACGATGTTGTGAAGTACAGTTCTGAGTTAATCAAATGATTCTTTGCCTGATTACTTATTAAATCATCAAGAAGAGTGTGGCAAATTGTGTATGATAACCATGGTTCTACTCTGTAGCTAATCACAAAAGAAAAAGAAAGTAGAAGAATAAAGAAGCATCATGAACAAGAAATACTTATATTAAAGTAGTTGTCTGTCTTTAAAATAAATGTAATTCAGCTATTCTCACAGGAACTTGAGTTTCTGGAGATTTGGCTAGCCACACTCAGATCTTGGAAGTCATTGCCCTTCTGCCTTCTCATTGCTCCTGAGCGGTGTTGGAGTGTTTGTGCGGGTTAACGTAGGCCTACGTGTAATCCGAATGTATGGTCATCTTTTGCCATGGTATCTATTATTTCCACAGAAATACAATTTGGTTTAAAAATAGCTAGACCTATGAAGCTTACAAGATTACATCTGCTGCAGTGTCCACATCTGATGAATAGTCCCATAAATAATATTTCTTTTGTCCATTGTTTTATAGCTCAGTTCAGGCTTGCAGTAGTTAGTAGTTAGGCCTTGAATATGCTGCAGAGTGTTAGCAATGCAGATTAAAGACACTGATTAATCGAGGTAGCAACCATATATATATGTGAAAATAATAATTTCTAAATGAATAAATCATTTCTAAAATGCATGTGAAGGATGACCACAGTTAAGAGTTTGGTTAAGCTGTGTGGTGTGAGGAGCAGAACAGGTGCTGCACACTTCTAATCATGTTGAAAAGAAATGCCAAAGCAATCAGAACTTACATTCCACTAATTTAAGTAAGGAATTACTTGTGATTTTTTTAGGAGTTTTGCTCCTACAAACATAACATTTCCACTGTTGAAGAAATGAAGTTGGTGTTTCATGTAAATGGCATTGTTGCTGTTAGCACCTTCAGCTGTAAATCACTAGCTAGTGTGGTGGTTTTACTAACTGTATGATCGTATCATTAGTTAAGGAACCAATTAATGAAGCCATTCTTGTCTCAGATCTAAACCACTTGAATATTAACACTAAATGCTTTATCATAAAAGTTTCAGATGTGTAAGGCAAACTCAGCTTAATGAATTACCCCACATTTCAGCATTCCAAAATTGTTTGCGCAGCAAATTACACATTGAGCCAGCAATACTTTGCATCGATTTTCTAACCGCTTCCAACTACACGGAGTTGTATCCATAGGTACAATTTTCAAAAAATAAAAATATTGATGAAAAAGATGTATCCAGACACTTGTATGTTACCAGTACTTAGCTGATTCCTCTAGAGTATTGCTTAGCACTTTTCCAGTTTAATTTTAACATAACAAATGGTAGGGTTCCTTGCAGATGCCCTTGGATATATTTCTCAGTAGATAAAAAGTTATACTGTTGGGAGTGGGTATTTGCTTGCTTGTTTTTTATTTTATTTTTTATTTATTTTAACATTTCATTCTTCATGTGCATTTATAACTTCCTTTTGAGAGCCCTGGAGGTCTTCTATTATTCTCTTCTGCTTATGTGCTTAAATACCTAGAGTTGGTGTACTCATGGTTAGTAATGATTCATCCAAACAAGCCTTACGTAAAAAAAGGTTATTTCAGTAATTGCCCTCTTTTTTTTTTTTATCCTTTTCATCCTTTTTTGAAAGTCCACTCTTCTTTGCCACTGTCTGTCAGATATTGAGACAGCAGAGCTATATACAATTTTCTATATATATCTTCAGTACAGTTTTATAGGAAGAATTTTTAAATTCCATGCTTTTTTTAAACACAGGTCAAAACCACAATTATTTTTTCATTGTGCTACCTTGATGCGGGTTGGTAACTCTTCCCCCTCCCCCCCCAATTTGCTTCTAGATCACTTTGTTCTAATACTTTTCAAGTATTTTATGAGATTTCATTGAACAGAAACTTTCCTGTATTTTCTTCTGTTTTATTCAATATGTTTAAAAGCGTGGAGGCTACAATGTATCTATATAATGAAGCCTAAGCTAAATTTACCCAAAGCTGTGAAACCACTTCAGGATATACCGTGGTTAAATGAAAACAAGTCCTGTAAAAAATTATGTGAGTTTTGGAAAGAATCTGGCTCCGTGTGATGCTAACCTGGAAGGTATGCAGAACAAGCTCACGTCTGCTGTCTAAATCCCATTTCCACTTTGTGCTAGAACCAGACTTCATGAGAAACAATGCTTTCTTGTCTATTCAAAAGAACTATTTTTTTCTATGAAATTTATTAGTATCCCATTTTATGTATTCAGCAGAGCTGGCACAAAGATTAATGAAGGTGATATTTGAGTTTGGCTGCCAAGTCAAATCAGGGATAGGATTTAAATACAGATTTCATGGCATCAAAGTCTTACTGTCTTCTCCTACCAGATTTTGAATTGATGGAAGTCCATTACGAGATGAAGTTAAAGATTCCTGCCCATATGTAGACAGATTCTGAGAAATAAGACTATTTTGGGTTGAGATCTGACCTGAAACGAAACCTGCAGAGACAAGTTCAGATTTGAGAAATAGAACAGAACTATAGATGCACACAATGTAAAGATTCATATTCAAGCAAGTTTACCTGAAGCACAGAGTTTTCTGTTTTTAAAAAAAAGAATAATATTAGAAACCGGTATGAAAAAATTGCCAGTTTGAAAGCTGATTAGTCTTAGGTGTGGAATATAAATGTATTACCACATCATGTGAATGTTACTTATGTCCCCATGCATGTTAATGTTAATTTGGTTAAATATGTTCAGAAACATGGTTGCTTTGTTGATATGGTGCTTAGATATAGTACACAAATAATTACATATCCTGTATGATTATCAATATTTTTAGCAGCATAAAATATCTGTATACATATTTTAGCAAATTACAAAGAAAAATATGTTGTGTTTTCAAACTGCTACACTGTTGCTTGTGTTTGCATCAATTGTCATGGTGAAAATGTTTGTTACTGTACAGGCTTTGCAGGTGTCAGCTATGCTTTTCCTACTAGAGTTCAATGATTTTGTCTTGTGTAAGTGTTTTGTTGAATTTGTCGCTGTTGTTTTCTATATTTGCAGCAGGGATTTCCTTTGGTATAAAATAGACTTTATTAGACTTTCTCATCTAAGCGCAGGAAAACTTGTCTCCTGTCAAAAGACAGAAATGCATTACGTGTTTGTTATGGCTTAATTCTGTATAAATTTATTTATGTCCACTGTTTTTCCACATGATATAATTCTGGTAATAGATTTTTCCTCCTTACTTCTTTTTATCCTCTTGCCGTGAGTCTGATTCAGCTGTGTGAGTCTGAAGGATTATACATTTTACAGAGTTGTCAATAAATGGGGTTTAGATGGTGGTGAATAGCACTGTTCCCTTTTCCACTACAAGACAAACAGAATGTCTTCTAATGCCCTTGTGTGCTGGGCTGTATCTTCTGCATCTCTGTGGCAGTGATCAGAATGTGAATGTTAGTGGTTTTAAGCGGTTGGAGGAGATATGAAGTACGTAGGACTAGCACTGGTGTCTCATACCAGATGCTTCACAAAGGAAAACGAAATGCCAAGTTCTTAAGAGCTTGCGTTGTACATATTGGATTTAGTTCTTTATTTTAGTTCGCTGTTGCTGTTCTGGGTTGCTTTGATAGTGACTTAGAGTGGATATCAGTGCAGAATACCAGTTAATTTCCTTTACCTCTCTTTACTTAGTCTTCTGTCTCAATATTCGTAAGGAATTAGAATCTGTGCTTAATATATTCCCGAGTTTGTCTGTATCGTACTGGTGTTATTATAATGAAGGATTAAAACGGGTCCTAGAGTATGCATATTTTTATGCTTTGACACGTATGTCCTAAGTACTGTTCTAATGCAGGCAGCTGAGCTTTGGTATTAGTAGGCCTCCAGGGTATCCACAGCTGAAGCAATGGTATGCTCAGCAGCAGCTGTTAGCTGAATTAAATGTGTCAGCTGTACAAATGTAAAGAGCAGAAGTAAAACATAATGTAACGGTTCAGAAATGTGAGTATTTGTAGTCAAAACAGAGTGCCCAAGTCATAGTTTCAAGTAAAGGTGAAGAGTTGCTCTGTGAAAAATAGGGAATGGATGGAGGGCCATTGCCATTTGGGCACCTAATTAATCAATCCAGGTAGTTCATTCAAATTTTAGTAGTTTAAGTTTCTACTGAGATCCAGTAGAACATGCTGTTTCCCTCTAGCTAAAATAATTTTCATGTTAGTGGGGAGGGAAAAAAAAAAAAAAGGAGAATACAGAGTTTTCTGGTATTCCTGTTGTGGGAATTTCAAGGCCAAGTGTAGCATGACTAACTATGACTAGAGAAGCCTGTGACATCCATGTGAAACTCTCACAGCACTTAAATACTATCAATATCCATTATTCTCAAACAGGGCCAGAAACCAAAATGAAATGTCTTCTGAAGGGGCAGAATTCTCATGCTACAATCCTGTTCACCTTTTAAACTACTTTTAAACCTCCCAAAGTGATCAAGGTTTTCTCTTTGAAGAATGATTCAGGGCTCTTTCTGTCTTCATCTGAGTCTAAAGTCCATTGACAGAGCAGCTAGTCTGGCCCTTGAATTGTGATTCTTTTTACTCTGCTGTCACTCAAAGATTTATAGATAACTTTGTGTTGTATAAAGCTGCTTTATTCCTGACAGGAAAGTGAACAATTTCTGATTTCACTGGGAAAACTGCCTGTAGTGTTTTTAATGTCTGTTCTCCTCATATTTTTTGTATGCCATGTCTCTTCCTCAGTGAGTAATATAATTAAAATTCATAGTTTGGCACTGGGATTTTGATTATATAGTTAATTCTTCATCATTCCTATGTCTCAGATTAATCAGGTTTTTCCACGCTTGTGTCACCCACTAACAAAGTGCTCTGAAGTTTTTTTTGGTTCATTTAGGGTTTGGGCTTTCTGCTGTTTTATACCCCTTCCATCTTGTGGTAATCAAAGCTTTTAAATTATCTTATAATTCAGCGTACACAAGTAAGTCTGGTCAGCAGTCCTCTTTAATTAATGACATGCTTGCCAAGCACAGTAACTTGCAGAAGAATGACTCTGTGTGGCTATGGAAAATAATTAGCATACAAATTTATGTTGATCTAATCAGTATAAAATACGCCTGTATTGTATTTCAGGAAATGTCATTTGTTAAAAATACCATCTTTAGTTTGTTTCCTCTTGTTTTTTCTGATTCAGAGGACTACAATAACTGCAAACATGTAGTGTTGGAGGTGAGAGAATACCACTCATCTTAGAGGTGAACATATTTGTTCTCACTATTTGAACAGCTGAAAAGTGATTGCAAAACTATGCAAAGTTTGCCCCTATTTTTAAGAATCTAAAAGAATCGAGATCAAATCAAATGTTTTATTATGCAGTTGGATGTTTTGTTTTATTTCCGTATGGATTGATGTGTTGCTTGTAGCATATGGTGGGTACAGAGAGTGGAGAAGTTACTCGCTCCAGCATCTCCAATCCTGCAACTGCTTGCTTCTTTTTCCCTTAGTTGCAAGGTGGAAAATATTAGGTTAATCAAGATCAGTTTGTTTTCTTACAGAATGTAGTTTTTGTATAAAAGTGTAAATAGAAAGGAAATGTTAAGACAGTTAAACTGCCAAAGTTGGACTCCGAAAGATGTACTGTTACTGAGATTGTTCCCTCCTGCAGGCTTAAGTAAGTATCCTTTGATCTCATGCTGATGTCTTATAATACAGTCATTTCATAACAAGAGCCTTTGGAGGGGGCATGGTGTTCCACCTGTAAGTTTTTCAATGTATAGGTTGTGAGCTATGGTTCCTCAGTGAGGAGCTATTGGATACTTCTCTTCACCGAGTGGCCTCACACCTTGTCTGCTATGCTTAGCACAGCGGCAGAGGATGTTGTGCCACAGTCTAGTCTGGCTCCCTGTGGGTAGGGACCTCTCCTTAGGCTTGAAGTCCTCTTAAATAAAGGAGTTAAGCTTCAATCTCTTTCTGAGCAAACGCCTTAAAGGACAGAGGATTATATAAAGAAGGGATTATCGGCACCAGTGGTTCTGCAGAAAAGGGTCCCAGCTTTGGAGTGCAAGTTGACAGAAGGATCTGCCTACACTTCATGGAGACAAAGATCAATTTTCAAACAGATATCTGGCCCGAGCACTTCCTTGCTAGTTTGCTGTAGACAGTTGTACACAGAGCCTGCTGCAGGTATGATGCAGATTTGCTTGTGGGAACCAGAAGGCTGTTAGATCTTATGGTGCTGAATTCTCAGTTGGCTGTACCATAGGCCTTTTAACAAAGTTGGAGAGCCTTACCTGTTGCTGCACTGCCATTCAGAGCCAAAAAGCAGCATCATGGTGTTGTGGATTAACCTCAGTGGGGAGCTCAGTCCCACACAGCCGCTCGCTCGCTCCCCCACAGTGGGATAGAGGGGAGAATTGGCAGGGTAAGAGTGGGCAAACTCATCAGTTGAGATAAAGACACTTCAATAGGTAAAGCAAAAGCTGCACGCAAGCAAAGCAAAATAAGGATTTAATTCACTCCTTCCCACCAGCAGGCAGGTGTTCAGCCATCTCCAGAAAAGCAGGGCTCCATCACGCATAACAGCTACGTGGGAAGCTAAACGCCATCACTCAAGAACATCCCGCCTTCCTGGCGGGGAATGTCGCTTGTGACAACTGGGGTCAGCTGTTCCAGCCATGTCCCCTGCTGACTTCTTGTGCACCCCCATCCTCCTCGCTGGGGGGACAGGGTGAGAAGCAGAAAAGGCCTTGAACGCTGTGCAGATGCTGCTCAGCAGTAACTGAAACGTCCTGGTGTTATCAACACTGTTTTCAGCACAAATAGAAAACAGCACCTTGCAAGCTACTCTGAAGACATTTAACCTTATCCCAGCCAAAACCACTGCCGTATTTTTTTAAAAACTTCATGAGTGACCACACAGAACACGTTCCATGCATTTTAAGCAGTTGTCAGTTGTGCGTTCTGAATAATTGTTCATATTAATTTTGTTACCTGTATTCTTATATTCCAGCTAAATAATCACTCTGGGAAAATGATGAGATGGTACGCATAGTCTGATTGCCTGAAGGATGCATTAATTTTTAATCATGACTCGGTTGCATTTCTGCCTGGCAGAAAACTGCTTAGGAAAATCTACACATTTCCAAGCCTGTCATGAGCTTATAATAGGCATTTTATGTTTCTGAAATCTCTATGCTTTGAATTAAGACTTTGTTGCTCATATTGCAGTTGTCCACATTGCAATTTTTCCTCACTACGGTATTTCTGAGCCAACTCTTTGTTTTCAACCCATTTTTTTAGTGTTCTTCTCATTAAAACGTACTACTTTAGCATTTACAATGTCTTTATCTGACACTTCTGAAACAGGTTATGTACCTTCAGTATCAGTCTTCATTGGTGATATTTGAAATTCAGATACAACTTGTTTGCCTAGAGGTACTGGGCGTTTCTAATAAATTCTGTGTTATTTGAAGGAAGAGTATCTATAGTCTCAGGCTGTGGTGGCTTTAGTACCTTGCATCAGGTGGAATAATAAGCTACAGTTTTTATGCAAAATCTGAGAGTGGTTTTAGAAGTCAGGATGTTTAAAGTGATTTTGAAGATTGCGTTATTTTAATTTCCACCAAGCAGAAGAATGCAAGGTTCAGACAGGAAATCAAGCTGATCATTCACCTTGAGAGAGATAAGAAAAGAATATAATATGTGTATTGTATTAGGGAGAAAGGATGGGTTTATCGTATCATTACATTCTACCTTGCAATAATATTACAACATAAAAATAATATACTTTAGAAGATAAATGTGCACATGATTATTTTAATGGATGGTTTTTATATTACCACAAAATTTCAGCTTTCCAGCAACGTGAAACATTGTCATCTATTGTTCAAAATAACTGATGGGCTATTTAGCATACAAGAATAAGCTTTGTTCCTTTCTACCTGTTAGCAGAGAACTTTGCTAAGCAGTGAGTGATATGTTATTTAGCTTAAGTGTGCAGTATGATAAAGATGCTTTTCCTATGGCAAACTATTCAAGTCTTGTGTGTCTTTCACCCTCTTGATACATTAAAAAAAAAGCCAAAAACAATCAAGAAGTTTGCTCGTGTTACAATTTCATAACACAAAAAATCTAAATAAATTAAAATTTAAGCTAATTATAAAGCGGTTTCCAGTGTTTCTGTTAATATTATAAATTCTTTAAAGCAAAGAGGCGTGACTGAAGTATGTCAAAGTGTCTCGATTAGTAACGCTCTGTTGGTTAGCCCTAGAGCATGTTTTGTCCAAGCAGCACAACTCGATCAATACCTTGCTTGCCTGGGAGAGACGAGGGAGTCTCTATGGCGAGCCAGCCCCCACGTGCACTTCTAAATCTTCCAAGACTCTTCCTGTGTTTAGTCAAATTCTGTGCTTCTGATGCTGGATAGAATGAGAACATTTACTGTTGTCAGATCCTGGACATTGCCTGTATATTTAGGGTTCATACTGTGCTTGTGAATTGACAAAAAGATGGACCAAATATGTCTGTGCCTGTAACTTCAAGGAGGAGACATACCTTTATCTGAAGATGTCTACCAGACCTCCTAAAACTGAAAGATTCTTACGAATTTCAAGTTAACTTTCTCTGAACAGCGAACTTTTAGAACCCTGAATAATTTGATTATAATCTTTTGAGAGGCTCTTCAGTTTCAGTTTTGCAGAGGGTCAGCTGTGTGAGTAGAAACCTTGGGGTCTTACTCCTGTGTGTCTGCTGTGCTTGTGCTATGGCTGTACCTGACTGTGCTCCACTTGCAAAAGCACTGCAAATTATCCTCGACGTGTTAGGAAAAACTGAGGCTGATACAGTTTTTCCTTCTTATTGTGAATCCCAAAATACAGCATTTCACGTATCACCCTGCAGCAACTGACTGATTGACGTGGGCAGGTCTGGGGAAAGAACTGCTGTGTCCCTGTCACCCGAGATTCCTGCGATGCTCTCTTCAGGCACTTGGCACAGTTACATAGTGAGGGCTAAGTTCTGCTGTACTCTTACAATATAGGTTCACCTTCTTTATGAAAAAGAAATATTTTCTCCATAGAATGACTTGCAGGAAATTTGCTACTGTGATAATTAACTGATCATGAGTTAATATTGTTTAGGGAATAACATATCACTCTTTTTTGTTTCAAGTCATGATTATTAAAATAATTCTTCTAAAGTGAAATTTTGAGAATATAGATCAGTTTTGTCCTTTTAATCAAAATATATAATGTTTTTTTTTTAAATGAAACTATTATAAGCTAAAAGGAGCAGAGGTCAAAAACTTTAGCAATTTTAGCGATGTCGTGTCTTTCAGGTAACTTAGTTGTCTCTTGCAGTCATTTGAATATAACAGGTGGATTTTTTTTTTAGAAGATTTCTTTCCATGTGTGTATAAGAGAATGAAATATCAGTAACAACAGTCATTGAGGCTTGTTTATAAGAGCTTTTTCATAAGACACTCAAGTCTTTAAAGTGGAGGAGGAGGTTCAACATTAGTACAGTAAATAGCTATGAGGGGGGTTTTATTGTTTAAAAAAAAAATCTCAGGACTGAAAGCTGTGTATCTTTTCAGCTTGGTATGGTAAAGAACACAAGCCAAAATGATGCTGTTGGTGAATGGCAGTTATGTTGGAATTATAATTATGCTACCTAAGTGAAAGGTTGTTTTATAGTGCAGACCGAGTATATTGCTTAAGGTTCATATTTCTAATACTTCTTAATTGAAATGAGTTCATTTAATGCAACATTTTCTGCAGTGTGGGTAACCTGTTTTGTGGGGTAATGGTATTTGTTTTAGGTAGTTTTCTGTGTTGCTTGTTCAACATTTACGGAGACGGTGTACAGTATTCCATTTTGGAATTTCGAAATTTATAGTAAGAACTACTGGATCTCTTCAGAAAATGCGGGAATCAGACTGAATCAAAGTTAATGACTGTGTGCAGAAGGTGAAGCCTTCAGGGTAATACAGCAGGTGACCAGGTCACAGTGTTCAGCTCTATTTGATTCTCAATTAGAGCCTCGAACTGTAAGTTACACAACCAGGAATGAAACCCAGAGCTATCTTTGTTTCATAACATTTGAGTATTCAAATGGGGGTGGTATTTTTTGTTATTACTAAAAGCTACACCAACAAAGACAGTGATATCCTGTACATCTAACGTTAGACCCAGAAACAGGCATATTAAAATGGAATTAATTTTTGGCTCCTGCAGAGAAGCCTCACTGATTTATTTGGTTTGTACTGGCTGTATAAAATCTTTCATTGTGGTGAAAAGTAAATGTTAAAGGGGGGGGGGGTTATTTATTTTTATTATTTAAAGCCTCCATGAGCACACATTTGCACTAACAGACCATTTCTGAACCAGAAGGTCCCTCGTTTTGCTTTTCTTGGCAAATTAGTCCAGAAAGATTTTGGATAGGTTTCACAACTCTTTAAATAATTGTGGGGTTGTTTTTATTTTTCTTAAATTGTGCTGGAGCCAGCACCCTGAGTAGATGCAAGTTTGCTGTGAAATTTGTACTCTTTTTACTCCTTCTCTTAATTTTTTTTTTTAGCAATTACTCAGTTCTTATGGGTCTGCAAGTATAGTCCAACTGAATCATTTATATTGTAACACATAGAAGTTTGTGATGCTTAACTTGTGCTACTTACCTTTTTATTTTTATCCTTATAGATATATTCGAATTGTTGGGACCCACAACACAGTGAACAAAGTTTTCCATATTGTGGCGTTTGAATGTATGTTCACGAACAAAACCTTTACTCTTGAGAAAGGTTTGATAGGTAAGAGATAAAACTGTTTTGTTTTTTTTTACATGAATTGTTGTGAACACTTGCCTCTTAAGACTAGCTGTCACTGCATGCTGAATCTACTGCTGTTTCCACACAGAAATCTCTAACTTAAGTGGTGCTTTAACCATAGAATTAGCTAGCTAGTCCTTGTGACTTCTTTGAGATTATACTTCTGTGGATTAGTTAGTGATGCTGCAGGAATGCTGAGATTCAAATTAAATCAACTGATGCTGACAAAGCCATTGGTAGTTAAGTCACTCTGTGCTGCTAATCTGATTTTTCTTTCATGTCATAGTATGGTTGCTCTTGCCCTTTGCTAGGTTAGCCTGAATTCTATAACGAGGATGGAGTAACCAGAGCTATTTAGTGCAGTGAAGATGGATTTGGGTATTTAGGGCTTCTTGTACAGCCTAGTTTCAACTGCTGAAAGTAAAGTCTTAGTGTTGGTTTTCCTCCAAAGAATCATAGACACGCTTAGCCATGGCAGAACGTTATATTGGCTACCCTGATTCTCAGAACTCCATGTTGATGGAGCTCTGTTACCTCTGGAGCTCCAGAGACCCTATATAATACTGACTTAAGTAAGTCTTTGTAGTACTGCATTACTTACAGTAGAAGTGAGTAAGTACAGACCAACAAAACTGAGTGATAATCTGTCAAAGTAAGATTTAATATCTATTTTTTTAATAGTCCAAACAGGGTGATTTCTGTGCTTTCTTCCCTATAAATTCACACGAGTGACACCCTGAAATTCGTTGGGAAGGGTTTTGTGAGCCTGTTGGTAGCTGTCTAGATGGGATTTCCCACAGTTTGTTATTTCTGGCATGAAATTGAGAATTTCAGCAAAGTTCTCAGAGTTGATGCTGATTTTAACATATATTTAAATTTTAACTATGCACCCATGATAGATGGAAGGGAAAACAGTTTTCCAAAAAGAATGAGAGGGAAGAATTTAGTAAGACATACTTCTAAATTTTTTTTTTTTCTGAGAAAACTGTAATTTTTAGCTGTGAAAAATTGGGACCCAACTCCTTCAGCCCATTCCCCATGCTTTATACGAAGGCATCACATGGTTGCACCTGGGCTCGTAAGGTTTGCTGTGTAATTTTATAATGTTTCTTTTACAAGCATACTGTAAGTGGCCTGACATAAATCATACTTTACGCAAGCCCCAAAGTGTGCAGCCTGTCTCCTAATGCAAATAGAAAGTTTTCCCTTTGTTTAGGGAGTTTGCACGTAGTGTTGCAATTGCTATTGACAAGAAAATAGAATAAGGAGTGAGAAAGAACTGTGCTTAAAGAAAACACCTACTTTCAGTAAGTTAGTTACTGGAGAAACAAAGTATTTCAAGTTTCATAAAACCTTTGAGCTAAATTTCATATTTAGCACTGCCAGCTATGGATTTTTAAAAACTCCATACAAAATCAGAATTACTGTTTGCAGGTAAGTGATGAATATATCTATATATATTTGCTTTAAGATTATCAGTCTTATTTAGCAAATACTTATTTTAGGACTCAAATAACATATTTGCTCTCCTTTTTTTTATGTTAACTCAAAGATTGGTTGTAACAGTAGGCAAGGTAGTGAATTCATGTATGTTTGTGGAAGTGTACTTATACTGTAATTGATTTTGTTTTCAGATAGTCTCTGGTATTTTGTAGTTTAGTGAGCATTTTGATGAGACAAACTATTTGATCTTTTTCAGCATTTCATGAGTTTCAAAGATAATCTAGGGATGGAGACTTTATACAGCTTTATTAAAATTTATCGATATATGAAAATTTCTTTGGTAGTTACAGAGTTTTACAGGTAAATAGGATTTGGACTAAATAATAATTGTTGTTCATGGTGATCAGTGGAACTATGCTGTTGTTCAGTGTGGGTAAATCAGACTGTTGTAGGCTCACGTCACTTGAAGTGATCTATAATAAGCAAAGAGAGGCCTGTAGAGCTCTTTATATTGAAGGAATGGTAGTCAATACAATTAATAGAAAATTGAAAGAGTAGGAATTTAGAGAGTAGTTAATTGAAAGAGGGATGTGGACCAACTTCTGAGGCAGCAACAGTGGGATGTATGACCTTGCAGAATTTATGGCGAGAAAGGCACAAATGGAAAGATTTTGCGACTAGCTGAGGGCAGTCCAATTGTGAAACGGTGCAGGGACACAAAGGCTGTTCTGCTAGAATTTATGGCCATCAACATTACCCATTCAAAAATACTCTCAACAGCTTTGATCCAGCAAAGTAACCTTACATCCTTTTAGTGCTTTGTTTTACGTACCTGTGATGGTTACTGTAAGGTAGAATATTATCTGGCTCCACTGATCAAACAGACTGTCCCAGTTCCACTTCTGTAAAAGCTCTGTGTGGCTACCAATGGGGTAGATGGCACAGATTTATTTTATTGCTCTGGTGAGGATTTGTAATGTTTGTTTCTATTTCTGCAATGACTGGATAGGGTAAAGGGAACTGCAAGCAGTTAGGAAAGTTCTGCAAAGTATCTGAAAGTGCAGTAATCAGAGTAGGTTGCTTTAAGCTTGACTGAGTATAGAAGATTTTGTCCTCAACTCTTGAAAAGTAGTATGAGGTAATACTGTTGGGTTCATTGTTTATGCAGTATGGTATTATATTAGGTTAGAACAAACACAGCTGCTGTTTCTGTAACATGTTTTATTACGAAAATGAGATGTTGGTCAGACCTTGAAGGCCATATGGTTCTTTCAGAATGACTTCGTGACCCTTAGTTCTACCAAAATAACACTGAAGATAATATGCAAAAAGTTTGTCGTTTGAAACCTCATTCCAAAGAAGTAATATCACTGAGGTGTTTGTTTAGAGTTTTTTACGTGGAGATTTAGGAGTTATTATTTATTTAATTTTCATGAAATCTATTCAACTTGATGAGAAAGCTGTCTGTACAAAAGGGGTAATTTATCAGATATATTACTACTGATACATAGTATCTATGTAATGGCTGTCACTGTAAAGTGAAGATTAGAAGGCTGGCAAACAAATAATAAAAATGAAGCGCTCTTTCATGATAACGGCAATTTTATGTTGCTGTGTTTTGCGTGCAAGGTTTTTATGGCAAATTATTAACTTGGCAAATTACATTTAAAAGTTAATATGGCGAATGATTTATACAGTTACTTTACACAATACTGGGTACGATACAGACATAACCTGTTGGTAGTTAAGTAGCAGTTTTGAAGTAAAAGGAGCAGGGAATGCTCTTTCTAGCACTGTCTGGTGTTTTAGTGTTCAATTACACTTTGTTGTCCTGTGAAACGTCATCTGTCTGGATTTTTGTAAAGCCTTTGACAAGGTCCCCCACAACATCCTTCTCTCTAAATTGGAGAGCCA
>Ga0181612_146264_pt1 | contig 16735 bp, 5 predicted proteins | sample HoacroProtozoa21_FD_119630 | JGI IMG/M metagenome (GOLD analysis project Ga0181612, IMG submission 119630) | Hoatzin crop microbial communities from Cojedes, Venezuel. Combined Assembly of Gp0051906, Gp0051904, Gp0051908
AAAAGGGGGGGGGGGGGGTGTGGCGGTGAGAGGAAAGAAAGAGAGAAAGAAAATTTGATTTATGTTATATTTTTGTTTTAATCACGTCTCTCTAAAATAACACACAATGAAATACAGGGTTTCAGTGGTAAATGCTGAAATATTATAAGCAGTTCAAATGGTTGTGGATTCTTCCCATCTGTCATGGGCTGCAACTGAGCACTATAACAGAAAAGTGATATTAGCTTCAAACTAAAAATAAATCATCAAGCCAAGTCTGTATCTTTAATCCTACCTACACTGCCCTACTGGTGACCTTCCCATGGCCAGGACAAATCATATTCTAGGGGGAATTTGTAAATCCATTCTTCATGCTAGCTCATTTCGGGTCTCCTTGTAGTGGAAAAAAACCCCTAAAAACTCAGATACCTCATACTGAACCCATCACATTAATGCTTCAGACTTTGGCAATGTTAAGCTTCTCTCCACCACAGTCTAGCCAGACTACTTTAATATTTAAGATCTCTGACCTTGTCTACTAGGACTTTATAAGGGCTAAGACATCAGGAGCTAGTGCCTGTCCCTGAAGCACTGGTAGTGTAAACAGAGGGAAAAATAATGGAATCTCACTCCAGACATGGATAAGAAGCACAGATATGTTCTTTTACAGGTAAAAGAGTAAGTGCAAAAGGCAAATTCTGTGTGTTTAGCACCCTTTTCCAAGGCCTAAGCAGGTGCACTTGCAGGAATAGTAAAATTCACTTCATCGGGTTTCTTCAGCAACCCTGCTCCATACTGTTACACGAGGAAGGCTCAAAGCTGCTTCTCTTTTCCACACAATTGGTTCAGGCCAAGCTAGATTCATTTTTGAAGTTAGATTCATCCTGCTATAATGTTCATGTCAAATGACATCCATTACATATAATCTTCATTCATATATGAAAATGGTCTGATCAGTTCATATGTTACCTGTTTGAAAAAGACAGCACTAAACAAACCTAGCAGTTGGAACCTCATGGTAGAAGAAAACAACAACTTCCTTCTTATTTTAAGAAAATCTCATCAATGGTCCAGAAAAGGGAAATGAAAAAATGTTCCGTGCAGTGGGCTATTACATAAAAACAAAGTATTTATGCTACTTTGTCTTGTTCTAAGACATGATTTTTAGAGTGGGAAACAGCTAAAGTTTCTCACAGACTACAAGTAAAATCACAGACATACAGAATATCTGAGAAAAACAGGCTTAAGGTACCTATTGTGCCTGAAAACAGAAGTGCCCAAAAGTTTGGGCCTTTTAAAAAAAATTCTTTATGTGACAAGGTCCAAGGCCAAACAAGATGTTTGTGTTTGAATCTGGGAAAGAACTCTGGCTTCCCAGATCCCCATCTTAAACAAATGATTTGCCTTTGTTTGCTTCTTCTGAAAATGCTAATTTGCACATACAAACTACTAGTGTGCACCTATGTCCATACATATCTGTGGGAGCAAATTTAGAGATTGCTTTTCCAAAGCTAACTCATGAATCCAAACTTAGAAGAAAGTCTCCACACAAAAGATATGTTTCTGAATATAAAGAATCACAATTTCTAATCAGTTTCATTGATGTTCAGTGTTTCTGGTAACCATAGCAACCAGCACACACAAGAAATGGTGTTTTGTTTAATCAGTCATGAGAAAGAAGTCTGGGCATGATGAATCAGACTGAATCAGAAACAGTTTCCTTTACTACCCTAATCAAAACAACTTCAGTGTAACTATAGGACAATTCAAATCAGCAAGACAGGATCAGGCCATGAAATTCAGATCTCGATCCTGTTTTCAAACACTCTTCTCAGAAGCTCAGATGAAAGTTTTACTTCTATTTCAAAGAAGGGGGTTTATGTAGGATGGGATTTAGATCAAGGTTCAGATTTTATCTCGCCTATACTGTAGGTAGTTTGCAGCAGGCTGAAGTCCAGCAGACAATAGATGTTCAAAGCCAAAAAAATCAAAATCATTTCAGGCTCACATGCTAACTGGAAAACATACACGAGAAAATAATACTTTCATGCTAAATAGGGAAAATGTCTCAGACTTCATAATAATGCAAATAAAATTTCCTTACTCCCAGTTAATGTTTTAAGGGATTGATGGCTGGAGTCCGCTTTGCACCAGTGGAAAAGAAATATAATTAATATATAGCGACGCATTTTTAAAGAGAAAAACAAAAATCATGTAAACTAAAGGTCATTGAGGAAGAGGGGGTTTTCTGACATAGCCATTCTTAGAAAACAAGTATAAAAGTGGCATTCACATGGCTGGCCCTAAACCAGTTGTAGACTTGAAAAGGATTACCTTTGATGTATAAAGATCAAACAAACATTTTTTCAGGTAATAAGATCTCTCTCAGATGGATTTCAGTAATATGAACATGTTTTCCATAGCATGGTAATAAAAATAAAACTGCAACTGGGACTAAGTCAGTCAGTCATTCTTCAATTCTTAGTGGAAGGTCAAACAAACTTACGGTCAGTGTTTACAGTTTTTAATGTAACAGCTATACAGAATGAAAAATTATAAAAGTGATGTGAGTAATAAGACTTGGAATAACTTTGCAGCTGTGGTGACATCATAACAAGCTTGATCAAGTGGCCTGTGATGTAACCAGAACTGTAAGAATTTTTTCCAGAATGTCAGTTTTTAAAGGGACTTTGGGAACATGGGTGGAGAATGAATATAACGTCAAACTTTTCTATCTGTTTTCAATTCCTGCTTAGGCTATACCATGTACTTTATTCCCTTCTCTTTTTAATTGTACTATATCTTTCTCTGATCTTCTCTCCTGAAGGCACTAAAAACCCAATCTGAACATTATCACAGACACTGCTTTCATCACACTTTTACAAGTAATTAAAATTTTTCAAAAGAAAAAATAAACTTTTTTTTTTAATTTGGTATTTGATCTTAGGATTTCCAAGTACTGGTAATTTCAATACGTTAGAGAATGTCTCATTGCCAACATTTTATAGATAGGTGAGATAAAAACAGAGGTCCAGTGTGAGATAGTGATAGAAGTAGGAATAAGACTCTGCGATTCTGACAGTGAGAACCCTTTCTACCCATTGTGTAGAATCTTCCATGGCAGTTTATGAACTTCTAGTGCTCTTCTGTTCAAGGCAGGACAAGTGGAAGTGAGTGCTATCAAATGCCGTGCCAAGGCCAAGGGCCAAGGAGAAACAGAAGAGCAGAAAAAATGATTGTGACTATCAAAGTCACATTCCTCGTGGATGGCACCTTAGTAATCAAAGCATATTGAACTGCTTTATTTTAACATTTTTGCAATGGGTTATTTCCAGTGAGAAGCTACATATTATGAAAGATGTTGCTGAGCCAGAAAAAATGCCAAACATTTGCTGTTTTCTGTCTTTTGTTTAAATCCTGCTACGGCTCCCATTGGTATCAATAGTGTAAGCGCAAGGAAACACCTGTACGTTTACTCATTTCAGTCCATCTATTCAATTCAGTTGCAGAACCAAATTTCCACTGCAGTCTTTGCTTTTTACCTAATTTTCCATTCGAGCTGGCAGAAGATCAAGGAGGTCAAGTGATTTGCTCGGGGTCACATAATGAGTCAGAATCTTGAGTCCAGATTAAATCCAGGATACTCCCTGGCTCCAGCACATGGGACTTGTCTACTCAGTAAACCGCACAAGTTCCAGCTGTTGTCCCTCCTCACATGAACTGAATATGAGGAAGTTTGTAGAGAATCTGTCTTAAGCAGAAATTCAGCTGGCAGCAGGCTTTCTGTAGTCAAGTGCTGAGTTTAAAGTGAGGTTAAATCAATATCCAGAACTGCGTGCTACCTAGTACTGTTCTTTTAATTTCTTGTCCCCCTCAAATATCTGTCCTTTTTCTTTCTTGTGGTTATCCAAGAAATAAGGAAAAGGTTTTTTAAAAGTTTGTTATCACATGTAATATCTGAAAACAGAAACAAACGAAAAAAATATTTAACCACAGAACATTTCCTGCAGCCACTGGAGCTCATGCTTTTATTCGTTCGGTACATGGAGAAGCTGCATTGCTATTAGGTAAAATCACAACGCAGGAGAAGCCTAATCTAGCTGAATTACAAGTAAGGCTCAGCATTTCAAAGAATTATCACAGATACAAATGAAACTTCATGGCAAAGTTAAGAGAGCTCATACAGGTTACTGAGGATTCTTGAAGGGAAAATTAAGAGTATACATAGTGTCTACTGTAGAAAGGTGAGAGCATTAGGAAATTACCACTGCAGCTTGAAGGTCTCAGTTTCTTGAACATCTTTACTGAGTTAATAAATTTGAGCTTTAATTAGGTAAGACCCGAAACTTAACTTGCATGGGAGACCACTACTATAACAAAAGAAAAGGAAGTTAGGGAATCCAATGCTACTTTACCATCAAAGCAAGTTCTGCAGCAGTCTAGAGAACTAAGGTATGCTTTATGTAATTAATCAATTACAGTGTTAATTTAAATTCAATTCTATTCCTAGTACGAATGCTGCTGATTACCTTTGAAGAAAAATATGTATGTTACAATAGAACAGATGAGGGACTCCTAATTTGTTAATCAGTGTTGTCAGCCTAGGTAACAATTTGAATGCTATGCTTGTTCACACCCCTATTGCTATTTAATGTCTTACATGGCGATAGTACCAGGTGATCGTGGAGAGGTTACAGACTTTCCCATCTGAGAACAACAATTTCTGTTTCGGTATACAATAGTTATGTGTATCCCATAACAGAATGTAAGTCTCACCAAGTCCTATCCACTAAAAATAGATGTTTTGGCCAGTCTAGCTCTTATCACCTTGACTCTGTCAGATCCTTGCCTTTGATCCTGACAAGCATTTAGTAAATTCTCCTTAAAAAGCCATCCAAAGGCAAAGACTTAGGAATGCTTCGGCATCTAGCTATAAGCTGGACTGTAGTTGGCCCTGGAATCATCACTCCTATCACTACCGTGATGTTCCTGTTACTAACAAAATCCCACATGCAGAAAGCAAACTGGTGGGGGGACCTTCCTCAGAGAAGGTCTCACTTTCCTCTTGAGAAGGTACCTTGCACCCATGTTGTAAATACTGCTGTCTGCATGGTGCTTGGTGTACAACTTACTTAACCTTCGTTTCCATCATCGGTGAAACTGCTTCCTGCACATCGGTAGTGCAGAGACTTTAGACGGCACCACTCAACTATAGGCACAGAAAACCCACAACTAAAAAGAACATCTCCAGTGCACTAAATATAGATACACCTTATGTGATCCTTCTCTAGGTTCAGACCTGAGAGGCTGCGTGTTGTCACCTACCAACTAGATTATAACAATGCAGCACACTGAGCATGAAGGTGCTGGCCCTCAGGAAATGCTAACAATTCAAAATACAGCAATGCATGTTCTCTGAAACACAGACTGTCATGAACGTATTAAACATGTCCTACCTCGACATCCAGTAGAATAATGAATAAAGGTCAAGATCATTCATTTCAATTGTATAGTGCTCCACAGTTTGCTAGCAACATGTATAAATTATTTTATGCATCTTTAGGGTAAAGACTGTGGTTGACAACTTAATTGCGTAGAAACCTCAGAACTTGATCATAATGAGGACGCTTATTCATCTGTACTAGAGTAAGAATGCTCTGAACTGCTGACACAGGCCTCCAGAATTCAATCCCTCAAGAAGGAAAATGTGTTGTCTTCTCCCTGTTTATATTGCACTGGTCTGACTTTGTTTTCTCTAAAATAAAGATCACTGCGTACTTATGTATGTCTACATATCTCCTTGTGTTTGTGTTTGTGTGTGTATGGATATATGCATATGTTTGCACATTAAAAGCTTGACAGAGGAATTCACTGTGTGCACACCTTCTCCCAGGGAGCACGCTGAGAGAGCAAATGAGCCCTGCGTAACAGACACCACGCACCTGGCTCAGTGCACGGTGGGAAGGGCCTGCAGGGATGAACGTACACCCCGAGTCTCTCTAGAACAAACCACCACCACCTCCACTCAAGGAGAATTCTAATGTGGTGATATACTACACCTGCCATCAACAAACTCTCTTTTAAAAGTTTAACTTTATCTTTTCTTATAAGTTCACACATACAAAATGAACTCATAGGAAAGCTGTTGGAATTTAGAAGTTATTAATATAAAAATATAAAACTCAGATTTGAGGCTGACAATGGCCAACTCAAAGATGCACAAAGTTCTCAATCATATAAAATGAATATGAAGTAAAAGAAAATGTTCATTTTCTGATTCCCCTTGTGGTCATCTGTGACCCAGTTATTTCCATTAGTGCTACTCACACTCTCAGTGCAGTATTTGCTTTGACAATCTGAATTTGTCTGAGCTGAAACTCACATCACATTATTATCTATCAGATAAATTCATTAAAAATTCATTAAAAAATCATTAGAGACAAGTACGCTGATTAGGAGATACTTTGTGTTGGCAATTAATATCTCAGATACAAAGAAGATATACACATTTTGCTCAGGCAAAACAGTTGGCCTGCTCGCCAAACACAGACAGCTCCATAGCTGTGATCAGAAACACTAAATGGACAGAAAATACAGTGGAAATTATTCTTATTACATTGCTGTAGCTTAAATGTAATTTCAGTGCACTTAAGGGCCATTTTACATTGTTAGAGCTCTGCAAATGTTCCTTAATTGTAAATAAAAGCAACACCTAAATGTTCCAAATACTTTTTATTTTTAAATCAGTAATCATCTCTTCTGGGGAGCTAATTAATCAAGCAACACAAAACAGATGAATACATACTCTCTTTTGGTGCAGAATAAACACTCATCAGATTTAACAAAAGTTATTCTGAATTCATGTTGACTCAGAAAAGGAAGAGCAAGCCAGTTTTGATTGCACTCCATCTGCTACAGTGTTGCTAACTCTCAGAACTTTATTGCAATTAACGTATCTTCAAGTTTTGGTTCAGGCCTCAGCTGATGTAATTCTGGGTCAGCATGTGACCTTTTTGGAGGAAAACTTGCCAGTGTGACTTGGGTGTATCCTGAAGACTCAAAAACAAGAAGTCAAATAAAAGAACTTCATAAGTACGGCAGCTTCAGATTCTCATGATTGAAGCAAATCTCATGATGCTTTGAAGGCTGACTTATGGGCAAGGGAGGAGAAGCTTATACTTGCAGTTGGGAACACTGCTGTTATTTTAGAAATAATAGCATCAGGAAGCTACTTTCAGAAAATCTAGCACTCACAACTGAGAGCAAGGCAAAGCGCCTTGCCTTCCAGAACCCCCAGAACAGCACAAAGTGAACAAATCTCCAGATGAGCCCCCTGTGGGGAGCCTTTCTCTAAAATGCCATCTGTCTTGGAGTTTCCACTCTGGCAGAAACGGACCTGCGGAGCTCACACTGACCCATGAAAGTCATCCTTACAGAAACTATGCAGTTTCTTTTTAGAGTTGGGATGCAGCATTACCTATTTCCTAATAAAATCTCCCTTGGAAGCCCTAGATTTCAGGATCATGTGGACCCAAGGATGTCCCTCCACTCTCCCTTCCTCTTCCAGACAGGGAGGATAATACATATACGCAGATGGACATCCTTACTTGCAGATACAGAGCATGCAATGAGACCCAAATCATTACTATCTCACCCAAGTGAGATTACACACAGAATACCCTTTGCCTCCAAATGAAACTTTCATTATTAATGACTTTTTGTATCAGGCTTACAAAATTCAGCAGGAGTTTTGTCTGAAAGAAGTTTTCAGTTGTCCTCTAAGTGAAATAACGTTAAGTATTTTTAAGTGACTGAGTTGCGCATCAAGAAACAAGAATTGTAAATAAGGAAGTACTTTGACTAGTGCAGAAGATTGATACAGCACCTGACAGCTTTCATTACGTAAATTTAATTTATTTCAGCAAACAAGTGACTGGAATCATGCATCACTTCTGAACGAGCTGACCCTCAGGTTTACATGGTTGGCTGATACGGGTTTGAAAACAGGAAGCTCCAGCTGTAACATGAGTGACCCAGACAGCAAAAAGCTAGACACCAAACTAAATTGGAAGGCAGGAAGTCAAAGTTCATGCTCATACCACAAACAATACAAAAATAATAAAGTTCCTCTGAGATACACTTGGCAAAGCCAAATGTCATTGTGAAGCATAAAGTATAAAAGAACTGATAATACAAATGTTTATAGAAAAACAGAGCAAAGAATTGTTGATAAATCACCAACAGTGTTCCAGAGAGCTAATCCATCTGCATACATTTTCTTTAACACCACAAATACACTATAAACTGGACACTAACAGGTTCCCTAACTCCCTGAGGTTCTGTTAGCTGGTCCATTCAAAAGCTCTGAGTTTTGATTATCTTTATTATTTTGTTTCTTATACCTTGATTTCAGTTCCCTCTCAGCTCCTGGATACTGCTATAGTCCCTGCTCCGTTAGGCACTTTTTTCTGGTCCTCTGACACTCTCTTGTAAAGCGCTTTTTACTTCTCTAGGGACCTGCTTTTTGTCACTTTTGATCTCTAGACTCTTCCACAGGCTCACAGCAAGCCTTTACAGCCCACATCCAGACACATGTCACATCCTGTTCGCATCAGAGCTCCCCAACGATTTCCCCAGCAACTGTACTTGGTCTGTGGCTGTTCTTTTCTAGGGACCCCATTTCTACACAAACTGTATACAGACAAGTATATTTGCCTACAGCTGAGTGAAGTTTTCAGCAACAGAATAAGCCCATACAGAAGAAAGTCTAACACCTAACACGGGTGCTAGCTCTGCAAATCAGGAATGATGCCGCTGAAGCAAATGGAGTCCTGAGAGATGTACATCTGAGAGCTGGTGGTTGCCAGAGCCATCATCTAGATCTACACGGATCCCTAAAATCAGGAGCTTGACTCTGTGCCTGGGTTGCAGCAGTTACCCTCAAATTTTCATAATTCCACTCTGCAGGAAATAATGGAAGTTTTTTATTTAATTTCATGTACATTTAATTTCTCTGGGAAAATAATTCATCCCTAGACTCCTGACAAATTAATCTGTGTAATCACCAGCTATGTATTCCAGCTTCATTTTATGACTCCTCTGCATTCTCATGAACTGTCCCATAGCGCTGCGCTTAAACACTTGAAAGATAATTTCTGCCTCTCTCCATCTCTCCAAGAATAACTATTATCCCCATTACATCTATAGAGAAAACAGGGTTAATATTGGCTGCACTCTATATATCCTACATAAAACACTTTTTCTCTGTGGAACTAAAGGCACTATAGTCTGCAGACACAATTGTTTCTGAGAAGGTAAGATTTTCATTGTCACACATCTGCAGTAGATCACAGCTGATCTAATACTTTATTTTACCACATAAACAACATTGGTGTTTTCCACAAATCTTGCTCAGAGGACTTTCTCTCTGAAGTTCCTTTTTCATCTTGTCTGTGTTTTTGCTTTCCAACTTCTCCTGTTTATTCCCTTGCCTTAGTTATTGCAATGAATCTCAAAAAATACTATACCCTGTTAAAAGACTGGCAATCTTTCTAAAATTCTGAACCAATTCAGCGCTCAGCTTACACATGCACTAACGACCTGCTGAAGCCAAGGGGCCTTCAGCACTTACATACACAATATGATTCTATGTCTTGCTGAATTAATTTCTGTTTAAGCATGTAGATAAAGTCTTTTAAATTGCAACATAAGAGAAAAGGAAAACTTAAACAGGAAAGACTGAAACAAAATACAGGAATTTAAAAAAATTTGCCTTTTTATTGAACACCTCTTTTCATCTTATTTTGGCAATTTCTGTATTAAAAAAAAAAAAAAAAGTTTTAACATTTGAAACCCTTGAAAAGTACTGTTAATTCACTTGACAGCTACCAATACTGCAAACCACATGAATCCAGAAGCTTTCCAAAAGCTTTCTTTCTGCTAATAGTTACTGGATTACACAGAGGCCATTATCACATGCCACCATCATTATTAACAACTTTATTCACAATGTCAAAGCACTTCAAGGAAATGCAAAAACTACAAAACTAATGAGCGAAGTTCCCTTTGTCATCAATATTTGGTAAATGAAAAATTAAGAGGCCCGTAGGATAGGGTCTGCACTTTGAAGATAATCTAGCATTTTGCATTCTGAAACTTTGTATAGTAATCTTAAAATGATGGACCTATTCTTCAAAGGCCACTGCCACCGTTTACTATTAATTTTGCTAGGAGAACTACTGAACCACATTGTTCTGTGATGCAATAGCGTGGCAGAGAAACTGAGCCAGTTTAAAGTTAGAGATAAACTTGTACCTGCATGTACGTTGATATGTAGTGAAAATACAGATGTGCAAATCTCTGAAAACCCAACACAATATTCTTCAGTTGGATATTCAAAGAGTAGCAATCATTTTAAAGCTCCAAGTGCTCAGGCTGAACTTAAAATGTGAAACAAATTAAAGGGACAGAATTTTGTTCTCCCGGGCTATCACTACATCTGTTTCACAGTATTAAGGCAAAAGAATATGCTGGAAAATACCTCAATGAAGTATTCAGTGCAAACTTAGTTTGTCGTAATTAAACATTAGCTTTGTATTCTTCAATACATGTAATTAGCAGAGTTTCTATGGTTTCTGTAAAACTTTTCTGACATATTTATAGTGCATTAAACCTCTCATACACAATTCCACTTGAGGTCAAAATGTCTACAATCTTGGGGGCAAAAAATGAAAAGAATTATCAAAATGGATAAATGGATTTAATGACAGGTTTATTTTCACTTATGCTTCATGGTTTTACATTTTGCAACCTAAATTGTGACACAGCTTCAATTTGTTTCCTCACTCAAGTAATTTAAGTTGCAATACTCTTTCCTGAACTTGCAATTTCAATTTGCTCATTCTTCTCCTTAGACTCATCTTTCCTCTTCACAGTGAAGGTTTACAGAATCAGTCACATATGCCTTATCTATGTCCTAGATTAGATCAGTAAAAACTAATACAGAATGTTCTGTACCTTACCTGGTTTGGCATAAAGAGATTAGAAGCATTTAGGAAGGGAAAATAATCGTTATCCTCCATGTTTAATTGCGATGATAGGTTACTAGACATCACTTCAGGGAAAAAAAAAAAGCTTTTTGCTAGATAAATTAGAAATTCTAATTCTATTCTAGTATTTTCAGCATTTTCTAATCAAGATTTTGTAATTCTAGAGATCTTTTAACAGTAAGTGCATAAGACACATAACTCAAAGGTGAATGTTGTGCCAACGCTACACTGCAAAGAGTTTTGGTTCAGTACTGACAGGCACATAGACAGTAGACTCCAGATCTATTTATCATTAAGTTGTCTTAGAGGTTCGCAGTCATTGCATGCAGTACTCTGTACGAATATAAGTGTTTGACCTCCTCTCATACACAAGCAGGATGGCTTAGATATAATTCGGTATTATTGTATAGTTAAGGGAAGGCTTTTGCAAGCATACGCACACACTAAGATGCCACATAAAGATAGTTACATCATATAGTATATTATCTATCCTCAAGCACACATATACAGTATGGTTTATTATTTATCTATACATGCACATGTATTTACATATACTTACTTTAGACCATTGGTGGCTGTTGGCTTTTGTGATATTTCAAAAAAGCAATGAATAGTATTTTGCTTTCTTTAATGTACAAACTATCAAAACAAAACCCGTCCTAACAGCACGTTCAGTATGTACAGGAGACTATCAGGCCACTCGCAGATACTCCTTGCTGTAGGCCTTGGGCCACTCAGAGGCAAGACAATTTCACCTGGTCTTTCTACCTTAACACCCACGCCCTGGTATCTGCAAGCTCCTGTAAGAAAGCTCTCGCCTCAGTCCTGTTTAGTCACACTTCTGTGATCCATGAGGGACAGTGCTAGCAGGGTAGCCGGTCCCTTTTGAGATTCTTATGGAAAATCATATATTTTTCACCACAAGCCAGCTTGATTTGAACCCAGCATCTTCAAACTATTGCAACATGCCTGTCTATCAGTTGACCATATGGAGCAATTCAATAACTAGCAGATGTGCAAACAAGCTCTTCGTGCATTTTACTGATATGTTCCCCAGTCTCTCAAAATGCTGCTCTCCCTGAACTACAATCACAGCAATTCTGTTACATGTAGCCTGAAGAATAGTCTCAGGGAAAACGTAAATTTTCTAGTAGAAAAAAGTGATTTGTAAGAGGCCACTATAGATCTGCCTGCTCAAAATAATGGGAGTAGGTACTTTTCCATGCACTAAACAATAACAGTTCAAGTTTTATGTGCGCCAATGTACAACTCATGATGGAAATAAAATCTGATGGCATTTTTAATGAGATGAGCAGCTTTGTCCAACTTTTTCAGTTACTTAAAATGAATAAACATTCAAGTGTATATATGCACCGCTGAATTTTTTGACGTTTTTGACCTCAAACAGTCTTCCTTATTTTATTTCTCTCTGTATCCTTCCCCATAATGAAATTGTGTAAATGTTCAAAAACGAATGTCTGCTACCTACAGAAAACAGCAAAGTTCTGATATGAAACGGACTACTCCTGGGCGTATGTACAACACAAAGCACACTTGACAGCTGGTTCAGCAAAGACTACTCTGAAAACAGAGAGAAAGAGCAGAAATGTGAAATATTAAGTATTTAACAACAATGCTTAGACAACAGTGGCAGTATGTTATTTTGCTCTGATTTGAGACTGAGATGTTTTCAGAAGACAGTTTGGAGCTGGTCTTTTTCAAAGACAAGGAGAAGAGTTTTTATGAGTTATTAAATCAGAAGAGCTAAGCTCCCCAGCAATATAGGACAAGATCAGATGTGTGTAACAACTCTTCTTCACATGTGCTGTATCCATCAAAGGAAGAGGAGGCCCAACCTGCCAAGCAAATGTTTTATATTGGGCCGGAGGGTTCCAAATGTCTCACAACTGTGTCAGATAAACAAAAGGAGACTTGAGAAGGTGACAGGGAAGCTCTCACTCAAGTGTTGCTTCTGTTTCAAAGATGAGTGACAGACAAAGAGCTTTCCCCCATTTAACAACAAAAAGAAATCTCAGACTGCTCAAGTTAGACATCTATGTGAAATATCAATGTTGTGCAAAATCTTTTCTAAGACAAAGTGTACAAATATATTTGGAGTGTAAAAAGAAACCCAATCCAAGTAGCACAATTTATGCTTCCAGTGGTAACTTCTATTAAGAAAACCAATACCACAGTAAGAACATTTCAATAATTTCATTAAATATTAAACTCTACTGACCACAGAGATTGCCCACTTATCAATTTAATTTCTTTTCTGCTAGAAATAGTTGTATTGGATAGCTATTGATTGGTCAATGGTAATTTAGGGCACATTTAATAAATGTAATAAATATACATTTAGTTTCATGCAAAATTACTGTGAAAACAGACATCCCCAGAAGAAGCGTGAGATGGCACAATTAAAAAACAAGGGACAACCGGCAGAATATCCATTTTTTTCTGTGATCAATATTGATCTACGATACAGTTGAATAGCTGAAACCGCTGCCTGCTTTACAACAGTTACAACTACTTAAAACCACCAGCCAGGGCCTGTCTCACCACCACCACGAGAGAGCGGTGCAGGCTCAGGGGCAGCTGGGGACACCCCAGAGCACCAGGCAAGTGTGTGGTGGAGGCAAGGACCAAGGTCAGGCTGGGACATCAGCCCACAAGTGGACCTGGCTCAGCAGCACCCATGGCCAGGCAGGGCAGGGCTGTGGCAGGACTGGAGGCAGGGACCTTACAGCATCACTGGTGCATGGACTGATGGCCCCAGGGGGGCTGAAATGGGATCCTGTGCCATGGGTGGGGTGGCGGAGGTCCCATGGAGGCTGGTACAGGCTGTCAAGGGCTATTAGTGCCCCTTATGCCCTGACAGTAAGTCAGCAAGACCTATCTACTGAAATAAAAAAATACAGTAATGTTCACCTCCAAAAACAAATTTATATGGCAGAGGAGTCAGCGGACGATAGACATAACCATTATGAGAAGATCCATTTTGATAGACCCATGGACTGGCATTGGGAAAGTTGCTACACACATTTCCATGTTTATTTCTTGGTTTTTTTAAGTAAATGGATTAAGGGAGGAGTCGACTTGGGCAGATCCCACAGCCCCATCAGAACCTGGGCATAAATGGGAACCCTGTAAAAGCTGAAATGAAAAGAATCCAAAAGCTGTTTAATATATCATTGAACAAATTGCTGCTTTTGAATGATACAATAGTCTTCCCAATTTTAAAAATATTCCTAGCACTTCCCTACTATTTGAAGTCTACTCACTTCAGTAAAGTTACCGTAAATTTAAACCCAGGTAAGACAGAAATCAGACATTAGTGCAAATGTTCTTGCTCTGTAAATCAGCAAATTTCCCCCTCTACTAAAAATGAGATTTCACAGTCAGTTTAAGTTGATCTAAGACTGCTCTGCTCCTGAACAGGGCAATCCAACTTCCTTTTATCTCCAGCTGCGTGTTCCCACCACTTCCCTTGTGTGGGCTCTAGAGATCATACAGCCAAAGGATAAACAAGATCAGCTCACTGATCCTACTGAAATTACTTAGTTTTCAGCCAGTTTCTAAAGAGTTGAAAACACCCCTTTGAGTGACAATCTACAGCTAACCCTCGCATAATTGTTTGTGAAACCTCAGTGTTAGACACAAAGAGATTTGGAAAAAAATAAATTATTAATAACTGAGCAATAAGTGAGATAGTACAAAAAAACTGGCAGTCTGTTACAGGCAATTACAATATTTTAAAAGAAAAATTTTTATTCCAGTTTAGAATACCCCCTAGTCTACACATATTCTAACGTACAAGAAGTGAACAGTTAAAATGAAACAAATTACAGCAAAACACTCACTTTGAGAAATGTATTTCAAGTCTACAAATGTTTAGCTCACAAGAAACATAATCCAAGGAAAAAATAATCATTAAAACGTCATCATTTTCCTTTTCATTTGTCTTTACTATTTTTCTTACTTGATTGTTTTAAATTTTTATGCATTTTTAATCTGGCATTGGAGTTTTTAATTTGTAATTTGTTTATCAGGTATTTTTTTGCTAACCCTGCTTGTAAAGCAATTAGGCAGATCTTCTCTCCCCCTTTCCAGTCTTCCGTGTTTTTTAGATTTTATCTGTGCGGTATTGTGATAATAAGCATACTGTTCCTTTCTGATGTTTATTTCTTGCTGCTTCTGGTTTTATCTATCATCTAATGTGTGTTGTAACAAGAGAAAATGTATCTTTTATGGCAGCTAAAGATACAGCAATAGAATAATGTGGAAAAAATGGGTTGCTCTAATTAACTTATATCATTATCAAGAGGTTTAATGCTTACATTGGAGAACAGACAGGTAATATGGATAATTAACATCTTCCTCGATGAAAATATGTTAATTAATAATATCAAAATAATTGGCTGAGTTCTAAATTTCCAGAAAACATCCAACTTTCCATGCTCAGAAGTGTAATCGCAGAACTTTTTGGCCCTATTCTCATGCTTCCATTTTATAAACATACAAGTTTTTGATCTAAATGTAGTGCTTGTAAGGATTGTAACCTATCCGATGAGGTCTATATGCAGGTGGAATCCCCCCAAAAGAGTTATTAAGAGTTTCCAAGTCTCCACGTGCAGTCAACAGCAAATTAAGGGCATCTATAAAGTCTGCTAAAACTAGATTTTTATTGCAGTCATAGTTATCTTCATATAGGCATACAAGTAAGAACAAGTAAATGCTTTTAATCTAGGACTTGTGAAAAACAATCAAACAGTAATATTTGGTTGATACAGACCTGAACCTGATTTGAACTGGGGACTTAAAAGCCTTAGACAATCTGTCCCATTACTAATCTCTGTAATATCTGACTTCGTAATTTGTTATTCTTTTGTAGTGTTATTATTAACTGTAGTATTAACAAAAGCTTGTATGCTTTCCCTCTGTGCACTGATTTGTATTTTTGATAGATTAGGACTCTTTCACACATTTAAAAAATCACCCAGTATGTACAGATTATGGAAGTTCTATGCACAGAACAGCAGATAAGAGTGGTTCTCCAACAGTAGGTGTTGTATGCCTAAACCCTATTTAAACATTAGGTTTTGCATGGTACCCTCCCAAATCAACAGCTGAGGCAAAAAAGACTGTCTTAAGAATGGGCAACAGCCATTCACACACAAACAAGTTAAACTATTAAAAATGGGATGAGCCTTCTTTTAGGTTGATTATGGCCAGACTGGGGTTCTTGGAGATTACTCCGTGACTCAGTAAACTCACCAAATGTGACAAGATGCTAAAACACTAATGGTTTCTATTCTGACCTTTTCTACTCTTTGTCTTTCTGTCTGTTTTTTTTTTTATCATGTAACCTCTTAGGGAAGGAAATATTGCCTTCTTTTATGTTAGGAAATTGCCCAGAACATTGCAGACACTACCCAAACAAAGAGTGACTATAATAATAACAAAAATAGGAGGAGGAGGTTTACTTGACCCCATACCAGCAGTCCCCTAAAGATTCCTATCAAACTCACTGGAACTGTGACATGGCTATTTGCTTAAGTAAAATTGTTCAGATTCACTATAATATAATAAAAACAAAAGATATTTATGATTTATATCCTTTAGCAAAACAAAGCGTTGATTTGGCTTTAAGTTTACAACCAAAAAATGTTGGAAATGAAAAATGGTATAAAGATATTTCAAATATA
>Ga0181612_156082_pt1 | contig 16733 bp, 8 predicted proteins | sample HoacroProtozoa21_FD_119630 | JGI IMG/M metagenome (GOLD analysis project Ga0181612, IMG submission 119630) | Hoatzin crop microbial communities from Cojedes, Venezuel. Combined Assembly of Gp0051906, Gp0051904, Gp0051908
ACATTTATCAGATAAGGTATTTTCTTCTCACTTATAAAGGGCTTCTGTAAATTCAGTTCTCTCTAGTTATTAATTTACGAAGTCATTTCAGTGTCTAGCCTTTGTCTGATGTAATAGAACCTGCTTGTTCTGCCCTTGTAGATCAGTCCCTCGGTAGAAATGGCACTGTCATCCTTGGTATTGTTTGTGGTTGGGGGAAGTCCAGCTGAGAATAGTCAAATTTCCAAGTCCTTCAGGACTCTGAAAATGTTATAGCATCACTTAGTCTGCCTAGGAAGTGTCAGGGACAGCACAACCATGTCGGTGATCCAATCCCAGCATCCACCAGCACTGCCAAAGAGCTTCCAAAGCTACTCTTACCGCGGAGGGTTCACAGACACATCCCTGCACTGCTGTCCAGGAACTGATATGAATTCCCACCATGTCCCAGCTACTTGCCTTCTCCAGAGACTTGTACACAAATCCCTGCCTTGCCATGTCTTTATTTATTTGTGCCTTTGGTGTACATATGCACCTCCTAATTATCTCCACCAAAAGCTTTCCCTCAAACTGTGGCAACACCAGCATGTGATTCACAATGCAGGGATGATGCCCTGAAATCCCTGTCGGCACTGTCTGAGCTTTTGCTGTGCTATAAACAACAAAGGCTGCCAATATCCCAGCTTTCAGCCACATGCCTTGTACTGGCATACTTTCCCTGAATAAGTCATGTGTCCTTTGACCAGAAGTGTGCTGCAAAACAGAAGAATAAAAACAGAAATGGCAAGAACTGCCTCCAAGCTTAGGCAGCCAAAGGGCACTCAAGAGAACTCATTATGATGATGCAAAGTAGTTAAAACTGCTGCAACAACTTCAGGAAATTCAAGAAGAGCTTGGATCAGACTTAACTCGATATTGGAAGTATTTCTCAAAATAAGAAATGTTAGCCAAGGCTTGTATCTTTACAAACTTTAAGAAATTATTTTTCTTCCATGAAGTCCACTGTTTTTCAGGTACCTAAGGAATCATCTGAAATAGATTTCTAAGTGTCCATCCTCTTCAGCCATTAGACAACAGCCTTCAGTTTAAGCTCCTAAGGACATTCTCCCATCAACAGGACAATGCTAAACACAATGGCAAATTTCAGTCATCTTCTAAAGAGTTGTTCTTAGCTGTCCATCTTCCAGTGTGAAGTCTTAAGCCATAATCACGTACTTATTTATATACCGAAAGATCTGGGGTATGCACTAGGATATTTGGAAGTGCAAAGGTAGCTAATGACACATTTTGTTATGGATTCCTAGTTCATCAGCACGCATCTACATCTTTAGACACAGATACCTGTAAAAAATATACATGGCTTTCCACATTAAGTACCAGACTGACAACATCACATGATGAATCATACAGTCCATCTGATTTTTAAATGGCTATAATGGATGCTGCAGAAGTTTATGTACCTCACGTATTTTTAAATACTTTTCTGATTCTAACCTTACGTGTCCACATCGCAGCTCAATGACTCGTATCAAGGGAAAGGTTGACATTTTCCACTTTCAACTTTTGTCTTCTTATAAATAATTTTAGAACTTTAAGACATCTTTTATCCCAAAACTGTATATGCACCTCCTCCAACAGCCCAAGAATTATCTGGATTTTTCACTGGACCACAATGAAATGAATCTGAATTGACTTATCAGTGCCTGCTGACAAGTCTGTAGTTATATTCGTCATATGTGACCAATACTGTAATGAGGTCACTGTTCTGCACTTTCTTCTCATACTCTTTCACCTCTTCCTAAGCATTGAATAGAAGATATTTGCAGTACATTTGATTCCTATCTGTTTAAAGGAGACCAAATACATTCACTTGGTGAATCCAAATAGAAGTTACTGCAGCTACTTGCAAAGCCCTTGAAATTATCTACCTGTTTTGGGGTACTGTCCGTGGTGGGGGTCATGAAGTAGCAAAGCTGGAAAAAAAGATCTTAAAATGTCTTAGTTAAAATATTCTAGGGAGAAATAAACATTTGATAAATCTTCATGGTTTACTGAAACATTACTTCCCCTACCCTCTCCCATTGAGAACTGGAGCTGGTACGTCCAAGGTGAAGGTGTAGAAAACTCAATTTTCTGGCAGGAAAGGGGACTTCGAAGGCTGCAAGGCTCTGTTATTACTAGCACCCAAAGCAGCAGGAGCCCATGGATGTCAAGGAACTCACTTGCAACTGACAGTTCTGTCAAGGAATTAATATATTATGCGGCTTTCAAAGTTCAATCTCAACTTTCTTTAAGTAGGAAGAAACAGAAGAATTTGAAAGAGGATCAGCAATGATTAAGCAGCGTATGCAGCTGGAGAGACTTAATGCAGGGAGGCGTGAGGGTGTGAGGCCCCTGACTCCTGGCTGGGACAACCCCCACCCCCACCCCTCACCACAGTCTGAGCCCTCTTCCCTATCCCTGCAGAGAAAGATGAGGAAGGGACTGGAGATGTGCAAAAGACTTCTCTGGTCCGAAGGTCTCCACAGGCGCTGGCTGAAGCCTCAGGAATATTAAAAGCTCGGTCTTTTGCACTGGAGGTAGGGTGGTTTTCCTCCACTGATGGGAGTGACCAGCAAGGGCTATGGCAGATATGTGTCAATATTTTCACTGAGCAGGAAAGCAAACACTGGTAGAAGCACACATGCTGCTGCTGGCTGTAGAGCAGCTCATGTTGGTCAAAGACTGTACTTCTTATTTATCATTCGCATTCATTCCATAAGTATATAACTAATATATTCATAACATAATTCCATAATTCTTTGTAAAAAATGGGCTTGCAACTTACTCATAAAGATTTTTTGTAATTGTGGTGTGCTAGCATTAGCAAGGAACCTACAAAACTGAAAGAATATTCATTTCATTTGAAGTCCTGGGTATCATTACATTCAACTTTGATGCCTGAAGCACAACCTAATTACACAGGTTTTTCAGATAGAGTCTCTTCATTTTATATGCTTTTGTCAGTCGAAATCAATTTAGCACACTCCCTCTAGAGCCCTTGAAAACACTGAGGCTCTTACAGCCGGTTTCTGTGGCAAGGGCTGAAGAATTCTAGTCATGTTTCGTAAGCAGCAAATCTCCAGGAGCATTTTCTCACCAGTTTTAATAGATTGGTCCATGACTGCTTTCTCAGTTCTCCCAGCTAAACGATTCTGCTGTTGCTTCCTTACCGAGCTACGTGTAAAACACAAGATGTGTCACTTGGTCCTCAGGACAGGTTCCAACTTTCTTATGTCCAAGATGAAGAGACATTTGTCTATTTAATTTGTTGGCCTTCCATGGTGTGAAAGCCAGACTGATTGTCTATCTACCCTCTGCCTCAGTTCACACAGCAGCTCCACCTGAGGCAACTAAAAGGAGGCAATCTCTGCAGTCACCCCCTCTGCATGGAGGAGATTTGGTCATTAACTTTCTTCCTTAGTAGCAAGCTACTGGAAGGAACATAAATTAGCACAAAGCTTTTTGAGTCTGACATGCTTTTAGTGGCTGGATTTTTCTGTTGTCAGCAGAGGAGCACTGTGGTGATGTCTGCCAGCAGCACTGTAAGCTGGACCACGGCCAGATTTTCTGCCATAAACCTCAGAGGTATATACGCCCTTATGTAATAACACTTATCAGAAAGTATCCCAAAGTGCTGTGAAACTGCACAAGATGTATTCAGGGAGTGTTTCATCACCAGGTCTTCTCTGGAGCACAGCTGTTCCTACACACCCTGTCATCTTCTGGGGTCTTAAACAGCAGCATCATCCACTCAGTTTTTTAAAACATGGGGTGGGTGGTGTCTGTGCTTAGCTAACTCATGTGGGGGGCGGGTTGTCCTATTTAAGATAAAATAGGAAAGAACAGTAATACTGAACATCGTCTTGGCTCCTTTCCTTGCAAGTGCTTAACTACAACAAAGACATGTATGCTTGCCACTGTTGTAAGACCAACCTGGTACAATCCCCTGAGCTGTTCAAATCTGATAAAACCATCAGAACAAGTTCTGTGGGACCTGACTGGAGTCCCTGTGTCCTGCAGAGGTCTGAGCTACCAAAATTCTCCTAAATCTGAGGCAGCTCAAATTACTGCCACTTCCTGAGCATTTCTATGACAATTTGTGGTTACACAATACAAACACATATCTGAATATTACCTTTAGGCCTTGAAATATCTTGTATGAACACTGCCTCCCACTCTCCCTTCCTCTGCAAATAGTTCAACAGTTTCAAGTAATTTGCAAACTATTTCTAGTTCCTGCTTGGAATGGGTAATAACAGCTATCTTCATTTTGGGATCCTTCAGAGTAAGGTACCGTACAATTGCAAGGTGGGCAGAAGCTTCACTAAAAGTGGTATCCATAAATGCAGAGAACAGTGAAACAAGATCATAAAAACGTTGAGTAACATTAAGATTGGAGCTTTTTACTCATAACAGAAAATGACTGCCATAAACATTACCAAACTAATGAGCAACCTGATGCACTTTAAAATAAAATCCACTATACAGGAATCATGAAAAAAAACCCCAAATATAAAAATACCGAGCCAGCAGCACACGCCTCCATAGGACTGAGGGAAAGCTACACACGCACGTATAGCAGATGAAAAGAGTTCCAGTCTTGACACATAACTTAATCTTAACCTAGAAAGAAGGCAGCAGTACCTAAAGGATGAAAATAAATACATATACAGATATAGATGTAGCAAGAACTATAGTTCTGAATTATCTTAAATATATCAGGATTATTGCATAAAGTAAAGTAATTACAGCCAGATCAAAAGGCTATTGGCATTCCATTGGGTTTCTGGTGGGCTTGAAGGTCTCTGAGTTTCAGGGTCTGAAAATTACAAATCACCATACCGCAGCAATACTCTAAACAAGAAGAAAAAGCTGTACCTTTCCACTGCATAGCAGCAACAAACAGATGAATGCTAGTCTTAAAAAATACCAATCCAATATGCTGTTTGAAGGAAAGTTTTGTCCTGTGAGCTCTGATGTTGGTGTTTGATGGACAGTCATTTTGTGTTGGCTAGAATGAAGGAAACACCATTACCAGGCATCTAGGTTTAAATTTATGACAATCAAAGAAACTACAAGAAGAAAACTAGTGTTAAAGTGAACAAATGCATTTACAATACACAAATTCAAATCATATCACCTGAGAACAGAACCAATTTAGAAAGCTGGTATTAAAGTCAGTACAAGAATTAGCACAGAACAGAAATTCTTGGTGGTTTCTCCAGCCAGTAGCTTAAGAAAAAACTGTAGCAGTCCAAGTTTATTAGAGATGTGTAATCTCTTTGCCATTCAGAATTGCAGGAGGACAATCAAAGCCCTGAAAAAATGCTCCAGGAAATTATCTCAGAAAAAATATTTGAAAAGTTGGAAGCTTACTATTTCCAGTAAATTTATTACTTAAGATGCTTAAACTTTAGAACAAAGCCAATTCAAAACTAGATTCTAGACACTGATTCTTTTTGAAGCTCGCTTTCCTAAGAAGTGATATCTATGCACCGGTACTTTCTATTTGCTCATCTGTGTAGAAGATGGAAAGGTGGATTCCTGGTGTTTTGTGTAAAAAATATTTTAAAGATATTGTAACAGAAAATAAAAATTAGTCTTTCCTAAAGCAATTTTTCCAAACTTAAAAATCTGTAAAACCTGATGCTTTCCCCAAAAACTCTACCTAGAGAAACTGTGCCTTATGATAAAATTTTTTTGATTTATAAATAAAATTAGTTCTACATGCTGCATCCAATCTCAGTGAAGTTTGTGGCTAGTGGATATGTTGTACAATAAAATAAATTTATTTCACATAAGTATTCATAAGCTACAGTGAATGAGCTTTGACTCCACTACCCTAATTCAATAAATAAAATATATCTGAAAAAGATGTCATAAACAAATTAAGTATACAATATATTGACTAGTAATACACCTTGTAAAACAAGTGTGATATCTAAGGTCTCAAATGTAAAAGCATGGCACACAGAAACTTGAAACTGATGCTGCAGTGTGGAAAATGTAGATTTTAAACATAATATTCCTTTGACTCTAATTTTTGTAAAGCCTCGACATTATCATCATTCACACACATAATAAATGACAACCCACTCCTCAGAAAGCTATGTCTAAGCAAACAGAATGGAGAGGAACAATGGAGAAAAAAGGAGTAGCAGTAGGTTGAACTGAATAAGATCAGGCAGGACAGACTTCCCCTGAACATAACTAAGAGGCAAGGCTATTTCCTTGCCCGTCATTTTGAGTTCACTGAGGCCTTGAGATTGGTAAGAAAAGTGTAATCAACAGTGTAAGTCTCAGATTTCCAAAACACAAGTAATGGTGAGTATTGAGAGTGCCATCAACCAGAAAAGCACATTTCCATGGGTGTGCTTGGCAAGAACCAGGGTGGAAATTCTCATCTTTGACCACTCTGCCCAGAAGGGCGCAGAAGATGCTTCACTTCCATCCAGAGACACTTGCCCAATGCGGCTCCTCTCTGCTGGGTCATCACTTACACTGTTAGCTCTCACTACTGGTTTCATATCCTGGTAGCATGAGGGAAACAATGAAAAAAAAGGGAGAAAACAGTTTTGAAACCCCACAGATTTTCAAACAAGCCAAAGGCCAGGCACAGTATTTGATATTATTCTTGTCTACATACCCTCTCTTACTTACTCATTTTTCAGTTTATGATGTCGCCTTAAGGTATATGCATTAAAATAAGCAAGATGTGAAGCAATTCATATATTGCAACATCTGTACAGTCTTAAGGAATTGCTCAGATGAGCAGAAAATGCAGCTGTGATTACCTGAGAACTTCACAGTTATCCAAACTATCCTTTGCCAGTCCCTCCATACAAGGACCTTTAAAAGGGTTGATTTAACTCAACTGTATGTTCCTACTTTATTCCAGAAGCTTGTTTGAGTCCATCACTGCCATGGTGCAAATTAGCTACATAAAACAACAAAGAATTATGGAAGTCATGTTTTTTCTCAACACAGAGGCAAGACAGCCAGCAGAAACAGGGAAATTTGCAAGAGAAAGAGTTGCTGTCTCATTCCTGTCTTTGATTCAGCATCAGCTGCAGCTTCTAGCGTAGCAGCTGGCTTGGCTGTGAGCTATTCAGAGAAGCAACGTGCTTCCTTCCAGATGCAAAGTGCATATATTTTCCAGCTAGGATATATGTAAATATTTGTATTTTTCTGCTGTTACTCGGAGAGAGTTCTGCACTAGCTGATCATCACTACAAGTAAGCTTACGTCGGTTTATAGCAGTCAGTTCGCTTCATACCATAAACAAAAAAATCCGATTTAACAACACACACAGCCAATGCAGCCACATGCTATTGGGAGCCTAGCATTGAAAGTAACAAAAAGCTACTTTGTCTTTGGCCTTCGGATTGATATCCCAGAAGCTATTTCACAGCTGTAAGTATTGTGCTAGCTAAGTAATCATAACATCAGCGCTGAATTTGTTAGCAAGGGAAAATCTTTATGTACAAAAGGCCTCATATGGCTAAGCATCTCTCCAAGAGAAAGTAATGAAGCTGTCTGTTTCATTACACATTAATGGCTTCTTTATTCTCTGCAGGAAAATAATCAGCTGCTGAAGAGAGAACATAGAATAAGACTCATGTGTCAGTTAGTTGAAGATTTATCTTCAGGGCTTAATATTTGTCTGTGGATTTTCACGTTAACAAATTTTCCTCGTAAAAATAAAATTTTGTTAAGGATTTGGCGCTTTGAACTATAACAGGAAATGTAATATTAAAGTAAATGTGTGACTGGCTGAAAGCAATTCTGAATATCCAGATATCACAGACTAACTCCAGATTTGGAGCCCACCCCCAGTGAAGCCGAAGTACCAGCCTGTACTTGCAATTACCAATAAGCTAAAGAAACTGTACATATTTTAAAAAACCTTGCAAAAGCAAAGCGTTTGATTTTGAGTCTTCTAGGAGTCTTTTCTTACTAAGCTAACTACACATTTATATTGTTTACAGTGTACTTGTAGAAAGCCACTTCATTGCTTTTTCTAACTATGGGTAAAACTGCTTGCACACCTGAAAGTAAATGTTGTAAATCACAATTGTTACAAATTCTTATTTGGCAGGAGGATTACCTAACAAACAGCAGTGCTTTATTTCTGTCTAAAAGGAGAATGCCAAAACTGGCAGAACTTCAGAGGACCTTTAGGTCATTAGCTTTGTGAGCCTTATTTTTAACCCAGACATAGTGTTCTTCAAATAAACTTCAGGACAAAAATCAGATTTTAGCAGATACCTTGAGGTGTGAATCAAAATCAATATCTAACATTTGCCCTAACTAGCAAAAGAAATTACAAGAGAAGTTGATATTTACTCACAGTAAAAGTATGTCTAATGAAGTGAAGACACTAGCTTTGTTTCTTGCAGCAGGAAGCAACTTAGTATCATACTGGATGTAAATATTCCATTAGTTCTACTAATTTATTAGGATCTGCCAAAGGTTTCTTACAATACAGCTGCCATCTAAACACAATTGGAAATACTCATCTCTGTAACTGGATACATCAACATACTAGAAACAATAGCTATAATGTTACAATTTTTTTTTTTTTTTTTTTTATTAAAAGCAGCACTACTATACTGGGTTTGTCTTACTGCAGGTAGCAGTTGTGTGTCATTCTGATGATTTTAGCTGCTCAAATTAAAGAAGTCTTCCACTGATCAAAAACTTTTTGAAGACTAATATTGTGGCCCAGTCTGAATAGATATCCAGGGGAGTAACAAAAAGCATATCTCTAATGATCAAAAGTAAATCTATTTCAACACTTAGTGTATTCATATAGACCAAAGACTATTTTCTAAAACCTTCAATGTTGATAGCAGCACATTTTTTGCTAGTATTTGAGGATGTTTAGAATGAAATTATTACCTATATTTAGTCATAGAACTTTCTTCTCTCAGATCCCTGACTCATTCAGTGCTTCCAAAAGACAATGCTAGTGGCTTTTCCCCTTCATTACCAGTCATTCTTAGCATCTACCTCTTAGGATCTGATTGTATTAACAGTGCTAATCACACATTCTCTAGGGCAATCTTCGTATATCATTTTAGCATTTCATGAGCTACCTAGATCTAAGTGATATTGCTACCTTCATTTTAGGGATTAAAAACAGAGAAAGAGGCATACTAAGGTCAAAACATTTCACTAACTTGAGGTATACTGTCTGTGGATACCAGAGACCCTGTTTTGTGAGAGTTTTGCATTTTGCAGCACAGTATGTATGGAAAGAACAGCTCTCTGTTGTTGCATTTGCAGTCATGTTTCAGTCTTATCAGATGTGCTGTAGATAGGACCGCACAAGATGAACTGAGTATCTATAAAATATTGACGACTATCAAAGATCAGGGCTTGGTCAGCGAGTGTAGAAGTAAATAAGCAGTTAGTGGGAGGAGCAGGGCAGCAGCTACCACTTTCAAATAACATCCATCTGCATCAGACAGGCTTCCCTTCTCTGCAAGCTGCTGTCTTGTTCAGCAGGTGCCTTCCCAACCCTGCCCCATGTGAGGGGGAGTAGTCTCTTATGCCTCTGCTCTCTTGTGTGGTCATTGCTTGGCTGCAAATCCAACCCCCCCACTCACACTCACTGTGACAAAAGGCCCAATGAGGAAAAGCCGTAAGCATGAAATTAAAGCTAAACGAAATAACATTTACAAAGTGCTGACCTAAGCCACACTTGCCATCTTAAGAGTGAAGTTCTGCAACCTCTGGCCAAGTTGCTCTGCAGTCTTAGTAAGAACAGAAGCACGGAATAAAGTAGATATTCTCCACTTATTTTTCTTAAAAAAAAATACAGAAAACATTAGAAAACTCATATTGAGCTTTCTTACTTGAACATATTATATTGGTTCCCAAGAGTCATTTCCAGGCTTTGGACCTTTGCATCCACCACCCCTCCCGCTACCTCTGGAGCTGCTGAGTGACCTGTCGCAACAAGAGGCCGTGATGCCCCAAAACTGGCAAGCATTAGGGAGGGATGAAAGATGTACTTTCCCCTTGGACTTCCTCCCCTAGCCTCCCTTTCTTCACTCACCAGTTGCTGGTCCCAACCATGACTTTTCCCTGTTCACCCCCCTTTCCAGACACCCAGCACCAGAAGCCCCTGATTTTCACTGTTGCTTTCTGCCCACATCTTCTGCTTCCTGCCCACCCGGTGATCTCCTCTCCTCACCGCCTTCGTACAGCACCGGAGTTGCACAGGCAAGTATAGATAATGCACTATAGAACAGAGAAGTGCCTTTATTCTGGTTCTGGCCTGGAGCAGCTAAACTTATTTCTGGCCCTTTACTGGAGCATGTTCAGTTGCTCTCTAGGGATAGCTTTAGTATCCTAGTTCTACAATAATTAACTACTTCTAGTTTGTGGATGGTGGACTTACATGAGTATGTTTCTGAATGGAATCATTATTAAGCTAGCCCTCACCTATATATAAATTCAATTTCATTTCTTTATGTAGACCTTTAGACTGTTCTGTGGTCACTAATGACCAAGATAAGTTTATTACAGACATGAGAACACTTGAAATTTAAGTGATGTTCGCTAGAGGTATAAGTCATCCAAGATTGTATCCTCCTTTCTGGCATACATGCTGTCATGCAAGAGTCAAACATTTGCTTTCCAAGAAGATGCTTTGGTATAAATGTGTTATCTTGCGTCTCATTTATTAATTTCAAATTTTAATGGATAACAAACACAGAGCAGGAAGAACACTGATAAATCAAGTTTGCCTAAAGACTAAATGCATATTCGTGGAAATGCCTTGCTCTACAATCATCTATCAGTGGCATTTGGAAAAGACACTTTCATTTCAGGTCTCCAAGAGCTCCACAAATAGTAATTACTCACAACGAAAGAAAAGGTACTTTTAAAAATACAGTATGGCGGAAGTGGAATAAAAGAACAACACAAAGCTTAAACAGAATTACTTCATATGTTTGTGATATTCCACTCTATGACACTTTGCAACACTTCTATTATCACTGGTTTCCTTTGCCGTATGGGGCTCACAAATTTTCTAGGTAGGCACTGCACAGTGAGTATGCTCAAATTTTAAAAGCTTTACAGAGCCAAAGGAGCACTTAATAGAAATGGTGGGGCACAGCAGCGTGCATTTCTGGGGGCAGTAGATGTCAAAGGACTATCACTACAATAAAGCTCAAATGCTACTTAAAAACACCCATCAAGAGGCAATTTGAAGCACTGAGGGATGTTTAATCTACACCAGCAGTCACCCACAAAGCACCAACAGCCACCGTCATACCAGCCATCAAAATATGTGCCCCAAGGATTTCAAAGTACCCCGTCGAGAGTGAAACTTAAAGAGTTGTTGCAACAGTCCCACTTCATTTCTTGAAACTGAAGAGATATATCTCTGTCTCCTGGCCTGTCAGAGCACCTGAGAAGGAATATACTTCAAGGTTGTAAAAGAAAAGTCATCCATGGCTTGCTGCAGCAGAGACGGCTCTGTAGTTTCCATCCCAGACTGAGTAGAGCTCAAAGGCACAGCAGGAGCTCTGGTTTCAAAGAGTGATAACCATGCTGAGTTTTTAAATGCCTGCTGCTAAAATAATTTAGGAGCTGCAATGGGAGCATTTCTGGAGGCTGGTGGATGCTGGCTTTCCCTAACCAAATAACGTTACAAATGTACAAAGAAAAACAGGAGACGTGCAGTGCTTCAATAAAAAAGAAAAAAATCTGGCAGATCTCCAGCTAGGTACTACAGGTGGTGTTGTCTAATGTCCTGAACATAAGATTGAGGATCAGGAATGCCACAGTATGGACAGCATGCCCATTGCACTGTCCTGGGTTTGTAATGAAGCCAGATTAAGAACCTCATCTCTACAGGCAGCAACAGTTTATGGCATTGTGCACTTCCTATTGCTCCATCAGCCCTCAAAAATTAGCCACCGTGTTCCTGCAGCCTTTCATCACGACAGCAATCAAAGGACACCACTCGCGTTGGCATTTCTGGGGATCTGAACCTCCCTAGCGTGAGTACAGCTTTCAAACCTGCCAAACCAACACAGGTGACTTGTCTGCCTTGTCCTCCTTTCAAATGCTCCCCAGGCCATGCAAGCCTTTTTGCATAGTTTGCAGCAGTTTGAGGATCAGTCACGAATCTGCACCAGTCATTTCTTTTTGTTCTGTCTCCTGCCTCTGCTCTTGGAAGAGTCTTGTGCCCCAGGAAACACCCCCGGGAACTGTGACGCTGGGGAGTTTTTTCCATTGGCTGCTTTCAGAATGAAAAGAAGACTGTAAGGGGAGATTTACTTTACCTTTCCCATATTGTTCATCTGCAGAAAGATTTGCCACAGTTTCTGTCGAATTACTTCTCTGTTATTCAGATTAGTCACTGTATATGATGCCAGTAGCTGCAGGAACTATCTGAGGCATAACAAAATCTATCTGATTTAGTTATCTTTCACATCAGACATCTGGTATTGGGCTGCTATATCAATTACAATCTACTTCAATGCCCTGCATCTTTCTGCACCATTAAAATGGTCATTTTGAAATGCCAGTTAAGCCCAGTCCCACCTCTGTGCTTGAGTCCATCTCAGAGAGATGCTGACAACAGCTTTCCTTTTAACAGTGGTCCTTACCTTTTACAGTCTTTGCAGACTTTCCCAGTATGTCCGGTGTCACATTTTGCAAACATCAGTACAGCTGTGGTGGTTCAGACCCCAATTTTTTCCTGTAGTTTGCTGATAGTTGGTTTAGTTACTTTTTGAAGGAACATTCTCTTAATAACAGCTGTGTTAATGACATCTAAGACAAATAACACTGTATTTTTGTCCTCGCTTATTGTGCGAAAAGGGGTGATATCTGCAGTTTAATAACATGCATAGCTTAGTCCATATCTTCTGCACTATTTCGTGTCAAGGTTCAATCATGACTAATCATGGCCCAAATTTGGGATTATTAGTCAGCAAACTATTGTTTCCTTAGAAAACAAGTCAGTTCTCCAAAGTCATGTCAACAATGTGGGGTGTTTTGTTGTAGTTTCAGTTGTGTTATTGCCTTCATAAAAATAATCTTCATACCAGTAGGTTAAAAGTCCCAACACAATATTGTTCTGGGAAAAAAATCTTCATATATTGCACAGCTTGGCTTGACAATACCTATTTCTGGAGCTCTTGGAGAGAGACTTGCTTTCTTAGTTAAGTGTCACATAGGAGAAACAAGGAGGAGTATAACAACAATTGCATGGCCAACAAAAAAAATCAGTCTGAAATAAGATGTTGAAAAAAATTAACATTAAGACCAACAAAGAAAAAAAGTAATAGTGAAGATGAAAAAAAGAGTAAAGGTTTTGAAAGGTAGATGGTTGTGTGTAAAAATAAACTGTGACCAGTATTTTAAGAAAATTTGGGCAGATACTGTTTGCCGGGTGTCTGGGTAGCTGACAGCACATGATTTAAACAGAGAAGGATTAGGAAATTTACACTGCCACACTTTCTGACAGGAGTTTCTTTGCTGTCTAATGCATTCCTTGTAGGCAATCTGCTTAGCTTAATATTCTTTCTGTGGTGGTCTTTTATGTACACTTGGAAATCTTTTCTTCATAAATGTAATATAAATTCCATAAAACGTTTGCATTTTTAGCTAAAAAATCTCTAAGCTTTCTCAATTTCCCCTTGAAATGTAAAAAAAATATTACCTAGTAGCAGTCTTCCTATTTAATTGAAGACTAAATAAGCTCTGTCATTTTTCACAGCAGCTTTTTTCTAATCTTTACCTAGGAAGTAAAAACATGGTAACATTTGCCTCTCTAACAATATTTACAAGTAATATATCCATGTCAAAAATCTAGTCCTGCAGGGTAAGTGTGGAAAAAGCCCTATCAGTTGCCTGCTCTTCCACAGTATCCAAAGAAACAATACCAGCTCTTCAGCTATCCATCAACCCTTCCAAAGCATTTAGGTCTGTCCTTGCTGTCCCTGTTTTCTAGAGATAGTATATGATTGATGTATAATGCTATCCCGCTTTACCTCATTTCTCTCTCTCCTGAAAACTGCAGATCTCTCAGCCTCTGTATTTTGGTCGTGACCATGTCTCTTAGTTACTAGAAGCTCTATTTGGTCCACTTTACTACTCAGTTTCTTATATTATTGAACTTCTAGGTCAGTACTGAAAAGATGTAAGAACGTAATGACCAGCCTTTCCCAGTCAGTGCACATATCCTATCAGCCCTATAACCAATGATTCATAGATTGACTCAAGAAACAGGGCACACACTGATCCTCTCCTGCCACACTTTGCAGAAGAAGCCATAGGAACTGCCTGGCCCAAAGATTGCATCAGGATCACTATCTACAACAGCCTCTAGCAATGTAGACCTGCCCCACTCCCCACCACTTGGTCTGCAACCAGGATCTTACCCTTAGGCCTGTAGCAGTATAAACACATGTTGTAGTGCTGCAATCTGCATGATGCCAACATAATGTTCTCATATTCTTGTACTACTAAAAATCTCACTTGGTTTTCATCCCAATAAAATAAATTTTGTCATAATTTTGAAAAACATTTTCATTTTATCTTTTAGTTCATGAGGATCAAGACAAAAAGTTTTTCACTAGGAAAAAATAAGCTGAGGGAAAAAAGAAACCGGTATTCTCCCGCTCACATTAAAGAAACAACATGCTTTAGGAAAAAAGCATCACTTTTGAAAGGTTTTGAGAAGAAGAAATCAATAACTATGCTTCCTCACACACATTTAAACAATGTGTTTCAGCACAGGTGTATTAAAAAAACACTTTTTTCTCAATAATAAAGTGACGAAAAAATAAAGCCAGTTCCATATACATTGGATGATTCACATGTGTAAGACTCTACAGGGTTTAAATTGTAGGCTGGATATCATTTTATGCCTAAGGCACTGTTACTTTTTATCCTAGCAGAGACTAGGGAACACAGCAGCTTGTCAAAAAAATGTAGATCTGGCAAGGGTCTTGCAGTTTCCCAGCTGAGTGAGCTGCACACCAACACGTTACTGCTGCTGAATCTGTACCCTTGTTAAGGAAGCCACAAGCAGATGAGGAGCTACTGGGAACACTGGTCTCAGCTGGCTACACAACCCATGCACGGCACTCACTCTGCTCTTCCCTTCTTCACTTGCGAAGATCGGGTTGTGAGAGTTGTGACCAGGTGTCCCTGGACGCAACCAATCTCCAGGTTTCTTATCAACCAAGTTATAAATTCTGGTACTCTGCTGTGATTTTGTTCTTATTTTTGGTCGTTGCCTTGCTCATGATGTTTGGCAGAGGTCAAGCATCCTTGCCATTTTCTTACGTTCATCAAGCAGCCTTTGACACTTCTTATGAAAACATGAACTAGGTACCACGGGATCTCAGACTACCTACCCTGTGTTAAGCTCTCACATGCAGTCTCTCACCCCGAGTAACTATTATGTAGCTCAGTCTTCGTTCTCTGTGGATTAAGCTGGCTCAAATCAACTTGTATTTACAAAGGCATAATGGCTTGCACACAGTGCTTTTTCAACAGAAAAAATGCAAGCTAATCTGAGAGAGTTTTCACCAATGCAAAGTGTTGAATTCTCTGCATTTACTGTTAGGAGGAGCAAGGTCACAAACTGTTCTGACCATCTCTAAAAGCTGCAGAACTATTAGTTTTCTATTCAAGCAATTACAATCAGCTACACAAGTGGAGACTCGTCCACGAAATGTTTTCCTCTTACCGTAAACATCTCCCAGTATTTTAATATGCCATCCATATCTAATAGTAGCACTTCTTGAGGATACACTAATCCTTAGGATATCGCAGCTACCCAAAAAGGAAAATCATTTCTCATATATCAAGAACCTTCAATAGCAGTTTGAGGGTGACAGCAAAAATAGTTTATTTTGTGGCTGGTTTAAAACCCCATAACTTTATGTCATTCATGGTCAATTTTAGTAGATTTTTCATGTTGCCTTTTTCCACTATAGTTCTTGTTCTATAACGTAGTGAACAAGTATTTTGCTGTTGCCAAATCAGAGCATAACATTGTTTATTCTTTCTACAGTGCCACCTGACTGCAATACTACAGAGCAAGAATTCCACCTGATCGCTAGAAGTACCATCCAATTTAATAACATTTGCAAACTGTGCACAGGAGAAAAGCATTAGCATTGTTGCTGGCCAGAGTACCTCTGAGGGACAGCAGAAAGTCAGACACGTAGAACTTTAAATGGACCATATTGTCCTGTGGGGCTGGAAGCTCCACAGGAACTGCCATATGCCTATAGGAGCTGTCAATTTAGTCAGAGCTTTTTCTGTCAAAGGATATTGTGAAAGGCTTCAGTCATGAATGAGTGATTAGGCTGCTTAAAGCATCACCATCAAAGGTATCTGCAAGAAGTGATTTTAATAATAATTTAGGAAAATATGATTTAAACAAGTTCAATGGCAAGGTCCACTCTATTACTTATTAAATGAATGGAATATCAAATCAAGGTAGGATTGAGATAGAAGAATTTATACAGAGATTGAAGAAAGAGGTGAGGGATAAGGGAAAGCCCTTCTGTTGGGTTACAAGTTTCAGAATAGACCACCTTGCTTTCTAAACTCTTTCTCAGAGAGGAGCCTAGGCGTGACTGGTTCCTGACTTAACCTCAGACCACAACGGTTTATGTCTAAAGGATAGGTCTATCAGCAATTTAAGGCCTGTTCACAGTTAGAGA
>Ga0181612_107431_pt1 | contig 16726 bp, 9 predicted proteins | sample HoacroProtozoa21_FD_119630 | JGI IMG/M metagenome (GOLD analysis project Ga0181612, IMG submission 119630) | Hoatzin crop microbial communities from Cojedes, Venezuel. Combined Assembly of Gp0051906, Gp0051904, Gp0051908
TCGGGCAACTGTGCTTGCTCGGCAAAGCGGGCACGCAACATGCTCGAAACCACGCTCTTGAGGTACTCGTTGCGCAGGTAAGCGGTCGTCTGCATCTCGCTATCGCTCAGCCCCGCGTGCTTAAACAGCAGGCGCACGCTGGTGGTGGGCTGCTCATGGTCGCTGTGGATGCTGGTGATGATTTCCTCGTTGTCGGGTACGGCAACGGGCGTCACGCGCGGCGCCTTGCTGGGGTTCTTCACCTTGCCGAAGGTTGCCTTGATGCTTGCCACAATCTGGTCGGGGTCGATGTCACCCACGACGATGATGCACTGGTTGCTGGGGTGATACCACTGCTTGTAGTAGTTGCGCAACTCCTTGTGCTTGAAGTTCTTGACGACACTCATCAAGCCGATGGGCATGCGCTCGCCATAGATGCAGCCGGGGTAGAGCTCGGGACCCGCTTTCTCGAGGATGCGGTAGTTAGCGCCCGTGCGCATGCGCCATTCACCCTCGATAACGCCCCGCTCGCGGTCGATTTCCTTGCCGTCGAGCGTCAGCCCGTGTCCCCAGTCGCCCAGCACCATCATGCAGCTGTCGATAATGCCCTGCCGCGTGGTGGGCACGTTGCAGATGTTGTAAACCGTCTCGTCGGTCGATGTGTAGGCATTCAAGTTGGCGCCAAATTTTACGCCAATCGACTCCATGTACTCGATGAGCGAGTTGCCGGGGAAGTGCTCGGTGCCGTTGAAGCACATGTGCTCGAGGAAGTGCGCCAAGCCGCGCTGTTTCTCGGTCTCTTGCACCGACCCCACGCGTTGCGCGATGAAGAAATCGGCGTGCTGTGCGGGGAAGTTGTTGTGCAGGACGTAGTAGGTGAGGCCGTTGCTCAACTTGCCCGTGCGCACGTTGGGGTCGGCGGGAATCACATCGGCTGCTGCCATGCTCATCGTGGCGAGCAGTGTGGCGAGTGCAACCATGACGCTGCGTGAAATGAGTTTCATCTTGTATGCTATATTAAATAATGTGTCGTGAAAGGAATGTTTGTTTTAGAAAAGCACTGTGATGGTGGCCTCGCCGCGGTGGCAGCGTGCTTGCTCGGCGTAGGCCGTGAGGCGGTAAGCAGCATCGACGCGCAGCGCCAGTTTCGTGCCCAGGGGACAGTACCACGCCAGGCGCGCTTGCCAGTCGTTGTAGTTCTGGCTGAGCAGCGTGTGCGTGTGAGCGAGCGCGGTTTTCAGCCCCGTGAGCTCGCTGGTGACGCCCGTCACGCTGAAAATGTCGCTGGTGGGGTGATGCAGCGTCCACCCGCCCTGGGCAACCAGCAGCGACCGCCCCGTGTGGAAGGTGCCGCGTGCCGTGAGGCCCATGCTCAGCGTGTTGAGTTGCGCGTGGCATGTGGGGCTGGCGTAGACCTCGTTGACGTGGTCGTAATTGACCGCTCCCAGCAGCGACAGGTTAGCCACCCGCCAGTGCTGCGTCCACGCGCCCGTGACGCCCGCGCTGAAGAGGTTTTGGTGATAGATGTCGTGCGACCCAATCTGCGGATAGACCGACGATGCCGCGTCGCCAAAGATGTTCATCGTCCCCACGCGCCGTGCCGCCATGGCGTTGCCGCGCACGCCCCAGCACTGGTCACGCCACGCAATTTCGCCCTCGATGGTGTTGACCGTGAGGTGCCCCATGGGCAGCTTGTTGAGCGTGGTGAGCACGTTGTCCATGCTCATGCGGTGAGCGCTCGCCGTGGCGTGCAACCCGCGTGTGGTGGTGGGTGCAACGCCCAGCATCGCGCCCCAGCGGTAGCCCTTGTAGTAGGTGCTGTAGGCGGTGCCCGCAAAGCGCCCGTAGTCGTTGGTCAATCCCGTGAGGTGGAACAGCTTGTCGTTACCCATCTCGCTGTAGAAGGTGACGCTGTTGGTCTGCTTGTACTTGTTGAAACTGATGGCCAGCGTAGCCACATAGCCCTCGCTGATGTGCCGTCCGCCGCCCACGCTCAGGTAGAGGTTGCCCGTAACGTTGCGCGGACGCGGGTCGGTGCTGCGGTAGTGCAGCCCTGCGGTGTAACTCAGCGTGGCACCCCACAGCCAGGGCCCATGCACGTCGGCATATCCGCCTGCAAAGCTGTATCGCTCGCTCTTGAGGCGGGTGCTCACGATGCTGTCGGCCAGCAAGAAGGGCTTAACGATGTCGATGTCGCTGGTTTCGTTCCAACTCATGCCCGCCGTGTGGCCGTTGTCGTAGCGTGCGTTGCCCCACAGCGTGCTGGTGCGGTACTTGATGTAGGCCTCGGCGTGGAGCGACCACTTGAAGTCGCGGTGGCCACGTTGCAGGTCGATGGCAGTGTTTTCGCCATCCTGCCGGTCCTGCCGGATGGTGGTGCTGGCGCCCGCTTGGTTGTAGCTATAGTTGCGTTGCAGCTGGTGTGTGGCGGGGTTGTCCCACGCCAGCGAGACCAGCGACGAAACCAGGTCTTCCTCGATGACCGTGCGGTCGATGAGGGTGAGGGTGCTATCGACCGTGGCGGCCCGCAGGGGCAGTGCTGCCAGCGCCAGTGCCGCAACGATAGCGATATGTCGTGAAATGGTTGTCATTATTGTTGTTTATTCCATGGGCGTGACGCCGTCCCAGGTGCGTTGCGTGCACGGCGTGCCGTTGACGTCGATGGCTGTGCCCTGAATTTCGATTTCGCTGGGGATGACGTATCCGTTAAAGTCTTCGCTCGAGTTGTTGGTATCCTTGAAGACGGCGCGGCCATCCTTCATGTAGAGGAACTTGCGGCGCACGCTGTGGAAGTAGCGCGTCTTGTCGTGGTCCATCGTGCCGCAGTAGGTCCAGCCGCGGTCGAGCGTGGGCGAGGTGACGTTCCACTCGCGGTCGGCCTCGACGCTGCAGTTCACGGCGTCGACAATCCACTCGTTGGGCACCTTGTAAGCCGTTTGGCTCATGGGGTAGGTGCCAGCGGGAACCACAATCACGTAGTTGTATTTATAGCGGTAGTTGGCCAGGTATTCTTCCTTGTCGATGGGGATGCGCGCGATGGCCCACGCCCTGAAGCCGCGGTTGTGCAGAATAAAGAACGAGAGCGTGTAGCAGTACCACTTGTCGAGGTTGGGCACCAGCGGGCCGTCGATGTCGAGGTGAGCCGGCTTGGTCGACACGTCGTACCACTCCCAGTCGGCACCGCTCAGGTCAAACGAGTTGGGGTTGGCCACGCGGTGGTCGATGCCGGTATCGGCAAGCAGCAGGCTCTCGCCTGGTTGCACGGGGTAGTCGGTGCCGCTGCCGGGGATGGTGTAGAGCGCTTGCACGGTCATGGCGTCGTTCATGATGTCGGGCGTGTAGTCAAACTTCATGGTGGTGACAAACTTCGACTCGAGGAAGGTGATACCGTCGGCATAGAGCACATGGTCGGTGTTATTGTAAAGCTTTACATAATCATCACCATAGTATTGGTTACCAGATGCTTGCAGCGTGCCAGTGAAGAAGATTTCCTGGATGATGAAATCGTCGTTCACGATGTTCTCGTAGGCTTGCAGAATGACGTCGTCGCCCTCGGCTTCGATAGTGATGCTCTGGCGGTAGGCGCTCACGTGGTGGCTGGTGTCGTTGAGGGTAACTTCGGCGTCGTAGCCGATGTCGTAGAGGCCCGACATCAGTTGCAGGTCCTCGCGGCTGCTATAGGTCACCTTGCGGCCCGTCGAGACGTCTTTCACCTCGATTTGCTCGCTCGTGACAGCGGCATCGGTCAGGTTGGTGGGCATGTCGATGATGAGGTTGGGGTGATAGAGCGTCAGGCCCTCGTCGACCTTGTCGTCGCAGGCACCGAGGCCCAGCGTGGCCACTATGGCTACTGCCATGATACTCAGGTTGTTGAAAAAGTTGCGATACATATTTTTTTTCGTTAGCTTGTTTTGTGATTATCGTGATTTAGAGTGAGAAATTCAATTCCATGCCGAAGTAGGGGTCGCTCATGCGGCGCACGGTCAGCCCGTTTGACGTGTAGTCGGGCAGGTAGTCGAGGATGCGGTTGACAAACACGGCGACCTTCAGGTGCTTGCCTATCTCCTTGGTAGCCTTGAGGTTAAGGTACATGGCGATGGGCGTGGTCTGCTTTAGGTAGACGGCGTCGTTGTAGGACTTCACCAGCGTGCCCAGGATGGCGTCGCTCTGCATCTCGGTGGTGTAGGGGTGCAGCTGTCCGTCGGCGACGTCGAGGTAGTAGTCGGGGACGCCATTTTGCCACATCTTCTGCGTCGACACATACCACATGCACTGCAGCGTGGTGGTGAAAATCAGGCCCCACCGCTTGATTTGGGTGTCAAACATGAAGTTGGTGTTGCATTGCTCGTTCACGCGGCCGTCGTTGTAGTCGTAGTAGCCCACATAGCTGTCGCTCACGGCTTGGTTGTCGATGACGTCGGTCACGGGGTCATACATCATCTGCGAGTTGGTGTAGGTCGAGCGGAACCAAGCACCGGTCACTGTCAATGCTGTGGCAACGGGTTTCCAGCGTGCTGTGCTCAGCACCCACTCGATGCCGGTCTTGTCGAGGCGGCTGCCGTTGGTGACGGTGCTGTAGCCGTCGAGCACGGTGCGCTCGGTGTAGGGTAGGGTAGTCAGCTCGGGCGGGGCTGTGAGCGTGGTGGCGTCGATGGCGCTCACGTCATACTGCTTGTAGGTGTAGGGCTGATAAACGCTCGAGTAGCGGTAGCCCGACCGCATGCGCTCCTTGAAGAAGGTCACTTGCAGGCTGTTCTTGCCAATCTGCAAGCCCGCGCGCACCTCCCACTTGCGGTTGCGTGCCGCCAGCAGGTCGTAGTTCACGCGGTCGTCGATGTAGGTGCGCAGGCTGATGCGGCTGCGCGTGAGCGGCTCGTTCACGTCGTAGTAGTTGAGCTGGATGAAGTCGTTGTATTGCACCTGCGGATAGAGGTAGGCAATCGTGGGCATCTTGGTCGTCAGGCCATAGCCACCAGCCAGGTAGACGTGCGACTGACGGCCAGCGACGGTGAAGCCCGGCAGTGTCCACTTGAGGTTCAAGCGCGGGTCAACGTAGACCTTGCCGCTGAGTTTGTAGCGGCTATCGAGGCCGGGAAGTTGCTGCGTGCGCACGCCAGCTTGCAGTTCCACCTTGTGGTCGCCCCACAGCGCGGTGAGGTGGTCCTCGGCGTAAAACGAGAGGACGTGCAGCGCGGGGATGTCTTTATAGGCACGTGGGCGCGTGGTCCAGGCTGCCGACAGCGGTTGTGTCAGGTCGTAGACCTGCCCATCGCCGTAGTTCTTCGACATCGTCCACTCCATGCCAGCCTTGTAGTCTTGCGTGAGCCAGCCGGTGGTGAGTTTGCCCTGTCCCTTGAGTTTGACAAACAGGTTGAGGGGCTTGCCGTCGCTCACATAGTCGGCGATATACTCGCTCAGCAGGTACTGCCCATCGTGCTCGCCAGCCTCCATGCTCGTGGGGGCTACCGAGGCACGCTGCGGCGCCACTTGCTTGCGGCGCTCCAGGCGGTCGTTCTGGTAGCTCACCGAGCTATTGAGGTTGATGAGGTTGAGCCACTTCAGCTTCTCGAGGGTGAAGGTGAGGTCGCTGGTATAGGCAATGCGGCTGTAGCGCGACTTGAACTCATCGATTTTGTTGTAATTTAGGTCGGGGTCCTCCTTGGCGTTGTCAAACGAGCCGGTGTAGTCCACGCCCGTAATCCAGGTCGTGTTGACCGACGGGCTTTCCCAGCGCAGGTTCAATCGTGCCGACAGGTTCAGTCGCTTGTAGTTCTCGTGGTTGTCGCGCGGGTCGACCTTGGAGTCGAGGTAGCCGCCGTCGATGTTCATGATGTGCGGGCTGTTGCCCAGGTAAAAGCCCTTGCCCACCGAGACGAGTTTGCTATACTGGTCGGCTTTGAAGCGGGCGGTGAGCGGGGTGGCGCGGCGGATGCGCTTGATGTTGACAAGGCCGCTGGTGAGGTTGCCATACTCAGCCGAGGGGATGCCGCGCACGATTTCGACGCTCTCGATGTTGTCGGTCGACAGTGTGCGCATGTCCACGCCGCGGTTGGTCATGTCGCGCTTGTACTCGGGCGACGTCTGGTCGCTGCTGGCACCCGGCACGTTCTGCATGTTGGCATCGCCATTGACGGGCGCACCGTCGACCATAAACAGCGTGCCCAGCGAGGTGATGGTGTAGTCCTCGTTGTTGGTCTTGGCACCGGTGGCACCCAGGGTGCCCGTCTCGCGCAGCTTGATGCTGTTGACCGAGCCCATGTCGGGGTCCTGCGAGATGTTACCCGGCAGCAGCTCCAGCAGGTCGCTGAAGCTCGTGGGCTGCAGGTGCGTCATCGCATCGCGGTCGATGCGCGAACTCGAGGTGAGGCCCGTCGACTCCTTGGCGGTAACGACCACCTCGCCCAGCACGCGGCTGTCTTGCTCCAGTCGCACGCTCACGTTGCGGTCGGCAGTGACGTTGACCGTGCGCGTCGCCGTCTTGTAGCCCACAAACGAGATGGTAATCGTGTACTTGCCGCTGCCCAGCGACAGACTGTAGTGACCGCGCTCGTCGGTCTGCGTGGCGTGGCCGCCGGGTTTTGCCGTCACGGTCGCCCATTCCACGGGTTCACCCGTCGAGGCATCGCGCACGGTGCCGCTCACTGTGTGCGCTGTGGCACTGAGCGACATCGTGAGCACCGCGAGGGCTATGATAATGACTTGTTTCATCGATATGTAATCAGTATGTCTACGTTCCTTATTTATTTGCGGTGCAAAGTTACGGCTACCCCCGCATTGCCGCAATACCTATTAATTGCTACATTTCGCCTATCAAAATCAGCATTAATTGCGATTTTATAACCTTTAGAGCCGTTGTAATTTTGCAGCGTCCATTCTAAACGTGAACTCACTAAACATTCAACAACAATAAAAAACCTTAATTTATGAAGAAAATCTACCTTCTTGCCGCTATTGTGATGGCTTCAACGGCTATCAGCGCAATGGCGCAAACTGGCGAGCCCGAGCTCAACTGGGCAAAGTGTATTTATTATGGAAATGCCACCTCGAGCGATAAGGTGTTCAACATCGGTACCAACGTCGCGGTCAACAACGATGGCGACATCTTTTATAGTTTCGCTATCGGTACCAACACTGGAACGCAAGAGGTTTACCTGGGCGATGGCACCACGGGTGACTTCCTGGGCAACGGCTGTGCCTACTACAGTGGCACCAGCTGCAACCACAACCTCGCAGTTGTAAAAATGAGCCCCGACGGTAACATGAAGTGGAAACTCTACTTCCCCACGGGCGAAGTGGCGACGCAGCAGGGTGGGGTAGTTCCCGCCAGCGATGGTGGTTGCTTCCTCGTGATGAAGATGCGGCACAGCCAGAACTACTGCACCACGCCCATTATGGCTGTTGATGCCAGCGGCGACACCATCAAATTTGACGACTGGGTGCTTGACGCAGCCGATGCCAAGCGCTACTACTATGGCGTAATCATGCGTGTCGACGCTACCGGTCACCTGCTGTGGCACCGCTACATCAGGATGAACCACGATGGCCAGCCCACCGCCACGACTTACGCCGACAACACGGGTGAAGCTTTCTATATCAACGCTGTGAAATCGGACGAGAGCGACAATGTCTACGTCATCGGTCGCTATGTAACCGCCATGACCCTCGATAACGGCGTCACCCTCTATCCGCAAAGCACCGAGGGCTGGAATGGTGACCCGCAGACCTCGCGCGGCGATGCCATCATGCTCAAGTTCGACAGCAACGGCAACAACGTGGGTCATCTGACCATGGATGGCGTGGCTACCGTCACGATGTTCAAGGAATTTGACCGCGGCGACGATGGCAACTTCTACATCACAGGTACCCTAAACGGCATCGAGGGCAACACCCTTACCCTGGGTGGCAAAACCCTTGACTTCGGTGCTGACCAAACCAACTTGATGGTTGCCTCGGTTACCCCCGACCTCACCGTTAACTACGTGAAAGTATTCAAGGCTACCTACAGCAACAAAACGCCAGGCGTCAACGAACTCGTTATCAACGCTTGTGGCGATGACCTGTGGATTACCGGCAAGGCTGGCGTGACCAGTGGCAACTGGTTGGTTCGCACCGACAATGGCACCGACACCGCCTTCATCATCAGCAAGACGCGCGATGGCTTTGTTATGAAACTCGACCGCGCTACGGGCTCGTTCCTCGCTGCTACTGTCAACAACGCCATTCAGAGCGGTTACGACGGTGCCTTCGTCAGCGACGAAGACCCCGACAGCGTCTATGTTTACGGCATGAGCGGCCTCTATGGCAACCTCATTTTCAAGAAGTTCAACAAGAACACCCTCGAGGCTGGTAGCACATGGGCTATTCACGCTAAGGTTGCTGCTACGCAAGGCTTTGCTACCGATGGCGACCGTCTCTACACCCTCTCGCGCATCCAGAGGGGCACGCAGACCATCAACTACGACAGCAGCGCAAGTGCTCCCCGCCGCGCTTCGGTGACCAATAGTGTGAGCAGCTTCTACACCGTCATCACCAGCTACACCATGCCCGTGGCTGCAACGACCGCTGTCGAGGACATCACCGCCGATGTGGCTCAGCGCACCGTCAAGAACGTTTCTTACGTCAACCTGATGGGTCAACGCAGTGCAACGCCCTTCGAGGGCCTCAACATCGTGGTGACCACCTATACCGACGGTACCACCAGCACGACCAAAGTTTTAAAATAATTTCTTGAGCGACAAGCGTTGAGCGTCACCACGAGCCCCACAGCCCGCCACGGCGCTCAACGCTCGTCACTTGTCTTTACACAATCGCAACAAAAAAGATGAAAAGATACGTTTCACGTTTCACATTAGCACTTGCACTGGCAGCATGCGTGTTGCCCGCAACTGCACAAACCACCACGGGCGTCAAGGGCCTGTGGATCGACAAGGTCGACGCCATGCCTCCCTGCATGGGCATCGACATGATTAAGGACGGCAGCAACCTCTACATGATGGGCCAGTTTGGCACCACCGTGGGTGACGGCGGCACAGGCTGGGAGAAGGAGTACACCGACACCACCTGCTCGGTCTATTTCAACGACACTTTCATCGGGAAAGGTGCCCCCTACGAGGGCGCGTCTTATAACAACAACTTGATTATCACCAAACTCGATACCGACGGACAGCTGCAGTGGACCGTTTACTCGACTTCGGCCGACGTGTACAGCAACGAGGGCGGCATCCGCGCGATGCCCGATGGCGGCACCATCGTCGCCGTGAAGCTGCGCCACACCGACAACATGCGCACGCAGCCCATCTCGCTCACCGATGCCACGGGCGCTGTCACCACCGTCGACTGGAAACTGAGCAGCGAGGACGAGTCCCGCAGCTACAACGTGATGCTCATCAAGCTCACCGCCGCTGGCGCTATCGAGTGGACGCGCACCGTCGAGGTGAGCCGCGAGCCCCAGGCCAGCAAGCCCGAGAATCCCACCACGCTCGCCATCTACCTCACCGGCATGCTCACCGACAAGGCTGGTAACATCTACCTCGCCGGCCGCTACGTCAATCCCGTGACCTTCCCCACCGCCGACGGCACGGGCATCACCCTCACACCCCACAATACCGAGGGCTGGGACGGCGATGCACAGAAGTCGCGCGGCGATTTCTTCATGGTGCGCTTCAACGACCAGGGTTACGCCGAAAAGACGCTCACCACTACCGGCGTCGCCAATGTCGAGGCTCATCCGCGCCTGGCATGGGCTGGCAACGACATCATCCTCAACTTCTTTGCTAAAGGCTCGGGCGATGAGGTCAACACCATCACACTCGCTGGCAACAGCATCGAGCTGCCCGCCACCAGCGACCACTACGCAATGATTAACATGCGCCTCGACACCGACTTCAACGCACAGTGGTGCCACACGCTCATGTCGAGTGGCGTGGGCGGCCGCACAGCTTTCCTGCACTACAACCACGTCGACGTCATCGGCGACAACCTGTGGCTCAGCGGTATGGGTAACTACACGCTCACCGACGGTGGCGACACGCTCACCGCTACCACCACCGGTAACGTGCGCGAGGGCTACCTGATTCGCTGCGACGTCAACACCGGCAACGTCCTCGCTGCCACCTCCAGCCGCACCGCAACCCCGTCGCTCAAGGGCATCTCGGGCTACATAGGCGTCTTCGAGGACGAGGACAACGGCGCTTACGTCTACGGTTACTCCTACGCGGGCACCGGCATCATGCTGTCGGCGTTCAACAAGGAGACGCTCGCCTTTGGCGACTACTGCTCACTCATCACCGGCGGTAGCCAACCCTCGGCACAGGAAATGGTAGCCGTCGACAACCGCCTCTACACGCTCACGCGCGGACGCGACCAGGGCATCTCGGGCCAAGAAATGTGCCCCATCGGCCTCGACATCGCTGTCACCACCAAGCACTGGGGCATCCTCATGGCAGGCTTTGAACTCCCCTTCACCGTAAAGGCCAACCAGGAAGAAACCACCCTGCTCGGTGACGTCAACCTCGACGGCAAAGTCGACGCCGCCGACATCGCCTGCGTCGTTTCCATCATCACCGGCACCCACCCCGCCGGCACCTACGACACCCGCGACGACGTCAACACCGACGGCAAAGTCGACTCCGGCGACATCGCCGCCATCGTCTCCATCATCACTGGAGAGTAGGCATTAGGCTTTAGGCATTAGGCGTTAGGGTCTTTGCACGCCGACCAGCGCCGACTTTTATAAATAAAAAACAAGGATAGTACCTTACTTGGTACTATCCTTGTTAATTTTAGTCCGCGCTTAAAATTTTAGTCTGCGCTGGTCTGCGCTGGTCTGCGTGCAAAGAACTGCAACTAGGCCACCGGCGTTAGTTAGCGATGATGCGCATGTGGGCCTTGGGGTAGCGGAGGACCAGGCAGCTGGCCTCGCTCATCACCAGGGCGTCGGTGTTGCGCATGCCGCTCGCCTTCAGGTCGAGCGCCTCGGCGCTGAAGGGCACGTGGCTGTACTTCTGGATGTACTCGGGGTCGATGATGAGGCCGTTACTCTCCATGCCGCACTCGTCGAAGATTTCGCTCAGCAACAGGTACAGCGTGCCAAACTTGCTGCGCAGCTCGGTGAAGTCGATGCCCCACTTGCTCACGCTCTCACCAGCCGTGATGACGCGGTTGTAGTCGAGTTGGCTAATCAAGCCGATGAGCTTGCTGCCGCCCAGCATAATCTTGCGACGGCTGCCAGCGTTGCCCGTGAACGCCTGACGCATCATCTCGATGACCTCGCTGGCACTCAGCGACGTGCCGTTGTAGTGGAACGTCTTGCCAGCCTGGTTCCAGATGCCGCCGGTGAACGTGATGTTCTCCTTCTTGGTCTCGTCCCACAGACGGGTCTTCACGCCAAAGAGGAACGACTTCTCCATGCCCAAGCGCATGTCGTAGATGGCTGCCTCTTCCTGGTCGCTCATCGTCCAGTTCACCTCCTTGTTGGCGAGCTTCTGCAGGGTGCTTTGCTCCACCTGCATCTTGAAGATTTGGCAGTAGTTGGTCGACTTCTTGGGCAACGCCTCAAACTGCGGCGACATCACGTCGAGCTCGCTGGCAGCGCGACCCATGCGGATGAGGGTGGTGCCGGCAGGGATGTCGGGCACAGCGCATTTTATCGAGTCGTTGCTATAGCCGTTGAGGGCCATCACTTGCAGACCGTTGGTCGTGTCGCGCGAAACGACGTAGAGCACCAGGTCGCAGCCGCTTTCGGTCGCGCCATCGCTCTCGTAGCCCGGCACGCCCTGCACCAGGATGGTGTCGGTGGCATCAAAGATGCTCTCGTCGGTGGCATAAATGCGCACCGTGGTGCTCTCTTGCGAACCACCCTCGTGGTCCTGGGCAAGCGTGGTGCTGGTGACCTTGGTGTCGACGTTATAGTAGTCGACCACCATGCTGCCCGAGTGGCGAGCGCCAGCGTAACGCGAGATTTGATCCAGCGGCGTCGACATCGGGCGGATTTTCACGATTTGCTGGTCAATCTCGTTGAGCAACAGGCCCGGGGCGACCTCGTTGGTGGCATCGGTCGTGAGCGGACCATCCACCACATGCTTGCCATCGTCGGTACCCGGGGCAATGATAAACCCTGCGGCAGCCATGATGGCATCACCACCCTCAAGACCCCAGCACGAAGCCAGAATCGCAATCATAATCACAATGAGCGCAAACAGCACCAGTCGGCGGTTACGCATGCTCCAGCGCAGTGCGCGAGCAAGTCTCCTAAACATTTTTCTCATTACAAAATGTGTGTTAAATGGTTAATAAATAAATGGTTAATGTGTGATGGACTCACGCAGACTACGCAGACTGCGCAGACTTTTTTATATATTTAATGTGGGCTGGTCGCAGAATAAAAAATTTATGTCTGCGTAGTCAGCGTAGTCTGCGTGAGGCCCTCCTGCAACAGGGTTAGTCCCAGACGGAGCGGCGGCGGTAGATGGGGAAGACGGGTTGCGCGTGCGTCTCATCGGGTGGGGCAGGCACCGTCGTCTCGATTTTCTCGTTGCGCCCGCGGATGTAGCCCGCTGCATCGGCATTGCGGATGTCCTCGTCGTGCGTCAGTCCGCGCGCCAGCGTCGCCACCACATGCGCATCGTGTGCCCCTTGCCCCAACGTTGCCACCAAGTGATGCACCTGCTGAATCACACTCTCGCTCAGCTGCATCCCCGCCAGCGTCTCGTCCACCACATCCGGCACCGGTTTCTCCTCTGTGGGTGCTGCCGCATCGCTGGCCGCAGTCGCCTCAGCCGGCAGTGGAGGCGGCATCACCTTTTTCTCAAAATTCTCGTCCATAATCCTAAAAAATTAAATGAAACAATCCGTGTGTTTTTCACGCCACAAAATTACCCCACGCCCCGCCCCCCTAACCACAGCAAAAACCACCAAAGAGTTACGAGAGTTGAGAGTTGAGAGTTGAGCTGAAGCGCGTACCGCGCTGTAGGTTTATCCTCGCGCGGACCAGCGCAGACCAGCGCGGACTTAAGGTCCAAAAGCGGCGTAGCCGCTAAAGCTCGTCTCTCGTCTCTCGTCTCTCGTGACTCTATTTATTCGTTGCACATTGAAGAATTGAGGGGGTTAATTGATTTTGTTTGGTTTTCTTTTAACTGTCTTTTATATTTGTGGGTCATTTTTAGAAGGGATTTCTAATAAAATGACTACTTTTGACGTTGATTTATAAGAGAACAAATCTTTACATTACATAAAAATTCACAGCAATGAAAAAATTACTTTTGGCACTGGCCGTGGCGACTCTGTCGCTGGCGGCCTCGGCACAGCAAACGATGTGGGTGGCCACCGGTAGTGTCTACTGGGCCTTCAACACCTCGCAGCTGGTCGACGACTACAAGTACATGCCTTACGCCGACGCAACCACCGTCACCGTGCAGGGCAAGACTTTCAACATTGCCGACATCGACAGCATCTGGGTCGTCAGCGAGGAAGTTGACGACAACCTCATCAACGTCGATTACGCCGACAGCGAGGCGCAAGTCGTTATCTCGGGTAACATTGCGCAGTATCTCACCGCTACCGTAACGGGCGCGCGCGTGGCCATCATCCAAGATGAAAACGTGACCGAGGAACTTACCTACACCCTGAGCGGCTCGTCGACCGACGGCTCGTTCTGGATGGATGGCGAGAAGAAAATCGTCCTCGCACTCAATGGGTTAACCCTGAGCAACGCCGATAGCGCCGCCATCAACATCCGCGACGGCAAGAACATCACCGTGCAACTCGTCGACGGAACCACCAACACCCTCGCCGACGCCAGCACCAGCGCCAAAAAGGCCTGCTTCATGGTCAACGGACACACCGAGTTCAAGGGCGGTGGAGCACTGGTCATCACGGGCAACAAGAAACACGCCTTTGCCGGCGACGAGTATGTCGAGGTAAAGAAGTCGGTGGGCTCAATCACCATCAAGGGTTCGGTGAAGGACGCCTTCAGCATCTCGCAGTACTTCCAGATGAACGGCGGTACGGTCACCATCGAGAGCACCGGCGACGATGGCATCCAAGTCGACAAGACCGACGACGAGACCGATGAAAACAACGGCCAAGTCATCATCAAGGGCGGTACCCTCACCATCAACGCCAGCGAGGCTGCCACCAAGGCCATCAAGGCCGAGGGCAGCGTCACCATCAGCGGCGGTACCATCAACATCACCCACAGCGGCGTGGCCGAGTGGGATAGCGACGACCTGGAGGTGAAATCACCCGCCTGCATCAAGAGCGATGGCAACGTTACCGTTGCTGGCGACGAGGCTGTGATGACGCTCAAGGCAACGGGTAACGGCGCGCGCGGCATCACCTGCGACAGCGTGTTCACCCTCACCGCAGGCACCATCGACATCACCGCCACGGGCGGCGACCTGGCCTACAGCAGCGGCTCGAACGCCGACACCGCTTCGGTGAAGTGCATCAAGGCCGACCTGGGCGTCGTCGTTGAAGGCGGCTCCCTCACCATGGCAACGTCGAAAGACGAGGCCGTGGGTATGCACAGCAAGGGCACCACAGCCCTGAGCGGCGGCACGGTTACCTGCAACACCTACGACCACGGCATCAAGAGCGCTGGCGACATGGTCATCAGCGATGCTGCAGTGGTTAACTTCACCATCACCGGCGCTGCCAGCAAGGGCATCAAGGCCGACGAAAACCTCACCATCACCGGCGGCACCATCAGCGGTACCACCAGCGGTGGCGGCGAGTGGGACGCTACAGCTAAGGAGACCAGCGCCTGCGCCGGCGTGAAGTGCAATGGCAACATGGTCATCACCGGCGGCACCTTCGACATCACCAGCAGCGGTGCTGGCGGCAAGGGCATCAGCGCCGATGGTACGCTCAACATCAGCGGTGGCACGTTCAACATCACCACCACGGGCGCCCGTTACACCTACGGCAGCTCCAGCTCCGGCGGTGGCTGGGGTGGCGGCGGCTCAAGTAGCAGCAGCTACCGCTCGAGCCCCAAGGGCATCAAGGCCGATGGCAACATCACCATCAGCGATGGCACCTTCACCATCACCACCACCGGTGGCGAGGGTAGCGAGGGCATCGAAAGCAAGGGCGTGATGACCGTCACCGGCGGTACCTTCGAAATGAACGGCTATGATGACTGCCTCAACTCGAGCAGCCACATGTATATCAAGGGTGGCCAAATCTACACCAACGCCACCAACAACGACGGCCTCGACGCCAACGGTAACCTCTACATCGACGGCGGTACCTTGATGGTCTATGGCGCCAGCTCGCCTGAGTGCGGCCTCGATGCCAACGAGGAGGGCGGCTACAGCCTCTATGTGCGCGGCGGAACGGTCGTTGCCATCGGCGGCGGCACGTCTTATCCTGGCAGCATCACCAACGCTCAGCCCTGTATCGTCTACAGCGGTAGCCTCACGCAAGGCACTACCTACCTGCTCAAGGGCACCAGCAACAACATCCTCGCCTTCACCATGACCAAGACCTATAGCGGTGGCGGCATGCGTGAACCCGGCGGCGGTGGCGGCGGCGGTGGCGGCGGCCGCGGTGGTAGCACCACCGTGCTGATGAGCTCGCCCAGCCTGAGCACCGGCTCGAGCTACACCCTCTATAGCGGCGCAAGCGTGAGCGGTGACAACTTCCACAGCCTCTACACCTCGCCCACCGTGAGCACCACCGGTAGCTCGCTGGGCAGCGTAAGCTCTCTGTCGACGCCCTACTCATCAATCGGTAGCAGCAGCGGCTGGTAATCATCCTCAAGTGTGTTTAACCTCATAACGAAGACACGACAATGAAGACTATCAAATATATCCTTGCGTTCCTGCTCATGATGGCTGCCGCCTCGAGCGCCCAAGCCACCACGTTCAGCTACCTCAAGTTCACCACCACCAGTGGCGATACCCTGGCTTACAGCGTCGAGGACCTGAAAATTACCTTCGCTAATGGCTATGCCTACATCACCAACGCCGATGGTAACTCAAACCTTGCTCTTATCAACCAGGCCAACATGTACTTCTCGAACGGCGACCAAGAGCCCTCTACCACCCTCATCGGTGACGTGAACCTCGACGGCCGCGTCGATGCTTCCGACATCGCCTGCGTTGTCCAAATCATCATAGGTGAATTACCCGCCGGAACCTTCGACGAACGCGACGACGTGAACGACGATGGTAGCGTCGACAGTAACGACATCGCCACCCTCGTCACCATCATCAGTTCAAGTGAATAGGCGTTAGGCGTTAGGCTTTAGGGCCTCGCGCGTACCTTTTTATAAAAAACAAGGATAGTGCCCCTACAACGGGTATTATCCTTGTTTTTTCTTAATATAGGTCAGCGTGAGGTCCTCGATATGGGCGGAAAAATAGTAACGGGATAGCTGGTTTATTGTAAGAAACAGAACAAAGTGTTGTAATAACCAAAACAATCACCAATTTAGGTGAGAAATGTTACATTTTTGTAATGGAAGTATTGAACATTGGCACTACTTTTGTCACGAAATTTGAAGAAGGATGACTTTCTAAGGTTTATTTAGATCGAGAAATTTTCTGTTTTCTTACTTCGTTAGGGGCTGTTTCATGCAATAGCGAATGCGGTATTCTTACTTCGTTAGATGCAGATTCCTTACTTTTAAAAGCTAACCAAGAAAGTCTACAATCAAAAACGTAATTAATAACTAATTCACAAATACAACTTAGCAAAATGAGAAAGATTTTATTTACCCTTGCGATGTTGTGGGCAATGGGAGCAA
>Ga0181612_118989_pt1 | contig 16725 bp, 10 predicted proteins | sample HoacroProtozoa21_FD_119630 | JGI IMG/M metagenome (GOLD analysis project Ga0181612, IMG submission 119630) | Hoatzin crop microbial communities from Cojedes, Venezuel. Combined Assembly of Gp0051906, Gp0051904, Gp0051908
TCCAGTGTGAGCAGGGAAATGGGAAGGGGTCAAAGCAGCATCATTAGCAGAGCAAGGTACCACACGCCGGCTCCCGCATCCAAACCAGGGTGACCCAGCCTGGGAAGCTCCTCTGCCTCCATCCCCTCCGAGAGGAGCCCGCGGGGGTCCCAGCTCCATCCTGGAGCTGCAGGACCTTCACAATGCTGGCAGCCCCTACACTATCCACATTGACCTGATCACCACTGCTGCAACGGAGACAAACCTGCTTTCACAAAACATCCCAACACAGCAAATATTTTTGGCTAGTACTTCAGCGGGTTAAATCAGTGTGGTTTGGAAGTGTCAGGAACCGCAGGGTTACTTCTGATCCGGTGACACAGCTTGCCCTAACCTCATTTGTCTCTTTGAAACATCAGCACCATGCAGTAAATCATGCTACATAGCCTACAGAGCAAATCATCGCTTCAGCTCCTGATAGCCAGAAGATTTTTACTTCTTTATTTTACTTTAGCAAAAAACCCTGCTACCTTTGACCCGGGAGCTGTAGCTGCCATGGCTCATCTGCCAGACCCCTGGGGCACACCCCAGCTGGGGGCAGGTCCTCCCCGGGACTGGCCCCTCAGTGCCCAGCCACCTCAGTTCTCACTCCCAAGCCTGGCCAGGCTGTTTTTCAATGGGTCATTCGCCATGTCCTGACACTACCAGGTTGGCATTCAAAACATCTAAGGTGTTTGTTAAATGTTAAGCCTTAGGACAGGTTTAAATCCTAAAAATCTTGTCAAATAGAAGCTGAATTTCCATACCCCTCAGAAACTACTTCAGCTGTCACCTGGGGTAGGCAGAAGCCCATTCTGCAAACCCTCGAGGACCACAGAGAAGTGCTCCTACCAAGGCCCTGGCACCATCTGTTCTAACATCATCACAACATGCTTAGCTGGAGCACTTGCAAAACATCTTTTTATTCCCCTATTTAAAACAATTGAATTAATATCTGGTATTATACACTAATACAAATATTATTTAACATTCCACCCCTCCCTCTGAGTAGTGTCAATAGCCCTGTAGAATCTACAAGCTGGTAGATAGCAATGTTTTCTTGACCTTCTCTGCACCACTCACTATTTCATAAACTCCACCAAGGCACCACTTACTCCACTCCTCACTAAATTAAATATCCCTAATCTGTTTAACCCCCTCCTTCTCCACCCATGGAAGACTTTGCACATGGTGCTGGCAGCTCCTGGCACATGGGGACATTCAGGAAGGGGACAAGGCATGGACTTCAGTTTCACGAAAAGAAAGGGTTTGGCAACCGGCTGGTCTCCAGCCGCTGTTCTGTCAGAAGTATTTTGCCATGCAGCATCCCTATAGCTAAGGGAGAGGAATATTTTCCTCTTCCACACTAATTTTCTCCGCTTTTCCACTAAGGAAACAGACCAGTTTCTAAAGACTTACATGAAATCAAAAGCAAAATTATTTTGCTTTTCTCACAAATCCCCCTTCCCCTTTTTCTGGTGGGGAGATGGAAAATTATATGCAAGGTGGAAGGAAAATAAGGAAAAAGTGTTCTTTAGAATAATACTTTTTCCTAATGAAAAACTGAAATAGATCCCAGCTTAATCAAAAAAAGCTGAATTGTCATGCCTCTCCTGGGGTCAGCTCATCCCTCTAAGCCTCTTGCCCTGTGGTGATCCAGATATTTGCACGCCTGCTCACACTGCAGCTTTTGGGTTTTCCTGCAGTATGATGGTTTAAACCAAAAAGGCAGAGGTTGCAGATGGAGGAAGGGGAGGAAAGAACAAACTGGATCTCTCCAAAGGTAAACACTGCCTTGTGGAAACTCGGGTGGCTGTAGGCCTTTCACAGCTCATTGCTCCAGAGCAAATGAGCTGGTGGTCTCCATCCAATGATGGGCAAACATCCAACCTGCAGACCCTCTGTCCCAAAACGACAGCAGCTGTTGAATGTCCTAGCAGTGTCTGCTGAACAGAGAGAGCACCCGGAGATGGAACACATACACAAGCCCTTGCTGTCCCTGAGGAAGGGCAGAGGAGGCCAGTGCTATTTTGGCAGCACACAGTAGCCCACAGCATGATGAAGATGGTCCCCTGGATGTGTGCCAGCCATCCCCTTGGCAAACTGCTGTTTTTCCTTAAAGGGTAACAGAGCTTCCCAAGAGAACAGCCTGTGAAAGAAATTGAGGGCTGAGTCCAAGACCAGGCAGGGTCTAATCATCCCAGCTTAAATTCTGATGTCACTCCCAACTGGACATCATCCCAAGATGGGATATGCAACTCAATCAAGTCAAGCTCCAGCACATCAGTGGAGCGGGCAGTCCCACATCAGACAAGGCAACACTGCCAAGATCGCACCACCAGCAGACGGGCTAGTGCTGACTGTGGCTCTTGGGCCAAGCTAGTGATAGCTGCTGCATCCATCCATAAGACACCACCAAACAACTGGAGTGATTTTTCCAACCTGCCAGCAATCTGTTTCTCAGTGTACAGGGATTTCCACAACTTTTCACGGATATGGAGATTTTATTTTTCCCTTCTTTTTCAATTACATGTTTCATTAACCTTCTGCATGTCCTGATTTGCTGATGACTCGCTGAGATTTCCAGACTGAAGAAATGAAGAGGGAAATAACACAATGATCTATTACCATTTATAGCTGCCACAGGATGATGCAAAACTTAATCAGTTGTTTGCAAAATGCTTTCTGTAGCATGCAAAAAAGCTGGAAAAATAGCAATCACTTGCTGAAGATAATTTCCACCCAATCTCCCTCTCTAACTCTTTTTTAAAGAAATGCCTGGGGAAGTGGAAGTCATTGAAGTGTGTCCCACTTATGATAGCTTCAGGTTCTCTGCTAGAGAAGGCTTCAAAACTCCCTCCAGCAATGCCACTGCTGCTAGCCCATCCCACTAGTCACCAGTCCATGGGGTCTTTTCTCTCCTGGCTACATACAAACCCACTGCAGGCAAAAAAGTCACCCCTGAGGACCAGGAGACCTCTGTCTGGCGTTGCCCAACTAGGAAACACTAGCAGCAAGATGTGGTGTTATTTGCACCAGAGACCATACTCTGAAGTCAATCCCTTCAGTCCTCCCCTCGGTTTGCCTCAGGTTCACAGGTCCTCTCTGGTCTGCTCTGTCCATGACAAATGGGTTTAGTCAGCACTCCTCAGATGGGCTTTTTGAGGACAAAACCGTCAGACCCACTCTGACAAGACCAGTCCAATGAGATTTGTTGACCTGATGCAATGCTGGTGGGATCAACATCTCCATGTAGCTTTTCCTCAGAGAGGGACAACAGATAGATACAGACATCTGAACAAGACAGCCCTTCTGCTGAACTGTGCGACAAATGCCTTAAGCTCACCATCAGCCATCACCACTGTCCCAGCAGCGTTAGAGGAATTTGGTTGGTCCCACACTCACACGTTACTCCCTGGTAATACCTCTCCACTCCCTGACTCACCCCACATTAATTGTGTACGACGTCTTAAAGACCACCCAGCTTGAGCTGCAAAGCATTCAGCAATGGATAAAAATAACAATTGCATTGAGCAAGGCTACAGTCCTTGCCAAAAAGATTAGCAGTGGGAAAATTCCTCCTTTAGGGAGCTTTGCAGCCAAGGACCAGCCCGTAGGGTTCATGACCGACAGTATGCCCCATGTACATTGAACAGCTACAGCGAAAACGTGGTAAGAATTATGAGTCTGGTGAGTTCCCCTAAATCTTGCTTTTGTCCTCATTCCTAAAAGCAAGAGTATGGTCAGGTCAGTGATCCGGGCAGGACAGTAGGCAACTGGCACTGAGGTTCATTTATCAAAGACGTTGTAGGGGGAGCTGGTGATAGCATGGGAAGGCTGGACCAGCTGGAGCATCATCTTTCTTTCCAGCCCATTTTTCATTAAAAACAAAACAAACAAAGGATATTACAGAAGGAGGAAGAATTACCTCCTTTGTTTGTCAAACAAATTTCCACTGAGCATCTCTGAGGACGGGTCCATAGGTAGCCATCCCAATGTGCCAGTGAAGACTGCATTGTACAATGAAGACCTATGAAAAGGTAAGAGCCAAACTATGGATTACAGAGAAAATTATTCCCCAGAGGTGAAAGATGAATACTGACACACACACCCCCTTCAAGTGTTTTTAGCTTTGCAGAAATGCAAGGGAAGGAAATATAAGTTTGAGACTTCTGTTAGACACAAGTGAATTAACCTGTCACTGTGCTGATAGAGATACACTGCCATAGTTTATCATGATCTTAACCATTTCCTAAAGAGGTGAATTAGAGATGTAGTACTTTCCTAGCTTTGAGTATTTGGAAATCTGTTAAAAATGTTTCTCGTCCTTTTGTATCTCAAAGTCAAGGATTGTTAAGTCCAGCCTATTTAGAGCAGGTATTTGAAAGAGTGAGTTGTTCTGATGCTTGTGACTTTAATGATCCTGTTAGAAGAAGAATTTGAGGTGGGCACAGAGGAGCTTGTCCTCTACACAACCAACAGTTGACTGTTAAAAATTCCCTGTGGGACTTAAGCAATGCATCCGTTCTCCAACCCTTTCCAACACTTGCTCTCAAAATAATTCAGAAAGTCTTTTATCTGGTCTTATACCTGTTTTTGCAGGAAGGAGCACTTCAACACTGGACCACAGAGGACTTTGCAATTTATGCACAGAATTGGATTTGTTTGCTGCCTTTCATCCTTTAAATCTAATCAGTGGTTACTTGGCTAATTTTACAGCACAGTGTGGACGTCATATTTATGCTACATAAAAAGGACATGTCACATAAGGAACACAGCAAGGTCTTGCAAAACATGCAGAAGCCCATGCATGCATGAACTATTCATGTTTTTTGTTTGTTTTCCCCTTTTCATAGATAATATAATTCTCTTTCCCCATCTCTAGCCGATTTCTAATCACTGCTAAGAAGAAGCCTTGACACCTTATGAAGGAAGAGTAAAGTGTTGCCACAGGAGAGCAGGCAACAGTAGTATTTAATGATTAAAATAATTTCTCTGAACCCCGACTATAGGAACCTGACAGAAATTCTTCCAAGTGAGTGAAGAATTGCACAGGAAGACAACTGTGTATAGATAACCATGACAAAAAAGCCCCTAAACACCTTCCAAATTAATTAATAAGTTCCTCCCCCCCCCCCCCCCCCCAGCCTTTTTCTGAGAGCCCCAGGGCTCTTGCTTTTGATGGATTTTACTTAATCACAGAGCTTGTTAGTCCCTAGAAAGCACCCTGAATTAATGGGGCTGCTACATCGTGCTTGACCTCCTTTGGATTCCACACATGGGATTCAGAGATGGTGCCACCCAGCCAGATGTTTCCAGCACCTTTTGAAAAGAAATGCATCTTTTCTTTTATTGGACATCCTGGCAAGAGAGCCCACATGGAATGTAAACTCTGTGTGCAGAGATATATATTTTCTCTCACTGTTTATAAACATATAGAGCCCAGTTCTTTCCCCATTGGGGTTATATGAGCCCAGAATTTATCAGTTCTGGAGAACATACTCCTGATTTACACCGAAGTGAGAGTGTGAATTGTTTGCAGAAGAAAAAAATAGATTAGGCAAGCAATTGTTGCTTTGCATATAGATTCAAATATACATACAACACAATATTTAGATTACTTGCAATAAACAAACTTGCCTCAATACCCACAAAAACAAACCTCAAATCCAGAGGGAAAGTCAGGGAAAAATACCTTCTTCTTCCCCAGCAGGAAGGGAGGCTGCTTAGACGTGAAAAATGCCCTTGGCAACAGCTTGATTTGGCATCTGCTTTGACATCGCTGAGCCAGCCCTCAAATTTTCTTTGCTAAAAGACAGGACAAGACCCGTATGCCTACAGACCTACGGAGGTTTTTCTGGCTTCTCACCAGCTTGTTCTCGTTCATCTGTAGCTCTGAGCTCCCTTTGCTTGCTGCTTCTCCTGCCTTGCTCGTTGGTCCCATGTTTGCTGCCCCACAGGACTACAGACTGGTCCCAAGAGCCACTGAAGCTAGATTGCTAGGCTGGGTCTATCTTCTCCTACCCAACTGCTGGCCCAGCCTTCAATACCTGCAAAATTACCCCTTGATTCTAATGGAACCAGGCATGGGTTTTCTGTTCATGGGCTAAAAAGCGTGAAAATCAAAGTACATTAATTTGATAGTTGGAGTGCATATGGATGAGGTAGTAAGGATCGTCAGCATGAAGTGTCCTTACAAGACATTAGAGAAGCCACTAATGTTTTGACATCAAAAAATTTATGAAACTTGCAAGGCTGCGCTATGATAATGATGCATTTTCTGGCCCCAGTACTGCTGTTATGGTTGAAATAACATGAATGTACTGGTAATGGAATAAAGCATTCTAAATATACATGTGTTTATACCCACACATATTTATAGATGTACACACACACATATAGGAGGAGACAGATAAATATCTGTAGTTCACAAATGAGCAGTTTTAGGAAACTGTGGGACACGAGGGACGATTTTGTTTAGAGAACAGTTTCCCCTTTCCTCTCTCCAAGACGAGATCTCTAACATCTGCTGCCCATCGTCTTCCAGCCAAGCCAAAGGGACTGCGAGAGCAAAACAGATGCTGAACAGAAAGGTCGCGCTTTGGTAGGGTGTTCATTTGAGTTTGGACAGATGAAGAGCACTAACTGTGCTCATCCCCTGCAGCTTCTGCCTGCTGGGGCTGCAAACGTCTGGCAGGGTGCTGCTTCTCTGCCACATTGATTTAAAGTGTTGGGAATACCTCTCGCAGCCAAAATTGGCCAGAGGTAGGTTTAATCACCAACACTGGATCTCCCTCCCTCCATCCCCAGGCACCATTTCATGCCTGTATCTGAATACGGCTGGAGATGACTCACTCCTTTTATCCATTTTTTCAGTACTCTTCTGGAGAGAGTCTGGGATCATCGAGCTTAATGAAGTTCAACATGTTTAGAAAAGCAGAGGAGAGCAGAAAAGGGGTAGATAAATATACATACATACACACACACACAAATAAAATCCTAGAAGGAAGAGGAAGGAAAATCTGTATTACAGCAAAGGAGCCGTGTTAGTACAAGATGGGGGTGCACACATTGCCAGGAGCAGGGGAAGAGTGAAACATGCAGCTCCCAAGCATCAGTGCAACCGCATGTAGGGACAGCACCCATCCAGGAGCAGGCAGAAAAAACCCAACTGATTTAGTGGCAGAACTGGACAAAATTGGTTTCTGAAAGGGCTTTTGTGGGGGAGAACATGGAGAGGGTGTCCATGGCCCAGCAACCCACCTGAGCTCTGGCTCAGGCCCAGAGAAGCCCCAAAGTCAAGTGCCACATTGGAGCATCCACCACCACCACTCTTGAAGGACCTCTCCTGGAGCAGTGTGGATACAAGGCTCACTCACATCACTTGTGCCACCGTCCCTGACTCGTTCATTTATTATTTGCCAGGCAGCATTTAAAAAGCACCCAGTGGGCAGCACCCAACAGAGCCTTTTGATGCTTTCAGGACCTTAACGTTGGAAGAGTTTGGATGGCTCCTTGTAAACTGACTGCTCAAGACTGCTTATAGCTGGGGGATGCAGGGCTGAAGTTGTTCAGCATGTGGGGCTGTAGGCAGTAGCAACACCAACCCTAGCTAAGCCTCTTCCTCTGCAACGTTCTGCCAATGCATCCCCCACTGGACACAAGCATAGGCACAGGTGATTCACCCAGGGCATCAAGACTCCGAACCTCTCAACATCTGATGGCTTCTGGTGCTGCATGACAGCAAAAATGGATGTCCATCAGCCAGAGGGAGAGGGCCACCACCAGAAGCAAAGATTACATTAGAAAAGACAGGTACGCATTGTGACCCGAGAAGCAGAGAGCTATCACAGCTTGACTTCAAGCCCAAGCGCTCCTTCGGGAGATTAGGTGGCAGGGCAAGACTGATACCAAACATCTTCCCCTGCTCTGGGATATACCTTTAGGAAGGTGATGCCAAGCCACATGGAAGCACACCCTTCCTTCACATCAAGCCGCAGGGAACAGCCTGCTCAGAAATTCCTGCTAGGGCTGAGCAGCAATCTGAACCATGAATCATACATGCTTAGCAAATTCCTATCATAAATGTCTGGCAACTTAACTTATACTGGGCTTCTGCAGAATGAGAAATGCGTGCCATTTTTCCTAGGAATAAAATCAAACAAGGCCTCTTTCTTCCTTCCATTATCCCTTTGAGGGGAGTTGGAGCTTTCTCTTTCTGTTCCAGGCTGTCTAGCTGCATACAATGGGACAAAGCTGTGTGGATAAAACAAAAATACCACAATCTGTACTTATGACACTCCTTCTTTGCAGCTGGCTCTCTTGGTCCTAGCCCAAGACCCATCCTCCTCTTAGCCTGAGGGAACCATCCCACTGAAGCTGCGTTGGGTAGTCTATTAAAGGTGCAGACAGCAGACAAGCTAAACAAACATGGTAGCTGCTGTCACAACCGTTTTGCCTATAAGGCTTGTTGTTCTTTCACGTGTTCTTATAGCTCTTCACAAGAGCCCAAAAAGGACAGATGGATTATCCCACAGCACATTGGGATGTGCCGTGAGTCCTTGGCACCAAATATATGCACCAGGGACAGGGTGGACGCTGCAGTCTGAGAGTTATTTTGCAGTATGTTTGCTCTCATAAGCTAGCCAGACTAATGTGAATTATCAAGGGTGTAGCTCGCTGCAGCAAGCTGTGCTCAGGGTCACTGCCAAGCACCCCCAGAGAGGTGGCAAGAGCAAACTTGCTGTGAAAGCCAGCTAGAAAGCTTCTGCAGGAGAAGTTTTCTGACTTAAATATCATAAAATTAAGATCCTTCTCTGGATAATATCCCTTTTGTTTAAGAGGGAAAGTAGTCCTGAAAATGCAGAGTGTTTCGGTTGGAAAACTTGAATAGCCAAGCCCTGGGAGGCTGTTGAACTGGGTTTGCACAGCCATCAGGAGGAAGGTGAAGCTGAAATACTCCATCCAGGAAAGGCCTTCAGGAGAACAAAACCTACTTATCTGTTGCCGATTTTCCTCCTCTTTCTTTGTATGGAGGAGGGACTTTTTGATGCAATCATCCACACGGGGAGCACGGTCCTTTTTTCGGCTTGGCTCCACCTGCCACCAGTTTACACACTCACACACAAAATCCTTTCCCTGCCGACACACGAATTGCACCCATTCAGCCCCACTTCCGTGTCACACAAAGATCCCTCTCCTAAGGGTCCAGCTGCCCAACAGAGACCACAAGCCCAGCAAGGCAAACTTTACCCATTTAATTAGTGTAACCCTCCCCATTCAACCCCTCTAACCATGCTGCAGCAACAGCAGAGAGAGAAACAGAGCTGGAACGATGCAATTAGCTCCCCCATGCTCAAGAAAAACCCTTGGAGGGGTCGGGAGCTGCAGATTATTGAGGCAGCCAGCCACCAGAGACATGCCCACACTTTGAACACCAGCTGTAAGATTTGAGGATATTTTTCCATGAGATGAAACAAACAGTACCACGCAAATATATGGTAGTTAAAATAAATAAATAGATGAAAATCTCTTTCCAGACTGGCTCAAGGTGGAGCTAGAGATGTTCCTCTCCCAGTTAAAAGCAGGGGATGTGGGGCTTTTTGTAGGAACCTGAGCACCACACAGGATGCTGTTGACACAAAACTCGTGTCTGCGCATCGCAAATGTCCCAAGGCTAAACAGGCCTCTGGGGCAGATGGATCTTTCACCCCCTAATCCAAAAAAAACGGGAACAGAATAGCAGGCACCATGGAAGGGGGAAGCACAGCAAGCAAAAGGACCAGAGACCACTGCGAACCCAGAAGGATTTGCCCCACCAAAGCACAAACACAGCAAATGGACTAGGACTCAGCCCAAGCATCGTTTGCTCCATGACACCCACTGTAAATGTGAGGCTGTCTTCTCAAAGGACACACACCATGGGTCCTGCCATGGGTCCACTCCCTTTTGAAGCCAGCAGGACTTTTGCCAGCAATGTAAATAGCAGTAGGGTCCAGAGATGGGCTTCTCATCCAGACACTCAGAGCTGCTGCAACTCCCAAACCCAGTGAGGGGTGGGGGGGGGTGGGGGAAGGTGTTTTTGTTGGATCCCCTTTTTGCCAGGTTAGTGAGTTACATCAGGGTTCGACACGCACTGAAGCCAGCACTAGATAAACAGAGCGAGTGCAAGACTAGAGCAAAGATGATAAAAAAGGGAAACCTCCACTTTTTTTAAGGTAGCGCATTGTTAGACTGCCTCCAGCTGCCTCCCAAACCCAAAGCCTGGGAGCCTGGAAAGAAGAGGGGAGAGGAAGAGGGAAGCCACACGTGAATTGATACGCAACCTGGAGTCATGCACTGTATTGCTGTGCATTGTAGGGTGCAACACACCACCATGAGGACAGGAAACCAACCAGCAAGGACGAAGTGAATAATTAGAACTATTGACAAGCATAAAAACGGACAAAACTTTCAATGTTTTGCTTTGAAAGTGGTGGGAGAACAGCTCACTTCAGGACAGCAAGAAACAGCCAGCTGCTACCAAAACCACCAGCCAGTAAATGCAAGGATTAAGAAAGAAAGGAAAAACAACAAAAATACAACCTGCCCAAGAATCATGTTCTTGGCTGGACAGCCTAAGAGATGAAGCCAGCTAGAAGAGATAGCCCATGCAGACACATTCACAAAAGGAGGGGCTGTCTGCAACCACTGTATTCAGCCTCAAGATCCAAATTCCAGCCCAAAACTATGCCCAGGGGAGGAAGAAAGGAGCCAGCCAAAAGCGGAAGGCTCTTTACATTTTTCAGAGTGACTGTCAGAAACAGAACATAGGAAACCCCAAAATGCTCCTCTTGAAACATCCCCAGGCACCTATTCACATGTTGCAGAGAGCTGATATCTGATGGAGATAGTCTTGCACAGGCTCCTGGAGCAGGGAGGGAACAAAAAAATCCAACAGCTACTCCATTTGAAGCTTCTGCACCCATGTGCATGACAGCTAAGCATAAAACAAGTCTTCCTGAGGCTGTGTGTAGACAAGATGCTCTCCTGTAGTGATTCCCATGAACAAAAATTACTCAGCTGTATTCAAAGCATCAGCCATGACATTCAGGGTGTCTGGAACAGGAGACAGGCAAAATAAAAATGACTGAGAAATGGTGAAATAACTTAGAAAATAAAGTAGAAAAAGCATAACAAAAATGTCCTCAGAGCAGGCTGCATCTCTTCCCTGGCTGCCTCTGGTTTCACCAGGTGCACCCACTTATCATACACAGGGGCTGGTTAAGGACAGGCCCACATCTGCCTTTCCTGCAGATTTTGTAAATCCCTCTCTTCTCTTCCCCAGATGGAGCAAATCCAACATTTCTAGTCTCTAACTGCTTGCCTTCTGCCACTTTACCTGTAACTACCTACACCATGCTCCTCCTTAGATGCAGGGGCAAGAAGTACCCTCAGTGCTCAAGACATAGAGCACCAAAGCATTACTTTTTGGTAAATGGCACTCTGCCTTGCTCTCATCACCCTCCCCTGGGAGGATAAAGATCTTAAAGCACCTGGTCCCAACACCTGGGGCCCCACTGCATTTGCTACTACTGAGCATCTCTTGGACCAACACCTCCTGACCTAGGCCTTGGACACCAACAGGGCCCAATCCAGAAAGGCATCTTTTCTTGGGGATTTTAGGACTGTCCAGGTTCCTCTCATTTCTAAAAGATCCCTGGTTCCTAACACAGCAATATCCCTGCTCCCTATGCTGAGCTTAGGCTTACCCTGCACGTGTACACAGAGCCTTGCTATGCGCAGGTGATCAGACACACCATGGGCTGGACAATAAATAGGGTGACGCCCACTATATCGGCACTTTCTGCCTCCCTGCTGAACCATGGATGTTTGCTTTCCAAAGCTAATTAGTGTGGCTTCCCCTCTAATGAAGATTACTGCTGTCTTTCCCTTCTCCATGTTTATTAACCTAGGTGGGAAAAAGTGAGGTCTGGCATAGCTGAGACATGATGAGCAAGAAGCAAGCTCAGCTGATGTCCTCAGTAGCCCCATACCAATGCAAACAGCCATAAAACCCTCCCTCTCCTCCCTTGCTATCCCCATGCCCAGACTTGCTGCTGGCTCAGCTCCTCTCCTGAGCCAGCTCCACCACATCGTCAGGACGAAGTCCCACCTTGCTCAGTCCCATCACTCCCCTTGAAAGGACAGCCTGGTAGTGAGCACCAGGAGCTGCCCCAGCCCCTTGCAGCTGGTGGCCATGCCAGGCAAAACTGCAAGCAAGGTCCCTTCCCTTGGTGAAGCTCTATCAGCCACATGTGTTTTGGGTTAAGGTTGGAGTATGTTTCCAGTCAGTAATACCCACACGGTCTCCTGAGCAGTACCACAATCTCAGATTAATTGCAACAAGTCACACATTTTCTACTGCCATTAGCAAGATTCAGTGCTTAATTTAATTGCATGGCCCCCCGAAAGCTCAGAGGCAGAGCATGACCATACCTCCCAGCCTTTCCTCAGGAGTCTTGAAATACCACGTAAGAAGGAACATTGTTGCTGCCATTTCAGCAACTGGGGAAACTGAGGCACGGGAGGTGATGTGACTGCTTCTGCTCATCCAGCTGGCCCGTGGCAGAAAATCCATCTCTCCGGAGTTATGGTCCAATCTGAGACCCACAAGACCAGGCATAAGGTCATGTTGTGCAGCTACCCGTAGTGAACATCCCATGGGGGAGACCCACTTCGAGTGGACTGCCTCCGATCAAGACACGAGGATTCCTCTTTGCCAGATGTTCCTGGGGGGAGGATTTGTTGGATTTTGCAATCTCTACGAAGCTCAGAGAGGCTCAAAATTTCGATTTCAGAATTAAGGGAAAAGAAATATACTTAAGATTAAGAGGAGAAGAAAGTAGTTGGAGAGCTCCTTATCAATTTTTGACATAAGGGATGTATCAGAATGATTTTGGCTCCCAACAGCAAGTGCCTGTTGACAGCTAGGGGAACCATGTGTTCAGCCAGCACCAGGACATATTTTTGGAGGGTGAAACCCTCTCCTTTACACCCCCCCACTGGACCCTTATTCCATCCGTCTTTGTCTTTGAGACCAAGATGTTGAGATTTGCGAGCATGGGCTGCCATTCAGAGCAGGCCTGAAGATACCAAACAGCAGCCATCTCAAGCTTTCTCACTCTGGAAATAATCTTACTGCTGCATCATTATGAGTTGAAGTTTTAATTCTCCAGGAGACACCTCTTTTCTGGCCCCAGATTGGTACAGTTCGATTTGTACCACAGCACTCTCGCTTCCTTTCAGAGGGTCCCGGGGTCCGTTTACACACATCAGCCCCTGAACAGCATTCCCCTGCGTGCAACCTGAGCACTGGGAGTTCATAGATGGGATTTTCCAGGGGTCCCTGCAAAGGGAACTGGAGGGTTCCCATGTGAGCTGGGCAGCAGCAGGCATGGCTGCTCTCTGGTCTCCCAGCATCACTCTAAACGGAGAGGTCTAACGCAGGCGATTTACATTTCATCCAGGAGAAAGATGCAAAGCTAAACATCAGCCCCCTTGGTAGAGAGATACATAGCCATGGAATTCCTGTTTATAAAACTGCAATCAGTACAAGAACAAATTAGGTAGAATCAGTCAAGAGTAAGAAATTACCATCAGAATTTCTTTTTTTTAAAAAAAAAAACAAACAAAAAAAAGGCTAAAGCAATTTAATACCACTCTGGCTGCTGAGCTTTCATAAAAGCTTTCCAAGACTGCATTTCTAAGTTGCATGTCACCATGGAAGACACACGAGATGTAGCGAATTCCCCCAAGTTAATTTGAATTATGCCACAAAACAGATGTGTTCTTTGGTGCACAGAGAACCTTTTTTCTTCCATTTCAGAACCACTGCTGCTGCATCCGATCAGCTCTTGTTATCCCACCGCATCATCTGACATGACATAACGAGTCATGACACCCTCGTATATCATCAGAAGGGATGGTAGCAACTCTACTCGAGTTGGGAAGAGCAGTTACAGCACTGTTGTGTTGTAGGAGCAGGTTTCATGGGAAGCTGAGGCTACTGTCTTGAAGGTATTTGGGAAAGGAGAGATTCCCCTTTCTGCACCAATTAAGACCTTGCAATCAGGCGGCATGCAGGAATGAAGGTGGAATTAATCGGTGAATCGTATGGAATTTCACCCTCTGGGCCCATCTCCCAACTTGTGGGAAACAACACAGATTTAATCACAAGCTTTGAAAGCAGGAAGAAATCATTAGAAACACCCAGCCTGGCCTCCTGCGCTAGAGCGGGTTGTGCTTTTCACCCAGAAATTCTGCCATCGAGTCCAATAACCCAGGGCTGGGGAGGAATCTGCCACTGCATGACGGATATAAGCTTGAAAGAATGCTGAGAAAAAAGGCACAAGATCATTTGGTCATCTATTCTCATGGTTAAAACCCCTCATCTTTAAAAATCATTAATCTAATACCCATTTTATTACTTCACAGCTTGTAGTCACTGTACCTGGCTGGGTCTTCTCCTGCTTGGTTGAGGACGTGTCTACAGCCAAAGGTTGGTGACATTCAAGTAGCTGATCCAGGTGGCAGAATCACGAGGCCACGAGTACAGGACATCCAGGGACATTTTCCAAGTGCCCCGTGAAGCTAAAAGCACTGTTCCTTACTACGTCATCCTCCTCTGAGATCCTTCCACCTCCAAGTGGTGGTTCAAGGACCTCAACACACCACAATGCCCCAGCCATGTTTTCTGCTGTCTTTCCCTGGATGTCCTTAGAACCCAGGTGACAAACATTTTGTGTTCGGTGCTTTTACCTTGTCTAATGACCACATTACTAACCTTCTTCATGCACCCAGATAATCTAATCAACTGTATCATCGAATTTCTCCTTCCCACTCTTGCCACGCTGAGTACAGATACCCATGACCATGGGGAAACTTGTCCTTTGGCATGACGTAATGTTGCTTTTACCAGTTCTCCCCCATTATAGCCTGTAGAGCCTCTGCATAAGCCCATATCTCTCCATTTCTGCTATTACCATGACTCGAACTAACCCTAAGTACACAAAGGTACATTTGCACACCCATGTCTGATTTTCCCTTTAGGTAAGTTGCTGTAAGAAGAGCTCAGTGCTGAGCTGCAAGGTAAATTTTCCAGATGTGAGTCATTCTCTGCATCACATACAGGGGAAAACTCCAATTTTACAGCACTTCTGGTAAAGGAATGCAGAGAATGTGTCGTAAACACTCCCCCCATCAAATAGGTGGTAAATTGAGCCACGAGTGTTTGAAACACTGTACTTTGGAGAACTGCTGGGAATGGTTTGGAGCTATGAGGCTCTTTCAAATTGTTTGTTCTTTCTATTCCTCAGGTTTTTTTTATTGTATTTGAGATGAGGAAGTTTTTTGTCTACCTGATATGCCATGCCGGTGACTCATAATAAGGTTACCAGAATTGGTAAGCAAGAAAAGATTGTGCCTATATATATTTTGTTTTTGGCTCCTCTAGCAAATCACAGCCCAAACGATGTCCATGGGCTGCACTGGAGAGCACCTTCCTGCCTGTCAGATGGAAGACGGGTGTTTTCCCACCTTCAGAAGATCTTTATCCAGAAACAGGCAAACAAACAAACCACCCAGCAACCTTTCCTTCCCTAGTGAAAATATTTTAACTATCTCAGATGAAAGAGCCAAGCTTGACAAGGCATTACATGTGCTTTTCATGAATTTTTGCAGGGGGTGGTTTCTGGACTGACTTAAGGAATGCACTTAGCATGCTGTTTCCCCTATATAAAAACACTGAATTAGCATTTCTCCCTGTGATTCTCAGCGTGATATTGCTATGCACAGAACAATACAGATAAGTAAAAACCCATAAAAAAGGCTTCCATAAAATTGCACAGTGCTTGGTTTTCTTTTGTTAATCCCTTGACTTCATTAGTTGTACCATCTGCTGATAGGAACAAGGGTCTCCTCCACAACGCTCTTATGCTTATCAGAAATCTCTGCACTCCAAGATAGAAGTGGAGTAGGTGGCCACCAGCCAGCTGAAAACAATGATCCCAAAGAGTGTCTGGGAGATACTATCCCTGCTCGGTTTGAACCATTATTGGGCGTGAGGTTGGCAAGAAGAAGACAGGAACCCCCTTTCACTCTACAGACAAGCAGAGTAAACAAGAGCAAGGCAGCGTTAACAAGGGGAACATAAGCATTTTGTGCTTTTATGAGAGGCCAAAGAATGTCATCTGGGAGCTGATCTTCAGGGTCCATCCAGTTATTCCTTAAGAGCATTTTAATTCGTAGCCGGTTCTGTTCCTCTTTAGTACCTGGCGTCTAATTTACGGGGCAATGTTTCTTTAAGACTGGCATTAAAGTGCAGAAGTAACAATCTAGGGTTAAGGAGGTTAGGCATTATTTCCAGATTAGTATTACCAGATGACCTGAAGCAGGGGTTATATTAAAAAATGCCTTAATTAAAAAATACAGGTCAGAACCAGTTTAAGCTCCAAACCTCCGGTTATATTCACTAATTAGAAGGCTTGGACACATGTCTCAGAGTGATGGATGAGCCGTATCTGCCTCATGGCACCACGTTAAGAGATGGGACATGGCTCCCCCGGCATGGGATTCAGGCAAGATTTCGCCAGTTTTCTACGATACTATTCAATTTTCTTCACACCCCGCCTCACTCCACACATACAAAGAAGGGTTATGCAGGTGGCA
>Ga0181612_136481_pt1 | contig 16724 bp, 3 predicted proteins | sample HoacroProtozoa21_FD_119630 | JGI IMG/M metagenome (GOLD analysis project Ga0181612, IMG submission 119630) | Hoatzin crop microbial communities from Cojedes, Venezuel. Combined Assembly of Gp0051906, Gp0051904, Gp0051908
GTTGGGGGTATTCAGCCTGGAGAAGAGAAGGCTGTGGGAGACCTTACAGCAGCCTTCCAGTACTTAAAGGGAGCCTACAGGAAGGATGGGGACAGACATTTTAGCAAGGCCTGTTGTGACAGAACAGGGGGTAATGGTCTTAAACTAAGGGAGGGTAGATTTAGGCTAGATATTAGGAAGAAATTTTTTACAATGAGGATGGAGAGACACTGGAACATGTTGCCCAGAGAGGTGGTAGATGCCCCATCCCTGGAAACATTCCAGGCCAGGTTGGATGGGGTTCTGAGCAACCTAGTCTACTTGAAGCTGTCCCTGCTCATTGCAGCAGGGTTTGGCGTGATGACCTCTAAAGGTCCCTGCCAACCCAGACTGTTCTATGATTCTGTGTTGGTGGGTTTGCGCTTAGTGCAGGGATTGATGCCCAGTGACTGCTGGTGCTGTAGCAGATGCAAAGCTGAACAGAGGAGGATTTGACAAACGTGTGCTGAACACCAGCTGACAAATCAGTGTAGAAGTCACCTGAGAAGTAACTTGAAGCCGCTTCTGGAATTCCTGTACATTTTCCTGTAGGCTACTTGCAGTGTCAAGGCAGAACATAGCCTTTGCTCCTGGATGTGATGTTTGCCAGATAAGTAAATATGGCTGAAAATGCTGGCTGAAGCAGATTTTGAAAAGTGGTAAGTGGATTAGAAGAAGTCTTGTTAGTCTTTATGGGATTTGGACTGCTATGTCCTTTGTCTGCATCTGAAAATCTTTGTTCCATAGGACTGACTGGGATAGACCAAAATCTGTATATTACTGGATTTTGAAGTAGCTATTTAAAGCACCCTTGATTCTTTTCACTGACGCAGTCTGTAAGAGAATCTTAAGTCTGAATCTCCTCACAGTTACTTTGGCTGTGGTGTGACAGCCCCATCATCAATGTCACTGCAGAAGGAGCTGTGAACAAGTGATTTTTCCAGCTGTTAGGAAAGTGCAATGTATCTACTCAGATTTCTGGGGGTGAGAAGACTCTGCTTCTTGTTGGTTTGGCTTTGCTCTCAACCGTGTTGCTATGCAAGAAGGATGCAGTGGAAAAGCGTCAGCATGTTTTTTGGCCTAGAGCAGAGGTGAAGGTCAGGGCTTGCTTTCCAAGTGCTTTGCTGAGTATCTTTTCCATGGATTATGCTTACAGCAGAGACAGCAGGATAGACAAAGACAGGTGCAAACAAACATCTTCCAGCGATCCTGGGTGGTTTGGGTTTTTTTTTGGCCTTTCGAAAACATGGGCTTGGTGCAACTCAGATCAAGGGAAATTTGAACCTTTTGCACGTACAGTTCATGATTTTTTGTTACGATGTAGCATTGTTCCTACAGGAAATAAAACAGGACAGAGCCTAAATTGGAGAATACAAGCCATATCCTGGAGTTCTGCAGCTTAAATGGTTCTTCAGCACAGTTCTGGTAGCTGATGCTTATTCCCTCTCCCCACTGGGCAGTTCATACATATAGTTCATAGCCCCAGGGCAAGGAATTATATTTTCTCAGATACAGATTTTAATGTTACAAGTAAAAGTGGGTGGGAAAGGGTTCCTTTTTCCATTAGAATTATCTGGGCTATGGAAAGATCTCTGTGCTTTGAATTGCAGTCTATGGCTGTAATCACAATTTTATGAGAACTGGAGACGTAGAAGGACCTCAACTTAGCTGAAAATAATTTTGGTAGCTCTATAATGGCTTATTATTGGGCTGAAAGAGGCACAGAATTTTTGAAATGCACTCTCTTTATATACATAAACTTAATCATAGATAGACGTTGGAGAACCAGTTTTGAAAAACCTCACTATGATTTTCAGAAAGCTGGCTAGATATGCCTTGTGCTGACTTCTGGGGCTTGTTCTGCGACTCTGATAGCTCTGATTTCCTTCTGCCCAGCATTTCCCAGAGCACTTGTTTGCTTGCTATCTTGGTGGTCATTAAAAGACCCACCTATTGTATGCAAATATCTTCTGGGCTTTCAAGTCATTGCTTGTGTAAGGCAGTAGGGACAGACTAGAAGTGTCTACCTGCGAGTTGCTCTGAAAGTCAATACTGAGGAGGACAGTATGATGTTTATCATCGAGACTGAAAGAAGACTTCTGGATACATTTGGACGTTGCAAATGGAGACTGTGAGGTCTGTGTAAATGCAATGGCACAGAATTCTTTTCTGTCTGTTCTTCCCTCCTGTAATTATGTGAACTTTTATGGGTCATGGGAAGTTAAGAACAGCTGGTCCCATTCCATTTGAGGGAAGCATGCACACCTGGTAAGACTGAGCATGCTGCAACACCTTGGCAGCAAATTCCATCTGCTACCAAGCTTTAAACTTGGCTTTTGCTTCTGCTTTGCAGTCCCTCCTGCCAGTCCTCTCCAGCAGGAGCCATTCCTCCTGCAGCCTGCTGATACTGTCAAGCTTCTGGCCACTGAGCTTCTTGCAAGTGGGAGCTGGCTTTGTGGCAGCATGGCAGAATGTGGGCAAACTGCTAGTCACCATTATTCCTTCCACTGCTCAACCTGCTGCCCAGGTTCCACAGAGCGTGGCAACGCTGGCATCCACACACTTGTTGTGGTGCATGCATTCTCATCCAGCTTTTCAGCTGTCTCCAAGTAAAAACCTCAGGCAGCCTGTGCTAGGGATGCATCTTCAGGTGCTGCTGATGCTGCTGCAGTTGGGGCTTTTTATGTGTGTGCATGTAAGTGTAAGCTTGCTCGCGTGGGTGAAGTCTTGCAGCTGCGGTTCTGCTTCAACATCATTAGGACTGGCTGTCAGTGCTGGTTGCGTTGCCCACCATGTCTGAGTCTCAGAGGGAAGGTGAATGCGCTGTGTCCATCTCTGATGGAGCCATCCTGTTCTGAGGAGCAGCCTCAGCTGTAACACTACTCTGAAGTTGCATTCAGACTTTCCTTGGTGGTACACATTTGTGTGCATGTGGGCATGCTAAGGGGAAGCAGCAGTAGGATGGGCAGTCAGATGCGTGAAGAGGATCCAAGAAAGCCACAGAGTTGAGTTCAGGGGCAGAGTTTGGCAGAGAGATGATGTATCAGGTAGAATTGGAGTACTGGGAAATGATAACTTTCCTTGTGAGACTTTTTTTTGGGGGTTTTTTTGACCCCCTCTGCCAAAAGGACTTGTGGGTGGGACCCATGGGTGGCAGAGGCTGATGCAGCCCCTTGGCTGCAGTCGCACTTTCACAATCTTTTCTGGTTGCTAGAAATATGTTGTGAATCTGCCTGTGCTATAGGCACAAGTTGAGTGGCCTGTGAGCTCTGGGGATATGCTTGAATGGTTTCTGTTCAATAACTATATTAACAGCTAATTTAACAGCAACACTTAGTGTGTTAAGTAGGTTTATAAATAAGCTGATTTATTTAATTTAATAAAATTGAAATTGGAGGACCAATTAACTGTCTGCAGTTGGCAGTTATTAAAATTCCTGACTATGCTGGTTTGCAGACTGCTTCTGTAGGTACTGAGCTCATATGATACGGATGATTTTATTGTCAACAGGTTTCATGTTCCAGAGAAAGTACTAACCACCACTATGTAGACAATCTCCAAGATGAATTTATTCTGTCATGTAACAAACAGAAACACGTCAGGTCTTGTGGTTTTACTGAATTTAGCAAATTTACTAGGGAAAGTATGCTTTTCCATAGCGTGTTTCCTCAGAAATTAATCTTTGGGACACTGACTTTCTGCATACATTTATTTCCCCATATTAGATGTCTCTTTATTAATTAATGTACATACAATATTCTGTTCTTTAGCCAATTTCAGTTTTGTATTACAGCAGCATCTGGAACTTTTCAAATAGGGAGACACAAATATACAAAAAAGACTGGAGTTTGGAGCAACCTGTCAGTCAATATGACTGCTGGCTTCATTTCAGTGCTCAATTTTCCAGTACTAGAATGATCCAATATTCTAGGATCACTTGAAACAAGAAAGTTCTGGGCAAAGGAGGTAGGACTAGGAGATGGGTAATGTTGCAGAGAGAACTGGGAAAATAAGTCAACAAACATTTTAAAAAAGAGAAAATCCTCAAACATTATGTCAGTTCAAAATGGAGATGGACTTGAACAGTTCAATTGATACTACCATTGCAGGAAATGCCAGATTAAGGCACATTGCTTGTTTTCTTCCGTGCTTTCTAATACAATTTATAAAAACAGAGCTTGCTTCCTTTTTACCTTACTTTACTGTCTGAAACGAGCCCTTTTCATAAGCGTACTTTCCTTAAGAATATAGCCTGAGGATGATTGTAAGCAGTTGATGGTTTAGGTGTCAAAGGCTGAAAAACTATCACGTGTGTTGCAACACAGAAATGTACAGTAGATAACATTAGCAGGCCACTTCAAGGCATCCCCTGTGCACTGAACGGTAAAGATAGGAGACAGCCAGAAGCCTTAACCTTGTGGCTGTCAGGGAAACCATTCCAGTGGCTCACAGGCAGTTACGAGGTATGGTGGGAGCTCCGTGGCAGGAGGACCAAATGTGCTCTGCATCCAAGCTTTGCTGATCATACTCAGCCTTTCCTAACAGCAGTGTGTGTCTCCAGTTACTGTCTTCTTACCTGAAGAAGCAGTTACTTGTAGCTTGTGAGCATTTGGTTACGACAGCTTAAAAAGACTTGCTGAAGCTGCAGAAACCTAATTCATCTTCTCCCAAGGCAGAAGAAGTGCGTCAAAATGATGCCTGGAAAATGAGACTAATAGTGTCTTAAATCCAATGGTGGAGACTGTATGGTGACTCTGGAGAGTCCATCCCTTCTTGATTCCTTCTCATCTTAGCTCTGCCCTGTCCCTAAAACACTTGTAATTGGAAACTCAGCTGGTGTCTTCTTGCTCTCCCCAAGCTGTGGACCACAACTTGATGGCCTTTTCCTTTGTTAACCACCTTTCGTAGGCAGGGTGTACTGTGGGATGCCTGTCTCCTTCGTTGTGCTTCTCTTTTCTAAATTGATGGAGCCAGTTTCTTTATCCTTTCCTGTAGCTTACGTTTCCAAACCCCTGAATAGTCTTCGTTTTCTTCTCTGGACTCTGAATTTGTTTCTGTCTCAGAAGTGTCCAAAACTGGCTGCAAGACTGTTGCAAAGGCCTCGACAGAGATGGGCAGGACAGGTTAATTACTTCCTGATGTTTGCACATTACTCCCTTGGAAACTGCTTTTTGCAAAAGCAGTGTGTTGTGGACTCATAAATTTTCTGGCGCCCTGCCACCCACAGATCCTGTGTGAAAGTATGTCTACCTTCTCAGTAATTCCTCATGTTTATTTGTGTATTGATTTTGATTTTTATTTTTTGTTCCTGTATTGTCATTTGATCCATCTGAGATTATCCTTTCATTTTACCATAATTGTTGTGAAATACTGCTTTGTTTCCAAAGAAGACCTTCAGACCTGAGAACCTTTTTATCCTTGGCATTAAAAACAACAAAAGCAACAAAAAATGTGCTTGTCATGATAAATCTCTATGTACTGAGGTAGAGAACTAGGAGTTGACAATCAATTTTGTTATTTTGAGCTCCTTAGCCTATTATGGAAAGGCACATTCAGTTTTCAGCCTGTGTCCTGGGAAGACCTCATGAATTAGCTTGCTTAAACATATTGCCTGTTTGTAAGTATGAAAAGGCCTTTGATTTCAGTGCCCTTTTGGTTTGGAAGCTTAAGACATACGACCGACCTGAGAAACAGCATTGTCAGAAAAGTTGCAAATGAATTGTAATTACACATTCATTCCATTAATGTAGTAAATCCTGTAAGATTTTGCTGGATAGGAAGTACTTATTAAACAGTCTTAGAATGTATTAAGAATAAAATGAAATGTGGAAGGATTATGATGTTTTAGTGCACTCATCTGTACTAGGTTGCAGAGTGATGCTGGACAGGGTGCTTGTATGACAGTATCTGACGTTTTGCGGTACTGCGCTGCTTGCAAGCCGTGCCTGACTGCGAACTCCCCAAGCAGTGGTACAGCCGTGGTGAGAAGCTTAGAGTGGTACATGCACTCTAGCTAAAGTCTGGTTTGGCATGCGTTGCTGTATGGAAAGAGGAGCAGCCGATGTTTTGGGAGCTCTGTCCTAAACAGCGGTAGCAGTGTGCCTGAGGCTGTGGTGTTTCACATCTGCAGAGGAGAAGGACCTTTGCTGTTAGAAGCGTTAGCGGACAGCCCACCGTCCACGTTTCTGGTAGTTCCTGGTGAGCTGTTTCAGCAGGCTTGGAGCATCCATCCGGTCATGCTTTGTGAAAAGGGAACCTGATGCTAGGATTTGAGCCGTTTGGGTTTTTTTAACTTCTAGAGTGTGTGCTTTCTGCAAAGGCTTCTTTTGTGTGTTATCTGTAGTGCTTGCTGACACCTCTGAAAGACTCTCCGTTCTCCAGGCCAGGGTTTTTAAAGACAACAGGACTGAGGATGAAGGCCTTCATTACAAAAGCAGAGGTATTTTTTTGTGTCAACAGTTAGGAATTTGAAAGATTGTAAAAAAGCGTTACAGAAGCAGACATAGGACTTCCCTTCTACTGCCCCCCCCCCCCCCCAGGAGCCTGTAAATGTCTCGCCCCCACTCAAAACCATGCAAAGGTTTCAGAGGGCTTTCTGGGTTTAACCAAAACAGTTATTGCTGCAGCTGACGCTTTGTTGCTTCTGTTCTCTTCCAAATAAAAGCAATTGACTGTATAAAATGGTGCTCATTTAGATCCAGCACTTTTTACTTGGCTTGTTAAATGAAGAGCTTGCTTCTAAGGTAGATAAAGCCATGCAGTCTAATGAGTGTGATGAGAAAATGGAGTGGCCAGAAGCAAGAAGCGTTTTTTGAGTACTCTCCACTAACAGGTCTGCACTGGTGCAAAGTTCCTTGTGCTGCAGAAATATTCATGGCACCATTTTGCAGCAGGGGAGCAAAAACTGTGGAGGTAGGAAAGGAAAACAAAGAGAGAAGCTCTTGAAAGAACAGCTCTGGCGTTTCTGAGGATGGCCAAAAGGATGAAGCAAGCAAATATTTCACTTAAAAAACAGGGCTGTTATGGACCATCAGGAAAAGAATAGAATGATGTTGGTTAACCCAGCAAGTTATTGATGAGGGGGAGGGTGAGAGGATACCTGGTAAAGCTAACCATTTCAAAACCAGCAGGACCAGATGACACAGCACCAAGGCTTCTGAAGGAACTAGCACAGGGTACCATGGGCTGCTAGCCAGCCTTTTTGAACGTTCATAGAGAAGAAGTGAGATCCACAAAAACTGCACTATGCAAATGGAGTAACAGCCTTTAAAAAGATAAAAGCATGTCCTTGGAAATTGTTAAGCAGAAAGTTTGAATTAAAACCATTCTGAAACATAACAAAAGGTCAGACATGGCAGCACTTACATCAAACAGTGTTTTTCAGCTGTTTTAAACAGAAATTGAATTAGCCTTTTCTGATTGTGGCGACTTGCAGGCCATCTTGTGCAGTGAAGTTGCAATGATTCTGTCAGCAGAGAAAAATTATGCTAGGCTTAAAGTGTTGATTATTTTATTTCATGATTGCTTGGCTCTGTTTTTTGATGATGGCTTTTAAAATGTGCAGTAATTTCATGGGCCATCGTCTGATATCATTGGATGACTGGTCTGTTTTACCACAATTTAAATAGATGCTGAGCTGCACCAGTTAGATCCCTGACACAATGTACTGAGGGTTGGCCCAGTGGCTCTTGAGTATCATGAGGTCATTCGAGATAAAAGATTGTGCTGGCAAAACTTGGACAGCCTCTGGAGCAGAATTATAAATTATTATTTATTATATAGATGAGTAAACTGAAAACATGGGGCTACATTAACTGAATCATATTTTAAATTGTCTCTATGTTGCTTTCTGGATGCAAAATAAAGGTGCTAGTAATATTTTTTTAAGGGCTTCTGCAGAGGGGTGTTGTAGTCCTAGCAGAGTCTGGATATCTCTAGCAGACAGACTCAGAGGGGAATTGTGATTTGGATTTACCTTTATTTGATTATCTTTCTTGCAAAAATGAAACGGGAGAAGTCCCGTGTCCCAAAGCTGGGATGGCTTGTCGGTTTCCGTAGCCAAGGACAGGGAGTGAGGGAGTTACTTGCCACGGTGTACGGCTTTCAAGTTTTGTGTTACTTGGTTTGAAATGTTTTGGAATGTGTATGCAATTGGACAGACTTGCTGTGAGCCCAGTGTATGACTCAGGTTTGCACCTCTTAAGCAACGGTCCTGCTGAGTTTGTTTCTTAACTCACACTTTCCTGGTGTGCACGTTAGACAAGCTGGATGCTGGTCAGGGAGCATTCCTGTCCGTTTCATCTGAAAGATCTCCTGGAAGGGATTGTACAACGGGATTACAGTAGAGGCTGTAAAAGAGTGGTGTTCTGGGGTTGGTACTAAGCATTGATGCTGACCAGAGGACATACCAAGGGAGTGAGTTATCTTGCTTGGATCTCACTCTCACCATTTAAGGATGGGTGTTGGAAGCACTTTCTTCTTCCATGTGTCTTGTCACTTGGCATAGCATCAATACTGCCATGTGAGAAGTATCTGATACATCACTGTTGCAACTCAAATGTGATACTGAAACATTGATGCCTGCTGCCATTGTGTCTAGGAGGTATAGACAGCCGGATTATTATATGAGGTCTAATACTCATATGACCATCAGGAGTGGCCCCTACCCTTCTCCTCCCTACCTTCGGAGCAGCGAAGAACAGGGAGCGTTTAATTGAGTGAGTTCTGGCTGAGCTTGTCAGGTCTCCAGCCCACCAAAGGCACTTTTACTGAGTCTGGGGCATACTTCGATAGTCACGCAATCAAGTTGAATGCCACCAGGTTAGACACAGACAGACAGAAGGGGAAGACAAAGTGTGTCAGAGGGGGCTTGGAATGCTGAAGGAGGGGAATTTATGTAGAGCTCAGTTTTGTGCAGTAGGAAGAGGGGCTTCAGCCAGTGTATCAGAACCAGCTCAATGTGCTCATATTGTGTGAAATCCTTTTTATGAGTGCAAGAAGGAGAGTAGAAACAATGAAGTGTGATTCTAGGAACAGTGTTACCTTTAATTTGCAGCACTGCTCAGCTGGAAGACTGTAGCTGGTTAGGACTGAATTTTCTGGGCAGTAGTGTGCATGCACATGAGAAAAGGCTGTAGTGTCCTCTGTCCCTGGAATTCACGTGTGTATCCACAGTAGTTTATAGATCTCCACTGGGCTCACAGAGATCACAGTGGGATTGATGTGCAGAACTTCCAGGGTCTTCTGAAAACTCTTGGGAAACTTAAATTTCCTATTTGCATTAATTCCAAATTGCTCAGCTGGAGGTTTGACCCCACTTCAGTTTTTTGCATTTATACAAGAATTTGAAATGCTGTTCTGAAGGATGGGTGATTTCACTCCTTGTTTTATCTGTCACAAGCAGATGTTCTACGTAAGGTTCCCTAATGAAATGCTTGTTCGATGTGAATTTACTTTTCAACACCAAGTGTGTTTAACAACATAATAAGTATAGCATGTTCTGCACAGGAAATCTCAGTTTTCCGGGTAGGTTTGTGTTTAGCTGTGTTTAATCATGAATGATGCAGAGCCTGAAAAACTGGCATCACTGAGAGCAGCTCATGTCTGGTGTTGGCTGATGTGTGGTTTTGGTTGAGTGTTCTTACGGCAAAGTCTGGGGAGATTCCTACACTAGCAGGGCTCTTGTGAGCTTTTCTTCCAGGCTGCAATACTGCTGTGTCTGGAAAAATCAGGGAAGAGGTAATATTGATATTTCTCTGTCTTCAGTGAGTTCCCTGTCCTGCTCGTGTAAGGATGCAAGAAAGCCCACCAAGAATGAGCTAGAGTAAAAAAGCAAGCTAATGCACCTGGGAAAAAAGTAGCTACTAGAAAGGTAGGGAAGGTTTGGAGCTAGTGTTGCTTTGAAGGGTGAACGAGCACCAGTTTGGAAACAGAATCCTGATAGGATGTGGTGGAAAAACACCCTAACATAAGGATGCATTGTGTATTGTAGCGTACTGGTGTGTGTAGTGTTTGGAAGGACTGGGTTGAGCTGGCATTGCACTGCTACTTGAGCTAGTCCAGTGGGGTCCCTCACTGTTAATGACTGTGGTGAAAGTGTTGCTTCCCTGTCTGGGGATCACACATTGCAGGGTAGCAAATACTAGATGTCGTGTTCTAAGGAAGCATCTTTGTCTCAAGAATTGTTTCTAGTTAGAAAAGTTAAAGATGAAGACTGATCAGAAATACCAACAGGGCAGTATTTTTCCCAAGATGATAAAATGAGGAATTTGTAAGAGTTCATGAATTATAAGAGATTGTTTCCTCTGTCTGCTGGATATTGACACAAGTTTCTCAATGCCAACTTTGTTTTCCTCGTGTGTGAGTTTGGGGGTAGCATTTTAGTCCACCCTGTAGGAGCTTTGAGTGGCGTATCTAGTGTATTTGAAGGAATGGATAGCTTCTTTTTGTTATCTATTCTGTGTCACAATCCAGAGTGAGGTAATCTCTTGAACTCTTTTATCCTTAATCCACTGTCACAAGGCTGCATAGACACATGGTTTGTGGACCTGCATCTCAGATTTTAACTAAAGATACATGAGCATAAGGAGTTACAGGAGACATTGCCTAATATAGAGAAGGTGCACGTTAGTAACGATGTGTAAATCTGTAACGCTGCAGGAGGGAGGCATCCTTCTGCAGATACTTGGGGCGGATAGTTGTAATGAAGCTTAATCCAAGACTTTGTATATGATGTGTTCTCATTCAAACTTCAGTTTTCAGACTAGACTTTTCGTAGTGCAAGCCTCGTGCCAGTGCTGTACAGGCCTTCTTGAGGGTTTGTTGTACAAAAAATCGAATTAAATAATTTGGGAGTCCCTGGGAAGGATCCTGTTAGGCTAAAAGTACAGCTTGTCAGAGTTTACCCAGTTTGGGGAGGATAAACAGTTCAGCCACTTGAATTTTGTTGCCCTGATTACCTGACTGTTGTTTGTTTCTGTCAGTTTTAGCAGGTATTTACCAAGCAACTGCTGTTACACAATATTGTTTGTCTGCTACCTCCAAAACTGTATTTGGAGAATGGTGATTCACATGCCATTATGCCTTTAAATCTTTTGCAGTCTAGTGAGTGTACCAGCTTTGGTGCTGAAAGCTACAGACCTTAAGCCAGTATATTCTTGCATTTTTCCATACATGGAGCTGCTGGTTGAGTTGCTACGAGTTGCACTGCAGCTTTTACACATAGCTTCTGAAAAATTGTTGCCCTCCTTAGCCCAGGAGAACTACACAGGTGTTCCCTTCCAAGGCCAAAGTATAACATGCCCATAAGACAGATCTTGCCATGCTTTGTTCTTGTTTTACCGGTACGTTTCATCACACCCCAGAGCCTTCCTGCTTATCTTAGGCCATTTTAATCTTAAGAATCAGACCCTTGTAATTCTGGTGACTTTGTGAAAATGATGAGCTCTTGGCAGATACCTCCGGTTTTCTCAGGGGTCCTTTGGCAAATATTTATCCAGGACACTTACCCTGACAGTGAGTGCGTGTGACCATGTGCTGGAACTGCTGTGGGGAAGGTGACCTGCCTTGGTCTTTGACAAAATGATTTGACTATTTAGGGCTCAAAAGGGCTAAAGATGACAGGCTTCCCTCACTGTTGGGACTACTGTCTACCCTCTTTACTGAGGTGATTAAGAAATCTCTGTTTAGTTGATCTGAAGGGTATGAGTTCAAAGATACTCCATGGCCTTCTTGCCTGACAAAATCTTCAGATAATTTTGCTGTGACACTTTTTCTTCCCATCCATTCCAAGTGGCAGTGTTGGTAGATGCCTATTACAAAGCTACTGTCATCCAATTTGAGCTAACATCCTTCTGACTTCTTATTTTGATGTACTGCAGTTACTTTTTGGTGATTTCACATATTTTTTTAAAAAGTAGTCAGCAGGGAAATGAAAAGAATGAAGGCCTTTTGTACAGTGGGTGAGTCTTAGATTTAGCAGGGCAAATAAGAATCCTTTCTTCTGGCTTTCAGTTCGTTGAAACCAACACTGAAGTCCACAGATTAAAATCTTCCATGCTTTGAAAGCAATAGCTTATCTGATTTGTGAGATTTCTTGCAAATCAGTTGAACTTAGACAGTCACTTAAAATTCCTGAGGAGTCCTTGTTAGCATGCAGCAATCCCTTTCAAGGACAAACCTGAAAGAGGAAAAAAACCCACCAAACCAAACAAAAAAACCCAGATACTTTTTAACAATAAACAGCCTGTCTTTCAGAAGTGCCAGATGCCCAGCAGTTTGCTGATTACATTGGCAGCGGGTGGGTTTTCATGGGTCTGAAATTGAGAGTATTTTAGATTTCTCCACAAAGACAGCTTAGTGTGTTGGCTGAAGTGGGACAACTGGTCATGTCCTAATGTGGATGGCTGGGGGGGGGTGAGGGGAGGTGCTGTCTGGCAGTGGAGCCAGCTGGCTCATTCCAAGGACATCCTCTCAGGGGGTTCACATGGCACAGATGATGGCTTTTAAGTTCCCACTCTGCCTTGGAGTACACTGATTTTTCTGTGTGGCTGAGCTCAGTTACTATGAAGAGCACAGCTTTAGGCCTCTGTTTCACTATGTGATGATTTTGTCAGCTATTCCTCTTGGAGGGCTTTTGCACTGAGAACTTCTAGCCTCTGATCTGCCTGAAACCAGCTAGGGACCATTTCAGCAGTTCTTGTTTGAGGTTTTTCTTGGCAATTGTGCCACTAATATAAACTCTCCCTTTCACCCCTGTACCTTGAAAAGGTCAGCTTGCTCTGCTGTATGCTCTATTTGGAAGGCAGAAGCTTCTCGTAAAGATGCTCAGAGTTGCTGTTGACATAAACACTGGTTAAAGTTGTTGTTCTGTCTGGAACAGCAGCCAGGGTCCTGGCCTAGTTGTTGTGCTGAGTGGAAAAATGTTTTATCAATGCTGAGTGTTTTATATGGAACATGTTTTCCCACCTGGCAGAACTTCAAGAAAATCCAAAGTATCTCGTTGCATGGTTACCAGAAGCCATACGATAACTGTCTGAGCTTGTTCATCACATTGCAAGGCTATATTGTTTACTGTATTAACTTTGTAGTCTTGATTTGCTCATGCTTACGTGAATTATACAAGTAATGTACATCAATTTTACAGAAAGAGGGGGAAGCACTCAAGCCAAGTGCTTTTTTCCATTCCACCAAAGAAAGGTGCACAAGAACTTGTGAGAGTTGTTTCAAACTTCAATATTCTGCATTTCTAAGATAGGCTACTTCTAGCAATCTTCCAAACTGCTGTCAGGGTTAGTCCTAAGCTATGCATGGCCTGTGCTAGAGAGGACAAGTGAAAAAATAGTCAATGCAGGCAAGAGGGAACCTGTAAGACTTTTTCTTTCATCTAGCAGTACTCCAAAGAGCATCTGTGGATGACTGAAGGAAAACTGAAGGCCAAATCCCGGGTCATCAGTACCAACATTGTTTAGTTTCATTGATTTCATTTTAGGAAGATAAAAAGTATGGGTAAATGTTTTCCTTGAAACTGTGGAAATGGGCTGGGCTTTGGCTGCATTAGTAGCGTACTCCTTACGGTGGCAGACACAGTGATGTCTTCATCGTTACTACATTTTTTACATCAATTTTACAGTTTGGAAAGCCAAATTATTTCCCTTCTAAGAGAATTTTCCTGTAAAGTTGTTTAAAAGTTTTTTAAAAAAACACTTTTCTTTGGTAACCTCAGTATTTTAGTTTTGCTTCCACTAAATTTATGAGTATCCAGTGGAAAAGAAGAAACAGGAGGTGGACTAGAGCAACCCCTGTTTCAGTAGAAGTTTTTTTTTAAAAAAACAAACCAGACCAAATAAACAAAACATTAATTGCAGATGCTGAATTTTAAAAGCATGGCTAGTGTCAGCCCAAGGAACCCTAGTTTCAGACTTTTTGCTTTGCAACTCTGTTATTCTTTTAATACAGTTTTGAAATGGCTGTGTTAAGTGTCTTGTAAAATGAAGAACTGTGCAAAAGAAAGAAACCTAGCATACTGGTTAGACAGTGCTGTAAACTGGAAAGTGGGCATACCCTAAAAGAAATCTGGGTTGCTAATAATTATTTTTCATTTTGTTAATTGTTCCCAAGTCTGATCTTGTCTGGAGTTTAGGAGCTATTGGCAATGCTAATCCAAAACAAGATGGACATTGTTAACTGAAGAAATGCTGGCTAGAAGACAGGCGGGACTTCTAAGTGTAATGTGTTGAAAGTCCGTTTTTTTTGCTTTGAACGTTGGTTCAGGACTGTGGAAGCTTGAAATTTATATAAAGGACTGGTCCCTAGTTCTGTTTGATGAGGTAATATTGTATCTAGTGAAGGTTTGATTTGTGAAGGTTTTAAAAACAAACTTTGCTAATGTTTACAAAATCCTTAACAAAGATGGAATTAAAAAAAAGATTGGTCTTTCTCTAGTAATATGCAAACATGCATCACCAGTTCATTTCCAGCACAGAGCGAAAATTTTCTGCACAAGGACGAACTTCATGAAAGCTTGAGGCATTCCTACAGTACAAGGAACTCCAGTGAGCACTTAGATGAAGAATTCTCAGGGACGAGGTGCAGCAGGAGGTTCATAGCCACACTATCAGTCCTATAGAAAGACAGGAGCAGGTCCCAGCAAGGTCATGGACGTGTCCAGCTGTGAACTGCAAGGTGACCTGTGAAATGGTAACAATCTATTTCACTGCTGGTATTATTCCACATTCAGCACATGTTGGGGTGTTTATTTTTCCTGCTGTCAGTGGAAATATGAAAGCCTGTAAATCAGTGTAAATTACTCAGACAATAGGCTATGTATTAATGCAGTCTGTTACAAGTATATGAGTTGCACTTCTTCCAGTGGTGTTCCTCTGATTTAGCATTATCTGCCATCCTTCTGCATCAAGAGGAGGATGATAAATGAATTCACTGCTTCGAAAGTGCCTAATGAATTATTGGAAGTGCCTTGTTTTATAGCTCATAGCTGGAGAAGGGTTGGCTTGTGTATTCCCATACAAATCTCAGATAACAACCAAAAACTTCAGAGCGTCTTTCGGTTCGGTTCTGGAAAGACATACTGCAAGAATCTGGCACCACGTATGCCAGGGTGAGTTTGTTGTCAGCAGAGCAAAGACCAGATTCTTCACTGCCATTCCCTCTGCCACCGTCTGTGTGTCTGATTTGAGGCAGAGTGTCATGTAAGTGCCTTGGATGATCGTGCTAAAGACAGAGTGCTCCCTCTGCTTGCCATGTTGGCTTTTGAGAACAAAAGCCATGAATTAAACCAAGCCCGTGGGAAACTTGCAGCTCATAGGTAACCTAGAATAGTTGCCATTTCCTTTTGTTTCAGTGATTTGTACTGTTCCTCTCTTGTCCTCTGGGGGAGTCTCTCGTATAACCTGTCTCTTCCGGTCACTTGAATCCAGTCTTACTCACAAAAGTGGTCCAGGTTTGGGAGGTTGCTTCCTTTTTCTCCCTTGTTTATAAAAACTTGTTGCAGGGTCCACAGGGAGCGTCTCATCTAGTGCAATAGCTCTGAAAGTGACTTACGCTTTTCTGAAGGCTGCAGATGGTGGGTTAAATCTCCTATGGGTATCCTCAGCCCCTGCCAAAATCAGACTTCTCCTGCCTGTGTGTGCACGCTGGTGTTTGCAGGGCTCCTCGTGGCAGGTGGGTTCAGATTTCCAGGCTCTCAGGCAGCCAGTTGCAACTTTCTGCCTCGAAAGCAGCTGAGATGCGGGCACCAGACATCTAAGGAGCTGCGTCACATTGGAGTGAGGAATCCTGCTTTCTTCTCAGCACTTGGTCTACTGGACCATTACCATGACAAAGGAGGATTATTGACTTTCATAGTCACGATGCGTTTGATCTGAGGCTTGCTTTGATTTGGGGCAGTAGTGTTTGCTGGCCCAGAGAAGCAATGGTCTTCTCCAGGTGAAGAGCAAGGATAGAAACATGCTTTTGAGAAGGAGGAGGACGAGGGAAAGAATTGGCTGAAGAGGCTGAATGGAAGCTGCAATGGGTGCAGTTAGTCGTTGGGAAGGGCCCAAAAGCAGCCGCTGATTCCCTAAGACAATTAAAAGCAAATTGTCCGGCTGAGCGATCCCAGAGCAAGGAAGATGCTCCCCCAGACTATAATTCAAGAGGCTGAATGCCCTCAAAAACTGAGAACGGAGAGGAAAAAAAAAACAGAAGATGAGGCAAATGATGGAACAGATGTGAGCGCTTTTGTTGGGAAGACTTGGAGGCTAGCGGGATTGCGATAGGCTAATTTGAGGCACATAATGGCAAGTTCCTTTCATATGCAGAATAGCACTTTGATCCAATGTGGATGAAAGTGCTGAAAAGTGGAGAGGATGGCAGGGGGTCTTTTGTCTTTGACAAAAAAGGCATCTGCCGGGCTCTAACCCCCTTTCCCCCCCCCCTTAGCCTAGCAGGCCACTCCAACAATGCTAGCAAAGGGGACAAGTGTCTCCTGACAGCTGAAGAAATCTCCAGGAGGAGAATGAGGCTTGAGTCAATGTGTATACCAGAGAGCTTAATCGATTTTTTCCACAGTACAAAAAGGGAGAGGGTTGGGGGAAGACAGAGAGATCACAGTGGAAATGGGAGGTGGGAGGAAAAAACTCTCTTGCTGATGAACTTGTTACTTTTGTTCTCTGAATACATATTTTCAGGAGGTGCTTTGATGCTAGAGA
>Ga0181612_165614_pt1 | contig 16724 bp, 10 predicted proteins | sample HoacroProtozoa21_FD_119630 | JGI IMG/M metagenome (GOLD analysis project Ga0181612, IMG submission 119630) | Hoatzin crop microbial communities from Cojedes, Venezuel. Combined Assembly of Gp0051906, Gp0051904, Gp0051908
AATATTTAGTTTTTATTTTCTCACTATCCTACTCTGATTTGTTTGGTAATAAATTAAATTCATTTTCACCAAGTCAAGTCTGGTTTTGCCTGTGACGGTAACTGGTGAATGATCTCTCCTTGTCCTTCCCTCTACCCTCAAGCCTTTCGGTGTATTTTCTCTCCCCTGTCCAGCTGACAAGGGGCAATGATAGAGTGGCTTTAGTGGGTACCTGGTGTCCAGCCAGGGTCAACTCACCACAACTAGCTTGCTTGCTGTCTTCAGAGTTGCTTTCATAGATCCTAAACAGAGCTGATAATTTGGTATTTTCTTCTAACCTCTTGTTCATAAGAGTTCACCACAACTTCAGTGCTTTATTATTCCTCCTCCCCAATCCTTTTGACTTGTCTTACCGATCTCCTTTCCCACCTTATGTCCTACTGAGTGTATCAATGAAAAATGATGCAGCTGTAAGTGACTATTTTGATCCCTCCTCTAGGCTATTCATCAGTATTCCTGACCTTTTCTCCTGGTGATGAACAATTGGGTTTTTGTAAGAAACATACTGTGATTCAGTGATTTTGATAGAATGAGTACCTTATTATTTGTCATTATGTGGCAGTCATTTGAGAACAGGACTTCGGTAGTGTGTGCCTAAGGCTTGCAGTGTCCTCTGGTATATCATCAACAGCTAGACTGGGAGGGTTGACTCTGCTTAGGGTTATGGCTACAGGTTAGGGTTTAGGGTTAAGCTTAAGGTTAGAGGTTAAGTGTTAGGGCTTAGCGTTAGGTTTAAGGTCTTCTAGTAAGCTTGACAAAAAGCCATAAAATTGTACTGAAGTGTGTCCCATGAGTATCAGACATGCATGTCCTGCAGTCCCTCTGGAGGCTTTCAGTTGGGTAGAGGCCTCTAGCTGGCCCTGAGACCAGGCGCACTGGTTAAGCACCTCTCAGTGTAGCGAAACCTTTCTGTTCCAAAATAGGGTGGCTCCTTCAAACTATCCACAGCAGCAGTTGTTGGCACATGCTGTCTCCCCAAAACATACCCCAAGGCAGTGGCTAGAAAGGTTACAAGTGGCACTGACAAGAACTGTGCCAGGGAACAGTTCAGCAATCAGTCATGCTCTTTATGCTAACCCTTGATAATTCTCTAGTATAGATGTAGCCTCAGAGATGTAACTAGTCTCAACTGAGACCTTGGAGCCTGTGAAGTTTAAATAGGTAACTCTACAGCAAAAGCAAAATTAACTGTTTTTCAGAGGTTAACACCAGCCCATCCTCTAACTCAGCGAGGAGATAACATTTTTCCAGTAGCAAACCACTACTGTGGCTAGGATCTCGGTATGTCTGGAACCAAAGCAGGCTCAACAGGACCATGAGGTGGTATTGGTACTGACCGGTGGAGAAACACAGCTAGTAGGCAGTCCCCTTCTGCTATTCAGATGAACATACTTGAAGTGCAGCATACAAAACATACCTTTACTGCAGATTCACTGTCATCATCACCCTGGCTTGAATTTGAATTTGCAGGTGATCTTACCTACTTACAAGGTCAGACAGGGCTGTCACCCCCTTTCCTGCTGAAGCATCACTAGTACCCCTGAGACCAAGCTGAGGAGAGCAGGTTATAATGTCACCCCCAATCAACACCAGGGTGTGGTGCTGAATTGACTTCACACTTAGAAATTCCCACAGCCTGTCCCATCTGTAATTCTGTGCACTGAGCTTGAAAGAGCTACAGCATAGTACTCTGCAGGAGCATGCAGGCAGACAAGCTGCTTTGTAAGGGAAGAAGGAGCTGTAGTTTCTTTTTGGCTCCAAAGCAACCTCTCTGGACTCCCTGCCATCCTATCACCATACCCAGTGGTCCCAGCAAAGCACACACAAATGGAAGTTCGCCTTCAGTGCTTATCCGGGTGCTGCGGAAAACAGAGTGCAGAAGATCCACGTAAAAGTTTGAACTCCTATGTGCAGCGTGCTGCACCAGAGCAGCTGGCACCTCCAAATGGTGTCCACCTTTTCTGTGGAGGAGTAATGCAAGCTTCAAATAAAAGACAAGTGGTTGGGGAAGGAAAAGTGAAAGGAGGAGGTCAATCACGAGGTGGAGGAAGGGACAAACGAAAAAAGTCCCATTCCCTTTCTCTCTCCTGCCCATACAAGACGAACACGTGTTCTGACTTCTAGTTCTCTCTCCCCCCAGGCTAAGCCATCCACCTGGGTGCACCTCCAGGTTAGGTTGCGTACACATGGCCATTATTGAGAACAGGGTTTTTTGGATTATGGATACAGTGAAAGAGAATCTGGTAAGCAAAACGCTAAGATCAACTGGTAACAGTGGAAGCTGCACCAAGGTGCAAAATAGACCTTTTAAGATGCAACAAGTAGCAGCCCTCTGACAGGTTAAAAAAGGGAGGCTAGGCTCAGGTTAAAGCAGCGAAATACTTTAGGTACTTTGCTTAAGAAGGTGGTCATCTAGGAATATTTCTATCTCTGGCTCAGTTATTGTTGAAGCATTAAGGAGAGACATCAGGGAGGAACTGTTTGAGCATAGGCTCTAACTACATACCAGACCAACAGATAACAGCCAAACCCTGATCAGAGGTTTTTTAAGATGCATGCATACCATTAACTCCAATACTTCAGCACCAAACTGAAATTGCAATTCTGGCATCTAATTCCTTTAAAACCTGGAAGACAGGTTCTCTTCTCCAGGCAGAGGACTGGAGTGAAAACAAGAACTGCAAGTGTTACTTCAGCAGAACACCTAAACCTCAATGCAAAAGAAGACTGTGAAGTCTTTGAAGGAGGACGTACTGCAACTCATTCTTTCTTCTTTCACCTGAACGCACAGCTCAGAAGCAAGGCTGGGCAGTCTTTGACTACATGAAGATGAGTTTTGTTGTCAGCCCTTTGAGGTGTACATGCTGCACTGCAGAAACTCACAGGTTTGGCTTGCTTGCAATAGCAATGAGAGGAGAGACACCCATCCCACTGGAGTTCAGATGGACAGAGCAGTACACGACTGATCAACGATAACATCATCTTTTGTGCCTGCCCAGAGTAAAGATCGCTGAACTGAAAAGGGGAAAAAACCTGCTGATCACCTACCACTAACACAATCAATGGGCCAGAGCAGGATTGCGGGGTGTCTGCAATCTACTGCTTGTGTTCACAATTCAGTACAGATATGACCTTGTGGGGGAATCTTTGCTACCATGAAAAAACAGAACTGTAGGAAAGCGAGTTGAGGGGAAGCCACATTTTTGTTGGGCTGAGATTTGTAAACTGATTGTCAGAAATTCCTTCATCCTAATATAACATTTACCTGCATGTGTGAGATCAAAGAAGCTGATAAGGCAGTTAAAGACTAACTCAGCCATGGGGTATGAGGTGGCAGGGATGGAAAAAGTTCTTTGGAGATGAGTGCCTGTATTTACATGTGCATACACGCACATTCCTGCCTGTTCTCCCAGTGTGACTTGCCCCATTTTCCTGATCAGATTAAAGATTATAGTCTCCCACGCCAAATTTTAAACAATTTGGAAGGATGTGCTACAAAATCAGAAGAAAAAAAGATTCACAACCCTTGCTATTTCAAGTCAAAAGATAATTTTAAAATTAATTGCATGATACCAGAAGTTACTTTGGATGTGGTCAGTCAGTTCAGACAGAGGTATTATTGACTGTGCTGAATTGCTTTCAAATTACTAAAGAGTTAACATTTCTGTAAGTACACATTTACTCTGCGAGCAGTAGTTGTATTCTGGCTGCATAAAGTGGTGATGATAACAGATGTGGGGCTTTTTTTATTTGGGGGGGGGATCTGCTGCAGTATTAGCATTTTTTAAAAAGCATAGTCCTTGAGGAGGTAAAACATACAATGAAAAAATGTTTTCATTTGTTACTGAGGAGTCTTCCTTTTGATTATTAAAAAGCAAGTAAATTAGAACAAAAATGTCTTGACTTTAAGCACGTCTTTCAAAAATCACACAGTTGATGCCTCCTGTTACTTTCTTTGGACTGAAGATAGTTGTCAAATTTGATACAAACCAGTAAAACACTGCAGTAAAAAGTGATGTTTCCACTGAAAATGTGTCTAATAACGTTCAGTCTGGAGTGGTATATTCAAAATCAATTTTCAATTCACGTGCCAATTAACCCTCACAACAACAAATTAATTTCACTTAGCAAGAATCTATAGTGAGCATTCAACTATGCATTCCTGTATTTTGCACCATCCCCAGCATATCCAGGATAAATACGTGAATAGTCACAATTCAATATTATTTTTTCAAATAGTTATTAACTTTTCCTAGACTTTACTGTTTTTTTTCTGGTTGTTTTTAAAATTTTTATCTTATTTTTTTTTGTTAAGGTTAAGCACCAGCTTAATTAAAATTTAATTGTAATTATTTTTAATGGAGAAATGACTCTTTTGCAGAAGTGCATATCCCACTGTGGATTCTTCCTGATGTAAAGGAAGCTTCTGTTGTTATAGCTTGCAACTAAAATTCCTACAAAGAAAAATCTATCAGCTCAATTTCTAGAAATACTCGTTCCAATAGCTGAAATGGATCTGCTGTATTTTATTCATCAACCAGCCCTGGAATTCTGGTGGTTTATAAGATTTTCATCTCCTCTGTATTTACAGTGTATTCACTTCTTCCTTCTAAAGTGCATCAGTGCTCTGATTTCATCCATTCAGACTGCTGCACTGGTTCTAGCGCAGTCACTCTTTTCAGCCTTGCTCTGGTGCTCATTCTGGTGATTCATTTGCTTTTATACACAGCTCCTGACCTGAATTAGCAAATGTTCTTCCTCAAGTGAACCTGACCTTTGTGCTGGAATTATGCTGAAAAAAATATTCTGCTTTGACAGGGAAAGCTAGTTTATTTTTAAGTACTGGGCTATTTTTTTCTCCATCATATCTTCAATGAATATTGTGTTTCTCTTCAGTTATGCTAGGAAGTATAAAGAGCCTCACTGGCTCCAGTTAAAATGACAAGAAGTGTTTTTTCCACAGGAAACATCATCTTTCTAACGGATCTCTCACGCCATTCTCTGGTATGACAGCTCCCTTGCTGATGCGTGAGCACAGCATGCGAACCCAGCACCACACCAGTCCAGATGATGCATGGTTCATGCTCTGTATTAAATTGAAGGTTGTGCAACAAATTCCTGCAGCCTGCAGATTCATGTTAGAGGTGGGAAGCAACCGTTGAGAGTTCTTTAACATCTCATCGTTGGTGCCTAACCATTCCAGTTCCCTGCTAAGCTCCGGCAGCTACTCAGGATACAGAGGAGGGTTAGCCCTGTGAAAGGATCGGCACAAACAGAATTCCGGATGCATTTTTGCTGGGCCTGACTTTAATGCTACTTCAGTACCTCCTAAAACCTCCATGTTTCTTTTAGTCTCCTCCCCTCCCCTTCACACAGCTCTTCTGTGTGACCCCCTCTCCCCCCTGCCCCCCCGGCTTGTCACTGCGATTCTAGGGAAAGCACCAGCCAGCTCTGACTGCTGGCTCTGGTTCAGGAGTGGAAGAGTGAGAACTGAGGTGACCGCTGGGTGATGTTGGGCTGCAAGCAGGAACTCCACTAGCCAGGACCTGGCTGAGCTGACGGTCTGCCAACGATTAAAGGATTAAAGGCAGGTAGATAGTTCCTGCTGGAAGCATGTAAAAGTACTTTATTTTGCCGCTTGAACCTTCTGTGACTCAGAGCGAAACCCTGCTGTGCATGTACGACTCTTCCAACCGTGTGAACTGAAGGTTTTTGGCATTTCACAAGAGTGCTCAGCATTTTAGGGAAATGGACTATAAATGAGTACAGTGACTTGTTATGCATACATTTTAGATGCAATATAAACTGGGTTTGCCTCATTGCCATGTTGTAATAATGGAGTCAACTTTTCCAAGAAAAAAAGAAGATATGATTCAGCTGACCCTGGGAAATAAGCTTTTATAGTAAACTGGAAAAATAAAGCTGGATTTCACAATATTTTGCTATATAATTATATCAGTTTAGTATAGTTAGCATGATTTGCTTTTGTCTTTTCAAAGTAGCTATCTAGTAATTTAACACTCTATTTGTCAGCAAATGAACATGTGTTTCCAACACCAACTCTAGATTAAATCTTAAAAAATGATAATATGGAGTTTGACCTCCATAGTCAATGCCTGATAAAATAGAAGTAAATATGTTGTTTAAAGTATGCAGTAGACAAATACATAGGCAAACGACTTCAGATACTATGGTGATACTGTTTGCGAAGAATATTAGCATTCATGGATTACTCCTGTCATTGCTGCTGTTATTTTATGTTAACATTTCTTTAATTATGTGAATGCCTGAAGTGTAAATTCACAAAAGGGGAAATCACTTTACATATAACTTAGTGGGATAACAATGTCTAGAACTAATTTTAAAGAAACCATGACAGACGTCTTTCATTCAGCAGTCTGCCACAACAGGAAATTACTTCCTCTAATACGCAGTGAAATAAATAAAGGTCAGATGGTTCATTTGTCTCCATTTACTTTGCTGCATTCTACCAGTAAAACAGGATGTTTTCTATTAACATTGCTCCAGATTTCCTGGTAACAATAGCACCAAAATAAGGACCATATTTTGTCTAGGTGAAATTCAGTCCTCCTGCATAAAGCCCTATGCCTAGAATCTGCAAAAAAAAAAAGCTGAAATAAGCTGTGGAAGCTGCTAAATTTACGTGCAAGCATCAGGCTGTGGTCCATACAAGCTTACAGGAGTTAGGTACTCAGTTTCCACTGAAACTCAAAGGAGGTGAGCACATTTGTTCTTACTGCTTTTTTGAAAATCCCAGCCCTGCAGGATGTAACAGCCTCCCATTATTTGCTCAGGGATAGTACGTATATATGAATAGCGCCGTGGGTATTCAAAATCTATGCAAGTGAAAAGAAGAGGATGGACCACACAGCCTCTCAACTGTGAAGAAGCAGCAGCCTTGCTAAGCCATATTGGGTATCAGACAGGCTACTGGATCTTCCTCATATGCCATGCTTGACTTGTGCCCTGAAGTGATCTTCAGCTCAGCCAGAAAGACGAGGGGCTATGAGTTAATTGTTGACAAACTTTGAACCATGAGGGGTTCAAACGGAAGGAAGGGCTTGAAGTCAGCTGCATGTACACTGGATGTTCCACCTAACTGGAATGTGGTTTGTGTTGAGGTATGTTTTCTTTGGCTATTTTTTCCTGAAATGTGCAATTACAAAAAATAAAATATTTACATCATTACAAACGAAATTTCAGTGTCAGCATTTTCTGTCATAAAATGGAAAATTCCTATGTGCAGCAGGTGAGTTATTGCCCTTGGGGATCAGATACAAAGCTGTTTTCAATACAGAGAACAATAAACTGATTACTACAGCTATATACTTTCTGATCAAGAAGTTTCCCAGTTTTCAGTGGTGATGCTTGTCCCATAGCTCCCACATCCGCCGTATGCCAGGCTTCACAGTAGTTGCTAACCAGCCGGATCCCATTTGCAGTTGAACCATGCCATATTACTTTTTGAGGCCTGAAAGGTAATGTTAAGAAGTTATTTCCTGAAAAAGTATCTTTTTTTGCTTTATTCCACTGCACACTTATATGTGTGGTGACCTGTATTTCTGTTTTCCTTCTGCTTGAAGCAAACAGTGGGTAAGGAAAGATGAAGACAGAAAGGAGAAGAAGAAAAGGAGAACACAATCTTATATCCCATTCATAGGCTATAAGAAACAGAAAACAAAGATGGCAGAAGGAAGGGGAGAAATTTTTATCACATTTCTAGTAGCCCAAGATATTGCTACTTGTAATATCTGATAAAAATAAATGTCATGTAAAACTTATAAAGGGTTATGTAAACTCACCAAGACGGATCGGTCATCACATTCCTCCCATCAAAGGAGTATATTGGAACATGAATGTTGAAATGTCCACCGTTTCCATTAAATAGAGATTCCCAGTTATTGAAGAGTGTTTCTCCCTGGTAAAATTTCAAAGCCACTTTTACAAAGAAAACAAATCCCAAATCCACGTCATACCTGACTTTTATAGACCTCTCTATACATCTAAAATCTTCTCTGCCTTTAAGAACACTTACGATTCCTGCTTTGACATCAGCTTCTGCATGATGCTCCTGAACAAACTGTCTCATCTACCATCTCTATGCTAATAGCTCTCCGATGCATGCCTTCGCCTCACAGTCGCATCTCTGTTCTGTTGTCACTCCAAATGTTCAGCTTGATCATCTCCACTGTTCTTTTCCTCCTAACTGTCTATGGGGTTGTTTGAAAAATTGCTTACGACTACTGTAGCTATAGAGAAAATATAGAGATAATTTGTATTGGAACTTCTGTTGAGCTCACAGTTTTGCGAAAAGTGTTGCAAATGTTCAAGTCAAAAGCTTTGCATCAGGCTAGCTCTCAAACTGCTTTTGAGATTTCCCAGTCAGACCTGAAGCAATATTTTCATTACAAATCTGTCTCCAAGGCTCTGTGTTTGGATGCACGTCAGAATAGCATCCATTCTGCACGTTCCAAGCACCGTGTGTTATTCCTGTAGGTTTCTTCAGCCATTTGTTCTGGAAGCCAGCCAGTGCTACAGAGACATGGTTTGTTTTCCTCAGTTTTAGAGGGTGTCTGCTTATGAGAGACCACAAAATGACTCCTGCTCCAGACTCCTCTCAGTTTCACTGGGGCAAATCCAGCATCACTCCTAAGCATTGAATTTGCCTTTGTCTTTAGAGATGAGGAAAACAGGTATTTTAGCCTACTATACTCTGTAGCCTACCATAGTAGCCTACTGTACTCTACCTGATAAGGTAGAACACTATAGCTGTCCTTGAGAAATGAAAACATTCCCCGTGGATATAAAAAATATCCAGAAAGCTGAACATCATACTGTTGCTTAGTCAACAGCCTCCTCGAAGTAGGCTGTTCTCATAGCTCTGTTTCTACCCTTAGCCTTAGGATACTGAAAAACGCAACCCCTGGAAATGGAAATGTGAGGCAGTCTGTAACTTTCTACTTTATCTCTACTTTTGTTTCTTGAACCTGACTCTGCAATATGAAGCAAAGCTACTTCTTTAGCAAACGCAGTTTGGGTTGAAACTTTCTGCTTTTGCCATTTTCCAGGATTTTGGGGCATCTACAGCCTATCCTAATATAGCAAGTACTAAGCACTCATTTTTACCTTAAGATTGACTACTGGTAAATGGTATCGGTCTGTTTTTCTGACAATTGTGGCCAGATCTTGCAAATGTGAGGAGAGAAAGGCTCTATACGTAGATGTCAAACCTGCTAGTTGGGCCTGTTGAAAACACTGAAAATCTGCTCGCATGTCACCAGAAAATGGCAAGTTTAAAGCCACCAGATGCAGCTGGAGAGAAAAAGAAGAAAAAACCCCACAATCTTTTTAAAAGCTTATAATGCCAGGAAGACATATATTGGAAACAAACTAGACCCCCTCTCCTCCTGTCAGCACAAGAACTAGCACCTTCCATACCAGGCTTGTTATTTGCTGCCATAAAATTACATTTCTTAAAGCTATGAGACCCATAGCAGAAACAACTATTTATATTTGGACGTTAAGGAAACCATGAAGATTATATACTCATAGAAAATAAAGTTCTTTTGAAAGCAGCTAATATTTTTAAGCAGAAGTCTTGGAGTTCTCATGCAAACAAAATCTCAACTCCTAGAATCATGGAAATAAGTAGTAAGAAATAACCACACACCATTTATAAACTCACTGTTATCAAATACAAGAAGTGGCATGCTTAAGTCCAACAGTACAGACACAAGAGCATGTTTGGGTTTTTTGTTTTTACTTTTTTTTTTGTTTTGTTTTAGATATAACTCAGTTGCCTTGCTTTCTTTGTCTAAATATTTTACAGTGTTGTAAACGAAGGCTTAGATTCTAAACTGTCTATCTAAAACAAGCAGTGCCACGAAGATAGAAAATATTCTAATGAATATTTTAATTATTTAATTGTAACGCTGTTAACTTAAAAATTACTGTGTGTTGTAGGTACACCCACTAAGTGAAGAGGTATTTATAATGCAGAATCAGGATTTTTTTTCTTTTTTTTGAGATGGGAAGGGGGCTAGGATAATGAAAATAGATCTGGGGGAAACAATTTAAAATTGTCTCTGAGATACCTAAACCAGTTAAAGAAGTGCATTTGTAAATTTCTGAAGTAAAACCTGTGAATTTGAAGAGGAAATGTCACAAATCTCCCTCAAGATGTAAATTGCCATGTTTCAAACCACAGCTAATGCAGCTGCAATACAGCTCTCATACTCACTGCTGGTTTTCCATTGTTCATATTGGATATTGGACTCCTTGCTGGAAGAGATTGAAATCCCTGTTGTTTAAACACATGCAAACAGATGCGTTAAACATGTTACTCAGATCAGAATTTTAGACAGTAATTCTCTAAATAAAGCAAACATTGAACACTGGAGAACCTGAAACTGTATGGCCTCTGAAACATCAACCCAAACCATGTAGCCAGGATACCTTATCTACATATCACCAACTTGGTGTGTCACATCAATGTGTGTTTGAAAGCTGTCCTGGCCAGAGCTGCTTTGCTAAACCCAAGTGTGCCCATTCCACCGTGCTCTGCCAGAGCTGGTGTCAGTGACAGGTTGCATCTAAAGTCCCGCATGGAAGCAGCCTGCCCTTGGCAGGGGCAGAAGACCAGTTCAGGAAAATTAGAACTGAAAGGGTAAGAAGGATGTGGAACTGAAAATGTAGTGGGTGGGAACATTTCTCAAGGCCTCAGTAATTCCCTCTCCTAAGCAACTGGCACGTAGAGACCAGAATGTCGATGCTCTTCAGAGCTGTTTCAGGAACAGCAAAGTTTTCTTCTCTACTTATGTTAAGTATGAGTAAAAAGTCACTGACTGTACCAGTTGTGAAACTCATGTGGTGTCAGCTGGAGGCTGCAGACCATTTCTTGTAACATGAGGTCTAGACATTTTCCCAGTGTGCTAAGTGCACTTCTCTCTGACCTACTCTAACTTTTTTTTTATTTCTTTCTGGCCATCTCCCTTCTCGCTGCTCTTTCCTAGCACTCTCTTGGCCTTCCACTATCTCAGCAGTCAGGTCAATTAACCTGTCATCAACAAGACACTACTCTCTCCCCTTCGTCACTTCTTGGTTTTCAGCCTCCTGCAATTTTTTGGGACACACAGCATGTTCACATGCAGGTTGGTACAATAACTTGCAGAACGGGCTCAGGTACCAACTAACAACTGAGGCTTTAGAATAGACCCTCAGCACACTGTGGAATAAGCTACATGCAGATGATGATGTACCCTGAATACAGGACTATAATCTTTCAAAGAAAACCTGCTTTTCAGCAACATTTTTCTGAGTTTCCTTGAAAGGGACCAGGGCTTGATATGACTGCCTTCACTGTTATGAAACAGAATACTGGTGGTGCTTGTTTTTTTTTTTTTTTTTTTTAGGCTACCTGCTTTTTTTTGCTTTTTGTAGATTCTGCTGGGTCTCTCTTGGGTTTGGGGTCTCCGAAGATAATGGAAACAGGTGACTGGCCAGTGTGAACCAATTTGCAAGCTTATGTAGTGGCAGGATGCTTATTTTGAACTGATGAGTCTCAGTGGAAAATCATATTGTACAGGCATCTGCCTGCAATATCTGCCAAGTGTATCACCTGGTTTTGCAGATTTAGACTCAGTTTTTCACAGTCCAATATTGTGTACTTACATGGCTTGATATGGCTGGAGGAGGAAGGCTGTCAACAGGGATAGGGATTAGCTCACCAAGCTGAAAGAAACCAAAAGGAAAAGCAAGCAAATCTGTATCACCAGGAGCTTCTGAACAAAAAAAGGAATCTTTGCACCTGTATTTCTCCACCCATGTGAAAAATTCCTGCACTATTATGAGTAAAGGAGTTCAAAGGATTAGGACTTCGTGCAATAGTACCTGCAATTTTCTCCATCCATTTCGAACACGGATAAAAACCTCACTGGTTTCACTCAGATAGATTAGCGTACCTTCTGCTACCAAATGAACTCTTTCCAACATACCCTCAATGTTTTGAAATGTCGTAACCTGTCAAGTAAGAAAATGAAACACGCTTCATCAGACATACAAAACATGTTGCAAGTTCAATTACTAAATTGAAGTCTCATCTGAACACATGAATGTCAAGGCTTCTTCTGCAGGAAATTCTCATAAAGTCAGTTTTATGTCCTTTCATACAAAAAGCTTCAGTAACATAAATGTCTTGCTACTTTGGCGTACAGCATCATGATTCTGTGGATTGTAGAAGAACCACACCAACAGTTAATTTTGCACAGAATGAAGATCATTGCATCTCTGCAGTTTAGCATGTTAGATCAAAAAGGCAGACTTCAGAAGAGATCTGATAAGACTTATAAATTTCACACACAATTCTAGATACATTAGCTTCTGTCCTATTTTTCTTAGTATTGTTGTGATGTCTTTTCTTTAAGGGTGTTTTCTTCCATCCCATTCATTGTATTTCCAGATGGTGCTAGTTTACACAGCAAGTATTTTTCGATTTCTCTTTTATAGATTATCAGGAGACTTAAACTGATGTCTATCAGATATAGACATTGTACTCACCTATGTCTTTGTCACCTGAAGATAACAACACAGTCCTCTCTAAGATGGGTTGCTTCTAAAATCTGTTTGATAATTGCAGTTAGTGCAAAATCAGGGGCAAGTTTCTTGAGAGTGTCATGTCTTGACACTTGAGTGTCATTTCTTATTTCTTCAGTGTCAGAAGGCATATTAATGCCTTATGAATCACGCAGACCCTACTATAGATTTGAATATTGCTTATTTTTTAATATTGGTTTTGACCTAAATGGGCTTGGATCTCCTATTTAAGACAGTAGCTCCCGGCCTGCAACTACAGCCTTGGGGCACCAGTCCTTGAATGTCTGTTTCTCCCCTGATCTGTGATCATTGCCAGGTCCTGAATTTCTACGAGAAAAGGCGCTTAGCAGAGGTATGACACTGCGGTGGAAAGGCATTAAGAAACTTCCACTCAGATTCTTGTTAATTCATTTGATAAGATGTAGATGATCTGAAAGTCTGCTTGTTTATTAGTGCATTCTCTAATGATTGCCAAAGATATCTAGTGAATTTGAATTGGCTTTTCTGTCATAATATCAGAATGTGGAAAAGGAAAATAATTGTAATGCACCCCTCTGCTAGCTTGAATATTTTTTTTCAGAAACTATGAATATTTAATTTAGAAATTAACAAGATGGAAATCTTAGCTGTCATTTTTACTGCATGAATATCTGGGATACAATTCTGATTTGATTCATGCAGTAAGAAAAGGAAACTGTTAAATTTATATGTATTCTCTGGCACATTAATTTTTAGATTTGCTAGGGAAGTCTACAGTTTTCTTCTTAGAATCAAATGACCTATATTACTGGGTTTCAATCCAGTAATGTAAAGTGTTTTTTTCATGGAAACTGGGCATTCAGTAGTTATTCTAGTATCTCACTGTGTTAAGTTGCCACACTCTCAGAGACATTGCTGTGAACATGGAATATGCACCTTTCCATTACTTTAGCATGCATTTGTTTGAATATGCTGTTACTAACAAGGCAATGGACAGACTTCTCCTCTTGTCACTTTTCCCAGCTATATGGATTCCCTGCTGAAAAATTATGAGGTTCAGAAAACCACAAAACATGCTGTGAACTAAAACCACAGGACAGAGCTTTCCCTGCTCTCTCAGTACTACCAATGACCATCAAAAGATCTGAAGCAAGGTTTCAATGGCAAACTTCCTTGTCTTGCTGTCTTACCAGATTCCTGGTTGCAGGTGATCCTGGCTCTCCAGGAGGACCTGGTGGCCCAGGCATTGCAGCTGCTAAAATAAAACAAGCATACAATACATATTGAAGGTCATCTTTTTTGAGAGAGAAGGTGAATGACAAAAAGCAAGGACTCAGTGGTGGTGTCTAGGAGTAGTGGGAGCTTTAAATAGCCATAGGCCTTACATAGTCAAGTTCTGAATAGCTGTGTTTAAGCCAACTACAGAAAATACATTCTAAGGATTTTTTTTAATAGCAGTGGCGAAACTTAGTCTTTTCACTGTTATTTGGGAAGTTAAGGCAAACGGATTGCAACCTATTGTAGATACTCTGCAAATCAAGAACCAGATCCACTTAAATTGACCAGAATGCTCTTCTGCTAGCTGCTAAGGATGCCCATATGGAAGAGGAAGAACTTCTAGCTCCTGCCCATGTAGGCTTTGAGGGAGTCATTATCTTTTGCTCTAACAGTAAACAAAAATGAACTTTTCCTAAGACAAAAATTTCACAAGTGTTAGCTCAGTTCATGCTTCAAAGCAACAAAGAATTCTCCAGTTGTATGAACTTGAACTTCTAAGACTGCAGTCCACAACTTCTAGTACCTAGGTACCTGTCTCTACTCCAGACCTGAATGTCTTCACCTTGAGCTGCAAGTCCCTGTTTTCTGGAGTAAACACTCCTTTCTTTTAAGGAAGGAAAGAAGGAAAGATATGGAAGACTGAAAGCAAGCATCTTATGCAAATGCATATCATGACAATGCAATTTTGAAGCTGTTTGGAAGAAAGAGCTTCTACACACGGACCCTGCTGAGCATCACGGTGTGTCCCAGCAGCTGAAAGCTGGGCAGATCTTGTGTTAACCATTAGTAGAAACTCCTTCTGTGGAGGAAATGAGAGATGCAAAGTGGGGGCAGCAAAACAGGTCCAGGGGTATCCAGGAGAGTACACCACTGTACTGCTGGGAGGGAATATAAAAGGCTCAGGAAGAAAGCTGAGAGCATAGTGAGAGCTAGTACGACACGGAAGCAAGAGATCTAATAGTTGGTGGACAGCTGTCAAACTACCTGAGCATGGGGAAGTCTAGCATGTCCTAGCATGCTGGTGAATCTGGAGTATGAAACATGCACAAAGAACTGCAAGGTTCAGCTTCTAACCACTCCCCAATTCCTACCTTGCTGGGCACTTGGAAAAAGCGTTCAGCTGCTCTTAGCTATGCAAACAGTTCTGTAATACCAAATATGGACAGAATTGCTCTTCAGAAGTGAAGCGTAATAGGAGGAATGTAGGAATATTCTCTGAAACCACCCTTTGGAGAAATTACGGTGAGCACATCTGGTAGCCCTCCCAACAAAAAACACAGTCCACTCATCCACAGCCTACTGGATTCAGCAACTAAACGGACTGAAGGAGAGTAGCAGAAGATAAGCTAAAGGAGTGTAACTCCTGCTTTCATAATATTCAGAGGAATCTGGATTACAGTGATCTTCAGTGAAAGTGGAGCTATAGATTCCCCTCCACCCCTGTAAATACATTAAGTGAAGAAAAACTATTGACTATCTTCTCTGTATCTTTCCACTCGAAAGTAGTATGATAGTCTGAATAAAGGATTGCAAAGATAGTTTTTAAAAATATACTTGAACCATTGAAGAGCCAGTTAAGGCTAACCCTGAGAGCACTGCTGCATTCCAGAGCTTGCATTTTACTGATCTGTAACTCTGGAGTTAGGAGGCTGCAGTTATGCACCAACAAAGGGAGTTACAGTATTCAAAAATGTTTGTTTTTGTGAAGCTCAAAGAAGCCTTGAAATCACCTTTTACAAATTGAAGAATCTACGCTCTGCCGCAATTACAAGGATCCTTCAGAGCAGTTCCTTCATGTCAATGCCAGGGGAAAGGGATTCAGTTCTCTGATGTGTTCAGAGCTATTTATCTGCAGATCAGCCATTCCTCTTTCCCCATATTACAGTATGTAAGCCCCACATTACAGTAAGTAAGAGCTTTAACAGAGATAACCGTGCCTTGAAGGTAGGAAATAAATAAACATCTGCATTCAGAACATTTAGTAAAATGGACATCCATCAGCGTGCTGCCTAAAGAAGCTTCTTACAAAGCACAGAGGAAAATGCGTAGGAGGATGATGAAGACTAATGGCAGAAAGGATAAGTGAAAGTATAGGGATGGAGTACTAATAATAATTTGTTATGTCTGACTGAATCTGTTAGCTAATATTCAGAAGTACTTAATATAAATCACACAGGAAAAGACCTGAAGGCCTTTGTGGACTTTATGGATGCCGAGGATCTGTCCTTATGATGATCCATATGATCAGGGGCTAATTCAAGTACAGGCCTATGTTCCAGTGTTGAACATGTTAAGCATTTCTTCTTTCTCAACTGTTCTTCAGAGGGTGAACACTTCTGATAGATGCTCAATTGATAATATTTACCGGATGACAGGCCGGGAAGTCTCCCCTTGTCCCTAGGCAGCTGTATAAACCAGTCTGACCAGGTTCAAGAAATACCTGGAGAAAACAAATTAGAGACAGTTCTGCTCCCCAAATGAGAATACTGGAGGCACAGGTCTTGCAGGGAAACAGACTGATCATTAGTTCTCAGAAGTGGTGATCTGTATTAGCTAGACTTGCCCAAATTTTAGGCAGGACAGATCTGCATTGTAGCCTCTCTTCTCAGTTAACAATTCCCTTTCTGTTAGTATGCCATCTGCAGCTGAGGTTAAGGAATGCTTTGCTCTGCTTTACCTGGCTGGATTCCCATGCTGGTCACAGTTACTAGAGGGAGGAACCAGATTTGCTCGCTCAGGCAGGCCTGTCGACTAATGTCAGAGGAGCCCAGGACCCCGAGTCTAAGGGCTGGTATTAACAGTATGAGGCTTGTCAC
>Ga0181612_105926_pt1 | contig 16723 bp, 10 predicted proteins | sample HoacroProtozoa21_FD_119630 | JGI IMG/M metagenome (GOLD analysis project Ga0181612, IMG submission 119630) | Hoatzin crop microbial communities from Cojedes, Venezuel. Combined Assembly of Gp0051906, Gp0051904, Gp0051908
GGAATCTTGCTCTGTTTTTGCTGTTGGTGTTAGAACCATACAACAGACTCAGGCTGGTGGCCTGTAAAACGCAAGGGGTGCAGCTACCAGGTTTTAGAAAAGGCTGGAGATAGGCTGCAAGGCTTTGGCTGTCTTCCTAGGGGACTAGAGCTTAAATTCTTGTTTCAGAGCAGAAGCAAACTTCTAACGATATAGCATTAGGAAGCAATTCAGTAATCCCCCACCACGAGCACCCGAGTCGTGTATGCCACAGCAGCAGCAGGGCTGTGGTTACCAGTCTGAGGGTAGAAGACATGCTGATCTCAGGACAGAAGCCAATCTGTCAAAGCAGGGCTGTCACTAAGCACTTCCTTAAATACCCTCCTGGGGTGAAAAATCATGAGTATCCTTGACTTCACTTCCACATAGAGAAGCAGAGGCACAGTGAGAATTGACTGTGGATATTTAGGGTCCACTTCAAACTTCCAGCAAGTATCTGATCTCCCTGTGCAGAGGCCAGATCACAGAGTAAATGGATTGCGAACTGATTCGGTGTCTAGATCTCTACAATTAAGTAGTGAGATCCTCAAAAAAACCAGGGCATCTAACAGGAGCATTAGTTACTGTCAGTGTGAGCCTTCTCTTTAAATACTTTTTGCTGGGGTTTCCTGCTCCTTTCCTGGGAGCCGACCTCCCCAGTTCCTCACATCTCATCTCATTTGTTTCTTGCTTATATACTTTCAGCAATACAGAAAAAAGCCTATGGTGCGTGTACAGAGACAACAAAGGGCTCAGCAGGTTACCTCTGTCACAGCCACATACATCCCTTAGACATGGGTCAGCCAACACACCCTTGTCTCCCTGACATGCTGCGATGCAGAGAAGCTGCATGATTCTCTAATGCGATGTGAAACCACCAAACCTACCTGCTCTGACCAAGTTCCTACAGCTAGTAAGGGGCAAGGAGGCAAAAGCACATGCAGGAATGCAGCAGGCTGACAAACATAGCTGCTGGCAGAAGTGGAATAGAAGAAATTGTCAAGGGAGCAGAATAATTAACCTAGCCAGGAGATAATAGTAAAAGCCTGATCGCATTCACACAGGTCTACATAATGGATTTGTCACTGGCCTCCTTCCTCCCTGGGCTTTGGTAATGGGGAACAAATGGCATGCTGGTTTCTGAAGAGCATGCTCCTGTATAAACCGTGGGGGCTGGCCACTAAGGGAGTAATATCTCATCCACGTTCTTCAGCACAGCCCTCGGCCACTGTGAGCTGGTGGTGTGTAAAGCAAAGCATGCAAAGGGGATAGTGGGACCTTATGGCAGACAGGTCAGCACCACCACGAATCTTTACCACTGCAGAGACTCAGAACATGTGGGAAAGCCCCAGCTTTTCTGTGTCTTTAGGCACCATCGTTCAGGCTTTCCATGGGGACAGAGGCTCTGGAAGCCACCTGAGGAGGTGTCTCTGCAGCACATCCCCCAAGCTTACGCACAGCAAACCTCAAGAAAGAGCAGATTCTAATACAAGTTTTCTTGGCCAGGGGTTTTGAGTGCTTCAGCTAAGTAAATACCCCAACACTGAGATCCTTAACCAGACTGATGCTCAGAGCAGCCACAATTAAACGTTTCCCTAGGGTTACACCAGTGGGCTGCAGGACATCGCAGGAGCGACAGAGCAGCTCTGCGTACAGACCAGGGAGATGCAGGCACCACAGCACTTTCACCAGTCAGAGAAAATTTAAAACTCAACACCAGGATTAGTAACATATATCACATTTAAAGTCCTTAATGTGTGTGGCTAGGCATATTAGTAGATAAATATGAAATTAGTGCCACAGCAGCAGGCAGAAATTATTCAGAGACCATCCTTCCCTGCAACAAGCAGCAGAGTAACATGCTTTTGGTTGGCTTAGGGTAGGAATATGGAGCACCCGCAAATCTGTACCCAGCCCACCTCCAGCACAAAGCAACTGAGTCCTACAGGGCTGAACAGGAATAATGAATATCAGTGCTTAGAATCCAGAGAGCTTTGTGTTTTTCAGGCACTGCAGAGAGTCCTGTGAAACCCAGACCTCCTAACAGCACATCCCAGGGAGGCAGTTCCCCCATTTCACCCAGAAGGACACTCAGCAAGAGGGACAGCCCATGCGTTTTTCTGGGCTCATCAGAACTAGTGTCCAGCCAATGAGTTTGATGGCATGGATCCCCAAGGTGTCGGGGGAGTCCTCAGCCCCAGTGCTAGGTGCTGTATAAATCCAGAAGACCAGTGTGCCAGGATGTGTGACCAGCCCGTTCAACAACACGCTCTGGCAGCTTAGCCAAAACGGTGGCGATTTCTGAGCTTACAGAACTGGGTCAGTTCCTTGCCGAGGGCTGAGGCCAGGAAACTCCAGGGTCATGCTGCACTGCCACAGCTCTGCAGCTGCCTGATCCCAGGCAGCTCCTTCAGTAACGCAGTACTTCAATGAACCAGGTCCTCAGGAGATAGCTCAAGGATTTTGAGCATGGAAGCATACCCTGAAACACACACCTCCTTCCTCCACCACTTTAGCTGTCTGCTTTTTCTCTTACACACCCAACAGTTCCGGGTGCCCCAACAGCATGGCAAGCACACAGCCTCTCCTGTGAGCTTTGGGATGTCAAGCTTGGCACAGGCTTGGCCCAAGTGCTAGTTCATGCCCTGGGACACGCCAGGAGGGAGATTTTTTGCTCCTGAACAGCTTGCAGAGTCAGAAGCGTTTCGCACATTGAGTTTGATGTGAGAGCACATCTCGCACTCTTGGCTTTTTCAACACTGCACTTAATTCCTAGAAGAAAAATGCAAGGCTGCCCCTGAGAGTAAAGTGCAAAAAGAGTCTGGAAAGATCAAAAGCTGCCGGCTTAGCGCCCTGACAGTACTTCTCCCCACGTGTCTGCAGGAGGGCAAGCATGTCAGATCGTGTTTCTAAGGTTAATACATCCCTGCCTGGCTGCTGGGCTGAAGCACACACTTTTCCTAAAGGCAGAAGGACCCACGTTCAGAGCCTCTGCTAACTGCAGCTGCATCAGCATTGTGTAGGCATGGAAAGCAGCTCAGCTCATCAGGCTCCAAAGCTTTTGGTTGCCTTCTCGTAAAGCTGCATGCAGGGGGGCTGCCAGGACCTCCCCTGCAGCTGGCATCGCTGCAGGTCGCAGGTGTAACGAGCTGGGAGACTCAGCAGCGCTTCCCAGCACGCAGCTGTGTGGCACTGGCTGCCAGAGATCTTGGAGCACCACAGCAAGTGCAGTAACCCAGTGCTGGGGGGAAGAGACAGAGACCAGCCCTCTGCATCTTGTTTCCAGGGAAAGGCCAGCAAATAGCAGCCGGAAAGCTCCAGTACACCTGCAGCACCCGTCTGTCTATGAGTGAGCTACAGGGAGGAGCTGGAAGAGTACTCAGCAGAGCTGGTGATATAGCAATGGTGGCAGGCTTGTAAACCTCTTTTCTCGCTCCAGCAAACCTTTATTTTTGTTCCAGTCACTGGAGAGGATAAAGGACATTTGGTTAAGGTATTACGCACACACTAGTAAACAGCAGATAGAGTATGTCAGCAATACTCTGCTGTAGTGTAAGAATGACCATATGTGTCTGCCTAATGATGGCTTGTAGATAGTTAGGCAGAGACTAAAAGAAACCAGGGAAGCATAAAGGGATCTTTCTTCAGAAGACCCTGCCTCACTTTTGGCAGTTGGAAAAACAGGAGCTGTCAGAGGCTGCACCTGGACTGCCAAGTTTGATAGGCACTGATGGCTTCCCTGTTTCTCCTCACTCCCAGGACTCGTTTATGCCTGTGACAAGGAGTTTAATTAGGCACCACAAAAAAAAAAGTACTTCTGCAGCACTGGACTCCACATCTTTGACTGCCATCAGGTGCTTTGCAAAGATATCTCATGAGCTGTAATCAAAGACTCCAAACTTCAGCCATATAATCACTTCTGAAACTCATAACATTAAATGACAGTTCACAGAGAAAGATGAGAAATAAAAAAGTCATCAAGAGAAAATATCTGTCTACATGAATCTGAGGAGGATGTAATTAAGCACTGACAGGACATAAACGATTGTCACTGCCTTTTAAAGAGAGAGTGGAGCAGGGCCACTTTGTCAGTGATTCCAATTCCTCTTGTACATCCTGAAAGCAAACTAGGTTAAATATCACATAGATTAGTTCCCTAACTTGGAACAATAACGACCATGTGAATCTGCACCTCTGCTGTACATAAAACCTTGTGTAGACTGACAGCAACATCAGGCTGTGCATTTGAAACGTGAAATGTTTGCAAGCTCGGGCGAGGGCAAGCAACAAAGCCCGGTCATGAGGAAAGGCAGGAAGGGAAATGGCTGTGTTAAGCAGCCTAGCAGCGCTCCTGATGAACAGCTATCCCCAGGCTGAAATACTGAACATCAGAGTTCAGTGGGTCATCTGTTACTGCAGAGCTAAAGGGCACTAAAATGATGGGGAAGGAGAAGGACTTATTTTTTTTTTTAAACATCTGGTTATCTGCTTCCATTCTAGAGGAAAGAAGGTGAATGCAAGAGCTGGGCAGGTTCTGGTGATCCCAGGGGCACTGGACATGGACATCCTCCCCTGAAAGGCACATGAGAACAATGGCACACAGGAAAGAAGTCACTGGTAAAAATACAGGACTTCATCCTTCTTTCCTAATGCCCACCCAACTGGCACTCTGTTGCTTTAATAACAGCACACAAAAACCAGAGCTGGCTGTGCTTACTGTTAAGACCAATCTACTCCTTTGCACACCTCCTCTTATCAAGGGCTTCACCACATGCTCTCATTCCTGCTATGACTTCTTATGATTCCCACGAATGTATTCAAGCCCCACAAATCTCCACAAAATCTTTGCTTGTAACAGGAATTCAGCATTTGGTCTGCACAACTGGCTACAAAAGAAGCTGCCTTCACTGCAGAGCTGAACAAGGTCCAGCCCCAGATTTAGCTATTTTTAATGTGTGTTTTTATTTTTTTTTTTTTAAATGAAATGATCCTGTGTCACTTTATCCATGTCAGATGGCAATGCTGCCACTGGGCAGTAAGAGGGAACTGTGGCTCTGTTCGCTTAGCCTGTGTTCAGATGAGATAAATCAGCACAGAAACTTGGTGTGTCACAGTCCTACCCTCATGAAGCTTTATGTCCCAAAGGGAATCGGGGTCATCTTGTCTGACCTCCACACCATAGACTTCCCTGTGTTCACCTTTGAACTAGGCTGTACCCATAATAAAAAATATCCAGCTATTATTTTTCAATTTATGTGAAGGAGTATCCTTCACTCATTATTTTAACAAGTTTGTCCTTTATTAAAAAAAGTCATATACCTTATTTATAGTCTGTATACATTTATCCTGTGCTTTGAGTTTTAGATCTTACTGTACCTCTAGTATTAAATTTCTCTACCTTATTTGGTCACTTTGGGATTGCTCATCCTTAACCTTCTCTTGGCTACTTTTATCTGATCAAACTCCTGGAGTTATTCACCACCCTGGCTTTATCTCTTTATCTAATCTTTCCTCTGGTGCATCTCTAAATGTCTACTCCAATTTAGGAGAATCCGTCTTAAATTGTGGCTATTATTGAACACTGTGCTTCTGGCTAGCATTTTGCTGTGGACCTTCACACCAAGTGCTGATTATCTTTGTGCCTTCCATGTCTTGCTTCTTCCCAGCACAGTCGTGTCTCCACTACGGCTACAGCCTTTACTCCCATGGGAATGACTTCACATCCATCCCTATTATGATACATATTGTTTGCTTATGCCCAGCTTCCCAAATAAGCCAGGCTGTTTTATAACAGCAATGAGATCTCTCCATCATCTCCCCAGATCCTTCTGCCACCTGAAGTTTTATCTGTGATCATTTTATATTTTCTCCTGGGTCATCAGTACAAATATTAAACAGCACAGAGCCCATGTACCAGCCCCCACAGGACCTCATTATGACACCCTTCTGAACATAAACATGGATTTCCAGCTTGCAAGTGATATGTGAAGATTCATCACCTGGAATGTTTTCCATCTATTTAACATGTGCCATGTCGAACCCATAGCGCTGTAATTCCTTAATTGCAATTAATCTTATGATATCAGGAAAACATCATCCTCACTGTCATCATGGTGCTTACAGTGACAGAAAAACAACATGCGACCCCTTTGCAAAGCACATGCATACAATTACTGAAAGCATTAAACTTATAATTAGTAGAGAAGCACTGATGCAACCAGCGGAAAATTTTTGATAATAGCTGAAATGCACCTTGCCATGTCAAATCCCTTAAAAAAGTAAATATCAAAGCTGCTTGTCAATTGAGGCATCCTTCCACTCAATCTAGAGTTGGTTCTCCCAATTTGATATAATTTCTGGAGACTAATAAACTAGTTTTTTATTCTGTAAGTATCCCAGGAGGCAGCCAGTGTTGCCCAACAGGCCAAGTCTACCTTGGAAAGCCTGTACCCTCTTACCCTCTCACTTTCTGGTTTCCTTCCCAGAAAATGCTGAAAATATTTTCTTCTCAAATGTCTTCCTGGAATAACCTGCCCTCCCTGTCTCACCCTGAAGGAGTAAGAACATCTGATTTGGTGCAGCCTGAAGTCAGCAACACGATCTGCCACCCCTTCTGCAGAAAGGAGAAGGCACTGTGAGAGCTGGAAGGTAAATATCACTGCAAAATTTTCATGAGAGTGAAGAATTTTCCAGGGGAGAGAATCAGCAAAATGAACACCAGCCTTAAAAAAAGCAGGATACTGCTTTTCAGCTTTAGAGGGAGCACAGAACTAGGGAGCTGTAGGCACTGGATTTGAAGTCTGCAAAACAGTAAGCTAGAGATGCTGGAATAATAGGGAGGCATCCTGAATGATCAACAAGATCTGGTAATCACAGGAAGTTGGAGGAAAAGGAGTGAAAGCATTAAAAAAAAATACAGAGGAGCAACTGGCTGATAATCTACTCTCCTGTGACTGCAATGAGCAGGCAGATTTCAAAGTGTATTAAGAACATATTGAGATTTATAAACATGGGGGTGATTTAAAAATATTTTTTTTCTTTTTAAAAGCCCAACTGACCTTGTCTTGACAATGCCGATGCCTTGATTGAACGTCACTGGAGCAGGGAGAATATCTGTGAGCCATACCTCCTGCCAGAATGCTTCAAGTTGTTAGCAGGATACTCAGCAGCATCAGTTTGCACCTGTGCCAATGCCAGAGCGAAACAACAACTGCATTGATTTCAATTATCCTTTGCAGGGGTGAGGCTTAGTGCTTAGATTTGTTTCTTGCTTGCAATGTTTAAAATAGGTTCACACAGTGCAACTTTAGCATAAATGTATTTCAATAAAGGTAACAAAGAAGGAATCTTTCTTTCTTCTAGTGCTTGCATAAACTTCATTCTTGGGCAATATTCCAGTGGGCAGGCAAGAGCCTTTTGGGCTCACCATACAGCTGGAGGAAATGAGCTTTCATTCTCCACTCTGGCACGCTAACACATTAAGTGCATTTTGGGGGCTCTCGAAGCAGGCGTAAAAGCATCACTATCAAAAACTGTGAAACGAATTTATGAAAAAGAAATCCATCCTCCCTGCTGAGGGGGTCCCTGAGGCGAAAATCATTTGAGACTGGGGGAGGATGTACTGAGGAGTATCTGGCCCTACTTGTATTCTTGTTCCCGTACTCTGAGTCAGCATCCCCCACTAACCTCTGTCTGAGGCAGAATCCAAGCTAGATGGAGCTCTGATCAGGTCCAGTATGGCCATCCATAGGTTCCCTTGTGTCACCGTCTTCATATCAAGAGAGATGCATGACATGCCTCAGCCAGGGAGTGTGGCTGGAGGTGAAGAAATCCAATCCAAACGGTCAGTGAGTGGAGCTGTCTTGTTCCAGTGACATGTTTCACCACTGTCCCATGCTTGCAAAGTGTGTTGTGAATCTGCCCCTGGCTAAAATGTCCCAGCCTCCATCCCCCTGAACACGCATTAGAGTCCTGCCTTCGCCTCCATGGGACACCGTTTTCTATGCTCTTACTTCTTGCAGTCAGCTGTGTCCATCAGCTTCAGAACAAAAACCAGCCAATAAATATTTGTCTGTCACCTCTTTGGAAACCACAAAACAGGACCATCACTCCATCAAAGACAAACCTCTGTGGTCCTGTTAGCTAGGAACCATCCCTGTGTAACTCCCAGCAGCACTGGGTTTATGGCTTTTCCTGTGGTCAGACAAGAGGGAGGCAGGGCTGCCCTCACTGCCCTGCTGAACTCCTGAGCGGAGGATCTGAAGTGTGGGGAGAGGAAGAAACAGGAGAACTATGTACATCCAGCAAGAAGTCACACTTACCCACTTCAGCTGGATCTGTGCAACAGCACAGAGAACCCCAACAGACCTGAACAGAGCAGTACCTAGTCACGACTTGAAACAGCCCCCTTCCATCTGCAGAACAAGGTGGACTGTGCACAGGTATTTGAAGGCAGAGAGGGCCAGGAGCCAACCCGCCTTTAGACCTGCAGCTGTACAAACACCCGGAGGTGGGGAGGTGGGTTTGTGCTCTCCCATCCTCCTCTCAGTTGCCTGCAAAATGACACTACTGTCATCTACATAGCTGCTGCTGCTCCTCGTGCTCCCGGCCCACAGCATTTGTCTGATCTCAGCTGCCAAAATACTCAGGGCTGTGCAGTCCACACAGGTAAATAGGCTCTGACAGGCGAGGGCCGGAGTGCTGATGCGGGTAGAGCACTCCCCAGGCTAGCCCAGCTTGCCTTTCTGACAGCACATTGGTGTTCGGAAAGCGCCAGTGGATGAGAGCATCCCTCATGCATAAGTACAAGGCTGTAGTGAGAAAGCTTTTTGCTCTGCTGTGTGTCCTGGACTGCAGACTGTAATTGGACCAACCTATTTCAAGCTCATGCCTAGGCTGGCTTTCTCTCGTTTTCCCTTTGTGAAACTGTCCTTGTATGTTCTCTTTGAGCAACACCACTATCTGCATCTGATTTAGATGCAGTTAGTAGAACCTTTCCCAAATATTTCCTTTGTAAATACACCCGAAAATTTAAAACAAGTTATATTCACTGGCGCTACATGATTAGAAAGATGGGGGACACATCTGTCTTCCTATAGCCATCCTTAGCACCATCCGTGGCATCCTGACCCACCTCCCACCAGGGCACAGACCTAGGGTGACAGCTAAGGGTCTGGCTGGGGCTCTACTGCAGACCAAACCTCCTCCAGCTTCCCCTGCTCACGGAGCAGCTGCGAAAAGACTTGGGCACACAGCTACTAGTGACAGATCCCTGAGCATGCACAGGTCTCCTGGCCTCCCCCATCGCTCCAGGACTCAGTGCCAACACCTCCACGTGCAGGAGACATTTAGGGTTTTGGTGACAGTGAGGCATATTTGTTGCCTCTTTCAGCTGTCCTCTATCCTAGCTGAGGTCTCTCCACTCAAGCCTAATGTGCTGTATACCCTTCTCAAAAGCATGTTGGTTTCCTTCCAATAGCTTCTGAGTGACAGAGACTAAACAATTATAAAACATCCACTTCAATTTCCTCAATGAAATCTTACTTTATCAACGAAAAGCATGAGAAACATCAGACAGTGTGTTCCCAGGCTGCTCTCTCCTCTCCACACTGCAGGGATGCCCAGAACTGCCCACAGAGCAATCCTTGCTGGCATCCAGGTGCAGGATCACAAGGACAGGTTTGCCTTCCCTGATGACCCCAGGCACGTCTCATCATCACGGCATGAGGGAGGACCCCTCGGAGCAGCCAAAACTCATTCAAGTTCTGCACGCTGCCTCCAGAGAACCTGCCAAAGAAATTGCAAACAGCTAGCTCAGTATGTATTTTCCCATTTGTTACTTCCCCCATCTCTTCCCTTTGGAAGTGAATGGTCTGATGCAGCTTTCTAGGTGGGAAAAGAAGGTGGCTACTTCCCAGGGCAGGTTTTCCAGCGGAGGTAGGGGCGATGGGAGATGCAAAGCTTTCCCTGTTAGCACTTCGTAGTGAGACCAGCTGCATCGTCCAAGGAGGAGTCAGTCCCCGAGTGTGGTGGTGATTCCTGTGTCAGAGATGGTCCTGGGTGCTTGGTCAGAGTGAACTGGGTGCCCCAAACAAAGTGATGGGGTGGAAAAAAGCTGAGAGCTAAAACGGCAACACCAGCAACCCTGTCTCTCAGTGCTTGGTTTCCTCTCCCTGCTTTCTGAAGCTTTGAGGTGCCTCAGGTCACTGTTTTCAAGCTTTCCTTTCCAGTCTGGAGTCTCATTTACAAAGCAGCAGCTGGAGTTCAAAGAGATGCCTGGGAGCTAGGGGTGCCGGAGTATTATGGAAAAAAAAATAGCCAGGAATCAGAGGACTAGTGAGGAAGTTGACAACTTGTTACAAACCTATGCTAAATTCAGGCCACTGAGCCTGAGGTGTAAACATCCATATCTGATTGCTGCATCTTCATTTTATTTTCTGATCTTACCTTATTTATTTCAAGCAAGATAATAGGGAATGTGCCACAATGAAATGAGAAAGGCACGTACTAAGAGCAAACTGCTAGCACAGCGCTTTGTGAAAACCAGAAAAACATGAGTGCAATAGAAAAGGACTGCTCCCCTTGTTTAATGTTGGTCCAATTGACAGTTTGAACAGTGCAAACAAAATACAACAAACTGCTGTTATTAGTAGTTCATTTACAGTGCTACGCAGACTCTCAGTCTAGATTGTCTCCTTAATACAATCCAAATGTCACTAAAAACTTCTCAGTTGAATGTTAGTATCTGCTAGTATCTCCCCTGTCTTCTCAGGAGCTTTGCTCATCCTACCCTTCACCTTGCATTGAGGGTCAGAAGTCTCAGAGCTTACAGCATCCTTCGCTGGAAGGATTGTGGTGTTAGTGATGGGTTTTCTTCCTCCTCTTTGCCAGAACTGTGAAGTTCACATAGACTTCTGTCTTTTCTGTCTTGGTCCGCTTGTGTTTGTTTTTATAAGTTTTCTAGACAACCTTTGTACATTTTCTTCTTTCCATTGGTTTCCAGTCATTCAGTTTTTCGGTTCATTTTTCTTTTTCTGAAGCTGGTTTTACCTGAACAATACAGAATTGTTATCCTGAAGTGACCATCAACCAAGCATCATGGACAGCTGATCCCATCCTGCTTCTGCACTCTGCCACCCACAATTTATTCTAGAGTCATAGACTGCTCAGTCCACATAAAGTAGCTACTTGTCCTTGCCATAAACTACAGCAAACCTAAAACATATTTAGGCAATTATCTAAACATTTACTATCACAGCCAATACAAACTAATATCAGCTCAGACCAAGACAAGCCCAGACAATTCCTGAGACCTTGCATTGTCAGGTCAATATGAAAACGATGTCCTTCTGCAGTGGCAGTAAAATCATGTTTATTGGGGTACAGAGGGAGGCAATGTCCATTCTACAGGGCCAGGCAGCTGCCTACATCCACAGCGTGAAATGTGGGAGATTTTGGGGAAAGAAGATTTGTATAGAGTGGTCTGTATGTCCTTCTTTCCTTGCTTACATCAGACTGTTTACAAAGAAGGGACAAAGAGTCTAGCATGGAGAAAAAATCAGCTACAATCTTGAACTGCAATATTGCTGCTGTGTAAAAAGTAACTTCCTTTTCCCTCCTTCCCCAGTTTGACTTTTCAGCTCTGTGCACCCCTTCCCTGTCACCACGAGTACCAGCAGACTCCACTGGTACCAGGATGCCCATCTTCGTTTCTGAGCTTGTAAGTCACTTTGCAGAAGCCTTCCCCCACAGAGGTATTGGCTGTTTGCTATAGCTGCTCTGCTGGAGGTTATGACTCCAGCTGTGGAACCAGCTGTGGAAATGGGAGTGCTCCTCCATCGCTGCAGCGCCTCGTGAGCTTGGTTAACTCCAGTGGCTGACAAAACTGGCTGTAGTTAACTGTGAAGACCTTGTGTGGAAGTCGATGAGGAGCACTGCGACAATCCCTCCCAGCGGCTGTGTCCTAGGACTGACACCTTCCTGGGACGAGCACAGTGCTGCCGTCAGGGCTGGCCAGATCAGGCAGAGGACGGTCACAGGTTGTTGTATGAAACATCTCATCACTATTGACATAAATGAAAATAGAGATAAAGCTGAGTAAATACTGAAGAACAACCCTGCAGAATCTCCTCAAATAAAGCACTCGGTTTGATTCTTGTGATCAGCTTAACCACTATTTGCAAGTGTTCAGCCAGCCATCAGTTATCTGTCAAAGCTTTCACAAATCCCGTGATGCTTATCACAGGTGGATTGGCACCTGAGGACTCATGCAGTGAACAGCTATTTTTAGTTGCTACACATTGTTTTCTAGATTATGAAGTGTCACTCACCAAGTGGGGAGCCAGGAAGATTCAATGTGATGCTGAGCACCAGTTAGGCTCCCAAGAGCAAAGGCATATCATGAGACGCTCTCTGACACGCTGTAGGATGGGCAGGGATCATCCTGGCTCCCTAATAATGACAACTAATATGGTTAAAGGAAAGCAGGAGATGCTCACTGGTACTGTGATGAACTTCGTTAAATCTAGGAGGAGCTGCAAGAAAAAATTTAGCTATGGATAAACTTTGAACCAAAGCTGTGAATGGATTATTGGTTTACTTCTAGCCAATTTATTTCTAGCCTTGGGTTTTCTAAATTTCACCCTGAATAAGGATTTTAACCAAAGAAGACAGTCCCAGGTTTCCCGAGCAATTAATTGTTCCCAGAAATGAAGTCAAATGCTACCAGCATCCCTCTTGCAGAACAGTACAATGCTCATGTTTTATAGAGGTAGGACCTCGCTGTAACCTTTCTACTGTCTTCAGACCTTCCAGGCAAAGCTACCTTTTCTCAGAGTAGTCAGCACTTCTGTGGCTGAGAGTTCTGTGTAATAACCTCATGCTTGTCTGACATGGGCTGATTGCAACTAGCAAAACACGTGAGATGTGGTCATCAAAACTTCATCTTTGCTTGGCTGATTTAAACAAGTCACAGAGGGTCAAAAGCCCTAATGTCTATGTTAGGCTGAGCTGGCCTTTCTAAAGCATGAAGGATTGTTTACCTGCCTAGAAATGCAGTGTATATGGGCTTGTGTGTACATTGAAGTAGGGTAGATATATAAAAAGAGGTGGCAGAGAAAACAAAACACTTAAACTGATTTAGAGCAGGAAAAACACAAGATGGCACAAGTAGCATTTCAAGGATGCTCTGTGAAGTTGAAAAATGGGTAATTCATGCACTGCCTTAAAGCCACAACCTCCTAACTGGAGAATACTAAACAGTACGATTGCGATATAAATCACTGTGCTTGCCCAAGAAAGGTCTCCATGCAGTAGCTCATCTGAGTGTGAGTCAGCCATAGGAAGCATCCTAAACCTGTCTGTACAGATCGTGTCATTCTGCGGACCTTCGGAAGCCCCAGATAGGCTATTTGCTATCAGGAGATGCTGCCATGAGTGGCATCCCGGCTTGGGACTGCTTTGCAGTTCCCTGGAGACCTGCACTCACATGTTACGATCGACAGAGAAACTCCTAAACACATAGACTTATGACTTGTATCAAGAACCATGATGTGCACTGGGCAGCGTCTGCTGGCTGACTTCTTTGTGAAATTTCCACAGGATACAATAGGGAGGTAAATGCTTGTGAATGGGTGTGGGAAAGATGCAACAAAGCTGGGACTGCAGTAAATATCGCTTCATCGTGTTAAGTCACCTTCTGCCAAATGCTGAGCATGCTGGATCCCTACCAAAGTCAGCAGAAGCTGAGAAGACTTGGTGCTGCTGAGAATCAAAGCCATTGTTTAACCTAAGAGCTGTGGCTGCAGTGCTGAGCTATCTAATGCCGTGCCCAGCCGTGCCCCCACGGGAGCCTGCCTTGCTGCCTGCTGTGCCCCTGGGACCCTGGCCTAGAACTTTCTGCAAATCTGTCCTGAATGGGCAGCCACAGACTCCCAGTCAAACCCTGGCTCTATTTCCCTGGGGCTCTCAGGCAGTTCGGGTCTCGAGGAGGAATTTATAGCTCTGACTTCTCTTTACATCTTGAAGTCTTGGGATTGATCCTAGTAGTCATCAAGAACAGCCTTCCCAAGTCCTGCTGAAAGATCAGATCTCATCTCTCCACCAGACTGCTCTCTCCTACACTTTTTCTAACATTCCATGGACTCAATGCTTTCATGTCTTCGTTGCAAAAGACCTGCTATTGCTGTTGATGTTAAGGGGAGCTTTGACACTTTAGCTGGGCCAAAACATTATCCTGCCTGCCTTCCTTTGTATCAGAAGTTTGCTTCGATGAAACTGTACTTTTCCCATTGCTTTGTGTTATTTGGTTGCTAAACTTAATGAGCAGAGTTTTCCAATTGCTTATGCTGGGGCACCAGGCTGAATCCCCATCCCTAACTGATACACCTCTTTATTGTCTTTCTTACATCCTACCAACTTGTGGACCCTGTGTGAGGCTGGCACATGGGAACATGGGGCAGTGCCTCAGCTTGTGGCACTTAAACCCAGCAAAAGCAGGTTTCCTAGTGCTCCGGTCAGTGGCCTGCTGCAGGACCATCTGTTTTTGCAGCATTATACCTTTGTATGAATTTAAAGGGTTTGCCATTTTTATAGAGCTGTTATTGAGCTCTACATTTTAGTAGTGCCAGAGCTGTTATTGAGCTCTACATTTTAGTAGTGCCTACCTGTGTGAGGTGATGCAGGGGGTTATGGCAATTAGTTCCCATTCCAGCAGGTGAAGTAGTGGCTTGTCCCATGTGCCACTTGCTCGCAGTGGGGACCAGGCTACCACGTCCCCCCAGCTTGCCCTCAGCAGCCACACTAAATGCTGCCTCAATGCTCAGCCTGGATCTAGACGAAGGTGGCAAACAGATTTCTCCCTGGCAAGAAATCTCCCCACTGTGGGAGTGCCCTAGCAGCTGCACTCAAGCCTTCAACACAAAAATGCCGTGTATTTACTCAGATACTAAACAGAAAAAACATCACTGACTTAACTGCAAGATATTTCTGACTTACAGAAACACCCATGACAATATTCGATGTTACAGACACTGGAATGTACCGCTTTGTAATTATCTTGCCTTCAAACTACGCACTACCTTTGTGACTCTGTTTTCCCCTAACAGTGCTCTGAAGCTTCCCTAATTGCCTCTTCAGAGCGGTGGGCAGTGTGCGTAGAGCCAGCAGAGCAGAGCTGAAGCAGACGCTTTCTGAAAGCCAGAGCTCAGCAATGCCTAGGAGTGCAGGGTGCTAATTAGGTTGATAGCCCAGTCACAAAGACACTGGATAATAATCAGGTTCTTCAGCAAGGGCCACAGCACATTGCCAGTTTCTGCCAGTTCCTGGCATGACAAGCCAGTATTCTGCCTAGCAAATCCTCCCCCGAAAGGGCAGTCCTTGACCCTCAAACTCTGCATTAGTGATTATCAGGGGGCCAGGGTTTGCAGGGAGACATGTGAAAATGTCAGCACAGATGGAGTTTAAGCGATCTTCACCTAACGTCAAAACTGCCATCTGCTTCTCTCCCGCACAGCTTTAATCAGATTTTCTCAACAAAAAACATAATCGAGAGGGATGGGGAGAGCTCTGAGCACACAGGCATCCGTGGCCTTTCTGTGCTCATGTGGAAAGGCCTCGGGAGCTGAAAAGGGTTCATCTCGACATTTCGCATGGAAAGGCTCTGTGTGGCTTCCTCTGTCTCATGAAAGGCACGACTTGCCAGGAGCAAGTAGCGAGGGCTGCCATTCCACTATACAAGTGGGGATAAAAGCAAGCTATTGTTGAAGTGGACCTTGTCCTCATATGGCTGGTTTTGTTTATTTAAGCAACAACCAGCAAAGTAAAGCTTTTAGCTGATGAGATTTTAATGGAAGCCTGCTTGATTCCCCAGGATGATTCCACCCTTGCATTCTCAAGAGAAATGTGCTTCAGAAGACAAGTGGATAGCAAAAGAAAACTGATGAGAGAGTTGGATAGTTTGATCCACTGTCACATCAGAATTACAGTCTTACCTTGCCTTGCCTTCCCTTTCCTTCCCAAGCCCAGTATGTTCAAAGCTAAATTTGCCACTGCTAAGTTAAGGATAAATAATTTTAAGGAATACTGTGTTTTATGTAGGGACAAGATGGCTGGCTGAACGTTAAACTTACGTGTCCAAAGACTAAAAGATAAGTTACATGGAAGAGTTTCTTGACATGGCTCACAGCTCACAATTAAGTGTGTGGAGTGGTGCTTGCCTTCTCCCAGCAGTGATATTGTGGACACCTGCTGAGCACCTGATCCACAATAATTGCAGAGGCTTTAGATCAGATCTGCTCATCAGTCCGTCGTTCCTCATCTTGAATTCATCTAGCTGGCTATTCCTTTCCAGGTGTACTTCTCCTCACCAAGCGGCATCTCTTTTTTTCAGGTCACCTCCAACTCAGCTATGAATTTGTGAAGTTCATTTGTAAGTCTGGTCAGCCAAAATACCGGCAGTCCTTTCCAAGTAGTGGTGTCAGCCACCTCGAAAAGTGTTTTCTCTATTCCATCATTGGGACCGTTAATGAAAGTGCTGAAAGCTTAGTCCATATAGTAAGCTTCCTGTTTTGACAGTAATCTGTCAATGATTGCTCCATCTATAATTTTCTAACCAGTTTTGCAACTACCCAATAATATATTCACCTAGATGATATTTTTCTAGCTCATGAAAGTGTCATTGGAGACAGTGTTGAAAGCCTTCCTAAAA
>Ga0181612_138520_pt1 | contig 16723 bp, 11 predicted proteins | sample HoacroProtozoa21_FD_119630 | JGI IMG/M metagenome (GOLD analysis project Ga0181612, IMG submission 119630) | Hoatzin crop microbial communities from Cojedes, Venezuel. Combined Assembly of Gp0051906, Gp0051904, Gp0051908
TGACAAAGCAGACTATTCCATCAGAGAAGTAAGTACACTACATTATTTTTAACAAAATATTAATATTTTTATCATCTACATTTTTATTAGAGTTTGGATGGGTTTTTTAGCTGAACATTAAATCTTCATTAGAATTTGCTTTTCTAACTGTATTTTTTTAAACTGTTGGAAGTGTGGAGAGAGATGATAATGAGCTAAATTTTAGTTTATCCTTATTTACTTATTATTTTATACAGTCTGAAAAAGGGAAAATAATGTTACTATAAGTCAAAATTAGATATAGTGTTACCAGCTGGGACAGGTGTCTGTACATGGAGCAGCTGCTATTTATATGAAGACAAAAAGTTTGTTCCGGCTAAAATCACTGGACTGCTTAAGTTCAAAGATAGTTTTGCTGGATCAGGATCAACCACTAAAATAGGCAAGATATGTTGGACAACGTTTTTAAATGCCTATATATAGTATGGTTACCAATATGAAGAAATATATTGTGTTAATTTTCACAAAGTAAACAAGAATATTTTTGGCTAGCACATATTCGCCAAGACTCACACTGCTGTTCCTGTAGTCAGCGTAGAGATCTGGGTATCCTGTAAACTGATGCAGAAAAGGAGTTTAATGTAGCCTTTCTGAATTACAGTCTTGAGCGTTCTCTTTCCTCCCAGATGGGAGTTGGGCTGGAAGACTGTCTTCCCTGGGCTGAAGTTAGTCTTGGTGAATATCCCTCTAACTGGAAGTTTTCCTTGTAGCTTGGTGAACTATAGCAAAGCGCTGCTAGTTTTGGGGAGAAAATAGTATAATTTTTAAAGTTGCTACGCTATACTGGAAAATACCATAAAAATAGTTCATTTTTACAAGCTTGAAATAATTTTTAAGTGATGATCAGAAATTGATGATGGAATCTGTGAAGGGGGGAAGAATTGCCTGTTATGTTTACATTAAACAATGGCAACTGCTGAAAAGCTAAAGAACATGCTGGGACTTGAAATAGTGAGGAATATTATGTTGTGATGAGCAGAAAAAATGAATTGTTTAGTTAAGTATGAGTAACCTGCTAAAAACATGTTTCAAAACACCAGTTTCTATTAATTTTGCCTCAGCTGAAAACATTTCCCCATTCTTTTGATTTCAGTGTTGTAACTATGGCTCTACTGGGAGAACTGGAAAAAACAAACGGACTGTTAGACATTGCACTGGCCAAAGAGTCTGGGCAGATAGACATTCAGCAAGTAAAGAAGAAGTGGGCATTACCACAGCCTGAGGAATGTGAAAAACTACATCTACTTTTGTTGCAGTCTTTTTAGTAAACAGTACACCTGTCTAGGTGTACAAATTATTGCAAAATACTTAGATTGTTTTTGAATGCGATTAAAACATTTGTAATGTAATTTTGTATTTGTATATAAATTGTATGTATTTTAAAGAATATCAGCACAGTATTTCAGCTGAAACTGTATATTTTATTGCAAAAATGGCAGAACCAAATCTAGCATTATTGTAGTAAAAAAGATGATAAACTGTATTTCATTACTGAAAGTACTCTAGATGTATATATTTTCAAAAAAATACTGAAATATATTCCTATAAATTACGCTGCTGTTTCTCATTATTCTGCTCTGAAGTAAAGGGTAGCAGTCCTTTGTCTGGTGAGCATAAAGTCATGCCTCTGTATAGGCAGCCTGAATGTATGGAGACTTCTGCCTCTGGGGCTTTTACACACTAACACTTGGTAATGCTTTTTTAACATCTGCCTAGAACCGTGATGCAGACATATCAGAATACAAATTTACTTCACAGGATATCTTCTGATTTTGACCCTGAAACTCTGCAAAAGGAATACCTGACTAACTCGAGTTGTCCCGATACGTACACTACCTGTTGGGATCGAACTATGTAAACAATATGCTTGTGAGATTTACTGAAATTCTAAATCCTGTGGGATTTCTGATGTAAAACAGAAAACACTGACCTGTTTAATCCTGCAAATCATTCCCAAAGCTCTTCTACTGAGGAAGAGGATAGTGTTCTATAATATTATTCAAAATTTTTGTATGCTATTGGTAAAGTTTGGACCAAGACCAACCACAGAAAATGTCTTTAACTTTTGTAGCTTAACAACTTCTGATTTAAAGATGAGGAAAACCATGATTAAATGAGCACAGATTCCCAGGAAGAAAGAACAACTGGAAGACAGTGCGTTCAGAATTTAGTGAACGTATATTTAAGATATGTACCATCTCCTTCTAAAGTAGACTGAAACAATTTGTAAATGATAATTAATTTGTTGCAAACGTTTTCTATGTAAATTGTTACTTAAATTGAGCAAACTCAAAATGGCCACATGATGGTGCCAAGTCACAGCAGTAAAAAATGAGTGCCTTACATAAACAGCACACCACTTTGCGAGTGAATTTGTTGCAGTCTGGTGCACATTCCCTTTTCCTCAAAAGCAGCGGCTGCCGTGCGGAGAGCCTGATGAACTGCCGGAGGGATGCATATTTCAGAGACCATTTTTGCTATCCTAGTTCCCTGGTCAGCCATAGATATTTTTTTTTTTCTTTCTTTAAATGAGTGTAAACACAAATGACTCTCCTATTCTTCATTGTTGGGTTTATACAGTAATAATATACACTACCAGTTAAATTAGAATAGCATTAGTAATTCAGATAAAGAACAAAGGGCAAGTACTTCTTGGTGATTAGGTAGTAGAGCATTGCTGCTGAGAGCCATAATAAAAAACCAAACCTGAGCCTATCTCTTTCGCTCTGGGAGAGACACCCCCACCTCCACTGGCTTCCTCCCTCCCCAGTTTAAGGTCAAAATTAAGCTATGAAATTGCACTAGTCGTCCAAAAGAAATCTCTTTCTTACTATCGTTTCATCACTTTCAGGATTCCCCATCCTGAATTTTGTTACTGCAGCCACTTCTGCACATGGACACTGTAAACAAATGGTTGGGTTTTTTCTGTCTTGTGCTGTGTGCAGTGGTGGTGGGTTTTTTTGCAATATGTGAAATGAAAAAATTATGGTGTCCACCTTCACACAGAAGTGCCTGTTGCTACTTTTGAGCTGCTGTTGGCAGGTATGCTTGAATTCAAAGGTTCAAGTATTTAAGGCCAGTTATGATTGTCCTGCCTGGAGAGCTGGGTGTGAGTCGGTTCCCACGCGGGACCTGTGTTTCCTGCCTAAAAGAGGAGTTTTCTGTCTTGAGCTGCAAACTAATGTAATAATGAAAGCGTGTCCTGTGCTGACAGTTGCTGTGATGAGAATGTGAGGAAAAAACGTGTGGAAGTTGCTGTTCTTTCGCATGTTCTGTCACTGGACAAATGCAGACTGTTAAGAGTAACGCTCTGTGTAATCTTAGCAGGTGGAAGTACTGGTAGGCTGCAATACAAGAGAAGTACTCCATGCATAAGGACTTACAAAATTGTTTCAAACAAAAAAATATTGACTTTTCCTTTAGCTACTTCTCATGATTGTCGAGTTTGTATTGCTAACATAAGGTACTGGATTTTGCTTGTGTTTCATGAGCAAGCAACAACGTGACCCTCTATGTGAAAGAAAAAGGTTAATTGTTAATTCCAAATTATTTTCATATCAGTATCAATTTTACTGGTAGGACTGATATGTGCACATATGCACACGTATTCTTCTAAATGATCTTTATATAGGAGGTAAACACTACTGTCACAAAACATTTAAAATAGCCCAAATAATTTTCTATTTCCCCACCTGTGTGCAATCAATTTTGGAATCTTTTCGTAACAGAATGAACTGTAGCTAAAATTAACTGACCCATATAATAGAAACTTACCATACAAATGATATTAAAGTTGAATTGCTATCCACCCGTATTAATAACTTTTATAAAATATAACCTCTTGCTCTTAAGCCAACAAATTCTGGCAGCAAGGCTGAAAAATTTTAAATATGCAAAAAGCCAGAAAATTTTGGATAAACTTCTGCTTTTGTTTTCCACCTTATGAACGTGCTTTGAAAGCCTTTTCTATTTAGAACATCAATTATTAATTCTGTTTTCACTGCATTTTGTCATCTCACAGATGGGAAAATGAAGTTTTCAGTAGCTGAATAATAAGTTAACTGAGGAACAGAGTTCTTGAATCAGATGGCTGATTTTTTACAACTGTTTAGAACTGCTTTTATTAACCTGTCAGCCCATATTTGCAGTAGAGCTTGGGAGAACAGGAATAGCGTGATTCTTCTTTTGTACCAGAACATTTATTTTTAATTGCATTGAAGGTGACCATCCTACCCAATACAATTTTGCTGTAATTAATCATAGCTGTCATGGAGTTAAGACATGTTGGAGGATACAGGAGTGCTGTAGCTTCCATAGCAAGGAAGCAATATTCTACTGGCTAGAATATTTTTAGCAGAACATGGTTAAAAATAGTTATTCTTTTTAAAGGCAGATGTTTTTTTCCTGAAGGAGTTAGAAAATCCATCTAGGTTTGTTCTAGGCGTAGAATTTGGTTGGACTGAAGCAAATGCTGAAGTGCCGTTGGGTTACACAGACTGTTGGAACTGGCCTAGCTGTGAAACGCGCTCGGGAAGAACCAGGATTTGACCGTCAGTGGCATGCTTGGTGGCCTGCAGGCCAGGAAATGTTATAGAGATACTGGGGCAGGAAAACAGCTAAAGAGCCATATTTTCATTGCTGGCTGAATTTCTAATTAGGTTTGTTGGGGTTCTGTTTATAGACAACTGCTTGTTTGTCCGTGTTGCTGAGCCTCCTCAGCTGTGAGAAGGAAGACAGCAATTCAATTTACAGCTCCCCTTAAAAAAGTCGGCTAACTTCTCTTGTACTATCAGTTCCTGAAAGTTTCAGAAAGTATATCCGTAAAAATTTCTGTTACCCTAATTCCTGACAGAGGCCTTTTCATGCGTTGTTCAAATGGCTATGGACAGGCCTACGTCTTGATATTACAGCATTAGAAGTGGTGATTTATGTGCTGCTCTGTGAAAACTAAGTAGCGTGTACAATTATTTATCCTCTTCTTTTTTCAATGCTACACAATAGAATGATATATCCCATTTGAGCTATTTAAGTATGGATTGTATTTCAGACTTTTTTTACTCAGAGCCTGTTAGCATCATGACAGAGCTTTCCTGCTCCGCTCTCACGTGCGGATGTGAGATTCACATCTCATTGATGTGAAAGGTGGCGAAGAGAGGTGGCCTGCCCTATCCTGGAAGCTGGACATTGTTCAGACTGTTCTGAAATGGAATGAATAGGATGCCTGCTTGCTGCTGTGGGGAGGTGCTGAAGATATCCTCACCCAAGCCTTCCAGGTACCAACCATGTCCTCTTTACAAAGGGAGAGAAAAGTACACTGCCAGCATCTGATGCTTCAGCAGTTGCGGTGTAGTTCACAGCATCTGCCGTGCTTTAAGCTGTTAAAACCAAAGCAAAGTTCATTTGACACAGTGATGGTTGCATCCCACGGGATTTCACAGGTAAAAATAGAGTGGCACCAAACCAAGCCAAGCAAAAGCCAATCATATCAATTATTGCAAATGCACTTCGGCTTATGTTTTGCAAAAGCTTAGCATGAAGTGGGAAGTGTTTACATATACTCTAAGTGGTAAAAATAACAATTTTTTATTTAGATCAGCCATGTCCAGCATTAGCTATATTTAAAGAAGCCGGCAAATGCAATTATGCAAATAGCTGTTGACTATGGCTGGGAGGAAGGAGATACTTCCCTCCCTCTTTGCAATGTTTTCCAGACCGTTTTCCTACAAATGCTGTAATCCATTAAGCCTTTCCTTTTTACATTCTGCAGCCACTGGTCCCAAGCCCACTCTACTGGGGATGGAAAGGTGTCCCTTAATCCCTTCATCTTGACGGGTTTAAAGTGGTTTGATAGCTGGCACTGGAAGCTGGAGATTTTTATCTCTGCAGCAGATACTGCGTTGGCGGTAGCAATGCAGGTTTTCTCTGTGTCTGACAGCATGCAATAGCGAACCAGTCCAGGATGAAATAATTTCTTTATACATGGACCGAATTGAAGCCAACCGAAATCATCGGATATGTCTCCATGTATATCTTGCGTTTCTCCTATACAGGCTGTGAAAAGTAACCGACAGTAAATTTCTTGCTGCAGGTCTGTATTTTTCCTGTATTTATATATAAATATTTATAGGCACTGATCCTCCCCCTGCTGCTTTACCAACACACACTTTGTTCCTCTCAGTTTGCTTTCAGAAACTGTATTGTTTTCTCTTGGTCGGTCAGCCTTAATATTGGTTTGATGCCAACAACTGCCACTTTAGTGAGGTAAAAGCATTCAATCCATTTTCAGTAGTTTAAGGTGGGAAAATATTCTCTGAATAAGTGTTGAAGAAAGTGACTTGTCAATCCAGTAAAATGCTCAGGATGAACTGAATGGCACAAAATAAGGAGAATTCAGGTGTACGTGAGATCAGTTTCCCGCTGCTAACAGCGGCCATATGACATACCTGAGTACAAGGCATGAGGAAGTCTAGTGGTCTATGAGATCTGGATTCAATTTCCATCCCTCTGGAGATTTCCCATGTTATGGGGAGTTCTGGCTTTCCCTGGCCAGGCTGGGCAGAGGTTATCCACTGCTGCTCTTGCCTGGCTGCCATTGAGTGTGACCTCGGTGCGCCTGAGCGTTTGCAGCATGACAAGGCCAGCTCAGAGCGTCCTGCTTTCCATCAGACCTGCTTATGGGATACGAAGGTAACATGTGAAATGCAGGTTTTGTGCCTTCTTGTCCTCCGTGATGGAGCTGCATTGTGTACACATTTTCCATTTCTTCACAAAATATGGTTCATCAATCTCAGTGGCTTAGTGAAATGTGATCTTGAGTTAAACTGACCTTAGACTGGCATGATGGCATCAGACCAGATTTACGGAGGTAGACTAGAGTCCAGTTGTTTGGTAGCATTGATTGTTCAGCAGCATTGATGGGCTTGATTTTGAGCACGAGGAAATCTGTGCTTTTTTCTTCGTGTTGGTTATTGACATATTGTCAAATACAGACTTGAATAAAAGCACTAACACTTGTACATAGTTAGAAAAGTCTGTGTTTTTCATGGATGTAGCTTAAACTTTTTGACACTGTGCCATTAAACTGGTAGAATTTCAGCTTCAGCTAGTTTATATCCAATCATAAATTAAAGCAGCCTAAGAGCTTTTTTTTTCCAGTTTTACAGTGGCGCAACCCAATTGAAAAGAGCAGTGATACCCTAGTAAAAGCAGGAGTAAAGTAATATTGTAATAGCCTATACTACCCATTGACATTTATAGCATGATTATTTTTCACCTTTAGTTGAACCCTCACTTCTGTTGGATTCATTAAGTTTTGTAATATATTTGTTGCCCTTTTCTCCCAGATGTCAAGTAGTTTTTGCTTTTAGGATTCTGAAATAAAACAGCTTCATTGGAAACTAATCCCATGCACAGGTCAGACAATCTGTTGCTACTGAATAGGTTTAATACAATAAATAAAAAGCAGTTAGAGTATATTATTAGTCTTTTTAGTCAAACCTTGAGGTGGCTACAGTGTTCTTTAAGAGGTCTTCTGCTTCACCAGCTGGTAATTTCAGTGCTATTCCTCTTTTATGTTGTCTGTCTTGTGACCAGGCAAAACCATTCAACTCGTCTAGACCACAGCTGCTGCACGTCAGGGATTTCGTAACTTGCTTCCAACTCAAGCTGCAATGTTTTTTCTCTGTGTTGTAGAAAAAAAGACATAACACAGCAGCTGGTTAGACACATATTTTAAAAGCCACAGTTTTAATCCACTTGTTTCTTTTCGGAGACAGAAGAATGGAGAACTGGGTAAAACAGAGTTGTTTAGAGACATGGAGAAAATCTTCAGGAGGCTTAGAGAGTGTATAGTCTGTAACCAGGTACTTGCTATGATTTTTGAATAGCAGAGTCAAACAATAAACGCTTACAATGAGTTGCATAAAGATGTGAATTACCATGACTGCACTCAGTACTGCAGATTTCAAAAGCCATGTCTTAAGGACAAAGGATTAAGAGAAAAATTTTATAAACTTTCCACATCTAGAATAATTTCTGACAACCGTTAGATAGTCAAGTTCTATTGCGCTGTTGAAAAAAGTGACTGAGAAAAGAGAATTTGTCTCACAGAGCTTATATGATGTGGGTAGAAAAGACTTTTTTTTTTTTTTATTGCTATATTTATTTGCAATGGTAACTGGATATTCTTAGTGCTCATGCAGTTGAGCCAAAGGACAGGCTGATTAATACCAGAAAAATAGGATAAAGAAAAAAATGGATCTGAAACTGCCCTTCTAACCTTTGTTTAGAAAATGAGTGATTACTGAGGTTACTTTAGATAGCCAACTTTTTTTCATGTTATAAGACAGTGACAAAGGGTCTCAATTAAAGATTAATTAATCCAAAATGATGAAATTCACATTGAGAATAGTGACATTTCTTCACTGGGGTTGTTGGGGTTGGAACACGGGACCTAGGTTACAGAAAGGCAGAACATTACTTACATTCCCTGAGTTTCCTTAGGCTTTTCATTTACTTGCGCAATACTTACCAATTTGGCAGTTCAGCAAGGTCAATTCATTAAGCAAACACATTACTAATTATGTCATGGCTCCGTGGGGTCCATGATGTACGATACAACTGAAAACTACCTATCCACAACTTTCAAAGACATTAAGAGTAGTTTACATTTGTTTAAGCTCCAATTTGCATTCTTTTCATATTTTACAAAGATAAGAATTTCACAATATACTACATGTCATATCCTTGCATCCAGGTCTTTAAAAACAAAAAACTTCACTTCTTTAGTGTCTTTACTGATCCCTGAAGTTTAAGGTCTTTCTAAAAAATCTATCCATACATGCAAATAGCCATATTCAGATAACAGGTCGTTCTTATCCCATCCACATGGGCCAACAGCAAATGTGGAAGAAATAAATACAGAATGACACAGGAAGCATGCAATGATACTTTTCTTCCAAGTATGGTATGTCTTTCAAGCTTCTGGCAATCTGTGGCATAGGAATTTTCTGACTCAGATGGTAACAGATCACAGTGTTTAAGAGAAAGAGGGCATTTTTTCCCATTAATTCATCCAATAGCTTTTAAAAACTATTTTTGTTATGGCCTCCAAAAATTTTATGGCAATATATTCCACCGAATAATTATACTGTGTAAATAAATACTTCTGTTTTAAGCCTACTGGCTGATCAGTTCATTATCTATGTCCTATGTATTGTATTATCTGAAAAGGGAAACTTTACCTGGGAAATAAATAGGGAATTTATTATTTCCCATACTATCTCTGTCTATTAATGAATGCTTTTAGAGAAACTCTTCCAAATACTCATCATTCATCTCTATGTTGAGGTGAGTTGCATTTAGGGCACGATATGGGCTCAAATGTTGTCTCATTTTCAACTACAAAGGTGTTTTCTGTAATAGTCACGCCTGGGAATACCAATAAATTGTGTCAGACCCTGCTCCAAGGACACTCGTTTAGATAAGGAAAGTAGGTGTGTGTTGAAACTAGCCTCAAGCATAGCCTGGGAGCTTCAGCCCTTGCACAACATAGATGTAGTCTATTTGACTCCAGTAAAGGTCAATAATGGAATACATCACTACTCTTACAGTGATCACTTTTTAAAATAAGGAATCCATATTTTGGCATAGAATAAGGCTAGTGATGTTGCAGGTCAACCAGTTTGATCCCCCCAGAGAAATGAGAAAAGAGAGATGGAAGATTTCCAAAGCAGACCAGAAAGGAAGGAACATTGTTGCTGGGGCAGAACGAGTGATTGCTGAATCGAGTGGAGGTGTTGCCGCCCTTAAAGAACCTGGCAAGGAATACATGCCCTGTGGTCCACTGGAAACTTTGGTATTGTGAACTCTAAGTTACAGGATCCAAATCTGCCCACACCTCAGGGACAGACAAACTCCAGGTTCTTGTGACGCCTAATGGTCCTTTGGCATAGCTGTACATGTATCCACTGAACCTCATCTATTAAAGGGTAGACTAACTTTGTCTTAGGTGCTGAATTCTTGACTGGCTGTTAGAAAGCTTTATCATTTTGACAACAATAAGCTTGTGTGTCGTTCTAATGTTTTGGTTTGCAATGTCTCCAGAGGGATATTCCATTTCAAAGTACAAAAACAAAACCAAAAGGATATCCAAGACTGAGCTAGTTATAGGAGGCTTGGTAGAGTCCGTGGGTGAAATGAGTCCTCTGCGTAATGCAGTGGAAAAGTTGTGATTATTTGGAAAGGAACAGATTGTCTTTGACTTTATAGAAGACAGTAACTCTCCTTTTCTTAATCATGCCTCAGTAGGCATCTTTTAAATGTAAATAATATTTGTTTGATCCATAATATTGCCATTTTGGATCTTTTCAGGTGGAAATTAGACTATCAGAATGAGTCAAGGTGTAACACATTAGCAGCTGACAGCTATTGGATTAAACTGTCTCTTAAACAGTTTCTAGGAAATTGTAGAGAAAAACCATGATTTGTTGATCAGCATTGATCAATATTGATCTTTGAAGTCAAAAGGTTCTGGAGAACAGTGACAACATTCAATTCCTTAGAAAGAATCAAAGACAAAAGATAGTTATCTTGTTTTTTAAAACACATTTTCAAATACGCTAGTAAAATAATGACATGAGAAAGGAATATGGGAAGTACCAATCAATGGAAGTTTTAAATATAAATGCTAATGAAATAACATAAACATGTGTATATGTATTTCTCTGTATCTAAGACTTAGACACCTGATATCTAGATTTAGGTAATTTAGAGATCTAATTTAGATTACAAAGCTGCTTAGATTTAGATTTAAAAGCTGCTTTGTAAATGTAGACACTACCACCTGCGTGGCCATTACCTCCTCTCACCGTCGAACTTGCCCTTACCCAAGGGACCTCAATCCTGGGCCAGAGCCAGGCACCACTGCTGTCTCTGCCAGGCAAGAGGTGTCACTTATGCATGACAGCAAAACAAGCCAACGTGAGGATTCAGTGTTCTCTTAGGTTCCTGGAATGTCCCAAGACAATGGACTTTAGGGTGATGTATTTCAAACTGGGATAAAAATGTTCCTCTATGATATTTCTTGGAGCTTTTTGTGGCACAGTGTGATTGACATGATTCAAATGAAGCGAAGAGAGACTGAGGCAATATTAGTCACTGTAAATCCCATAAATGTCTTCATCTATGTCAACGTGGATCTGAAGTCTACTCTCCCAACCTATCATCAGTCTGACAGACTAGGGATTTCATTACAATGATAACAATTTACCTCCAGATCTCAAACAACAGAGGCAAGATACCGGTTCCACAATAAAAATTTCACCATGGAAAACTGCTGAAGCCAGTTTCTGAAACATTGTTTTAGTAGTTTCTCTGCAACACATTTCTTAGAGATAAAATATGTAACATTGCAGTGTAGAGCAACTGGCACTGCCTCAGAAAGGGCTATGCTGTTCACTGCTCTGCCCTTCAGCCAGCCTGTGCTGAAGCTGATGCGATCCCCATGGGCTGGCACTGTAGGTATACATAGCAAATGGGCTGGATGGCATCTAACAGGCTGACAGCTGACGTAAGGAAAGTCTAATGTCAGGCTTATGCAGCTCTGGCTGTTGCTATTACAGTCATTTGCAATATTTCTGTAACTTGCATCATTCAGCATCTGAGTGAAGCTTAGAACACATTCTCCCGGGGGATCTCAATGTCTGATCTCCAAGAATGGTCATGAAAAGTTTCTAGTAAAAGTGACCTGATTCAAATGAAATGAAACAGGGAGGCAAAATTAGTAGGTACATACATTTCATGAATGTCCTCCTTTGTGAGAATGTGGGTTTGAAGTCTTTATTTTCCTTACCCCCATCACTAGTCTGACAGACTGCATTACAAAACATAGAATTTGTGGGGCATGAGAGGGGAGGGAAGTGGTGCTACTGTGTCCCAGAAGCAGAACAAAAAATGAGCACAGATTTGGGGTGTTTGCATTAGCATCACACCGGAAAACACTTCAACTAGTGACCTGTGGACTGCACCTTGGGAGTGTTGAGCCTGAGCACCTCTGTTCAGACATCTGGCAAAGCTCTCCTCTGAAAGCGCTGCCTGAAATACTTCTACTTTTCTGAGGGGAATCTCAGGACACCAGGTTGGCTGTTGTCCGTGATATAGTTGCAATGGCTGATGAGAAAAGCCAATGAAGACCCCAACGGTGTAGCAGGGATACACCTACAGGTTGTATCCCAAGGCATCTGTTCTGCCTCTTTTAACTCTTTCATCTCATGGTGAAGGTAAAGATCAAAGCTTCCATATAGCATGGCAGGAGGTAGTGAGAGGAAAGGTGCCCATGTTGCTGTAGAAAGGGATCAGGTTCGTAGGACCTTTCTCCTCCTTACTCTCCTCATTGGACAGAAGAGCTCTGGGGAGCTGCCATTGAAGGAGGACGGGCATGAAGCTGGGGAGCTGAGGAGGGATCAAGAAGGCAAGCCAGTGCTACAGGGAGAGGATATGCTCATGCTGCATATTCCTTCCTCTCACACCAGACGTTTCTGCATCTTGCCATATGCTCTTAACTGCCCAAACTCAAACCCACAGATGGCTGATGAAGCTTTCCAAATTTCTGGTTTGTTCCTTTGTAGAACCAGTGTTTGACCAACCACATCCTGAAGAGGAGAAATCAAAATATAATTAAAAAAACAAATCTTGCTGTTGAATGAGTTATAGTATCAGGCTGAGACATCAAACAAGCAAGTCCCATTTACTTGAAACACTGTTAAATTCTTCAACGTCTTGTGATGCATGAGCACACCATCTTCCAGCATTTGCATTTACTAGAGGAAGGGGGGGGGGGGTGGAAACAACCCATACCCAACGTGCCTAGTAGTTGGCTTCAGAGCAACAAATGTACAAGTTCAGACCTAGTGGCAGAATTCAGAAGGAAGAGGTGGACACCGAACCCACCTGCAATAACTGAGACATTTAGAGACACTGGAGGAGAAAAAAAATAAATGCACCAAACAAACAGAAGTACCCACAGTTCTTAGACTTAAGCTGGGGTTGTTTTTATATTTTGTTTATTTGTGTCTCTTTGTTATCCCTTTGCAAAGAGAAATCTGATTGCTCATCCAGCCCAGATGAATCGTTGCTGTTTTGCCCTTGCCCGGTGTGTGTTACTGGTGACTCTAAAGGAGAAGCTCACTAATTACAAAAACCAATGTCACAGTGTAGATCCCCCAAGGGACCTACACGTCCCAGCAAGTATCAAGGGAGCCCTTAGGGCCAAGAAGGTTTGAGAAGGAGTCTCCTTATGGATATACAGCAGTGCTACCACTGCCCTGAGCTCCAGGTAAGCCTTGAGCCATTACCGTGTTCCGTAACACTCCTGGGTTTTTACCCTCTGATTTTAAGGCAGGTGCAGTACTTCACTGGGGAGGTACAGAAAACGCTCACTGCTCTTTGAACACAAGCTCTCCAGTACTTTCCCACAGCCTTATCCCATTCCATTTAGGTACCTCTAAACTTTCAAAGCAGCTTTTGGGTACAGAAGTCCATGTCTGGTAAGCTATTTTTGGTTAGTCTATCTGTTGAAATTCATCCAGAATCTAATCTGCTATACCAGCAATGCAAGATATGATGAGAGCAGTGCTTAAGCATTGCATTTCTGCTCAGCTTGTATTTCAGAGCCTCATATTAAATTCTGCTATAGGTTTTTTTTCTTTTGTAATATCATTATTTCTTTGTGGATATTCAAAAATTCCAAGGTATCTGGAACTTCCTTAGAAACAATGGGTCTCTGTTGTCTCTCGAAATTAAGGCCCTTCTAAGAGCTTAGCTCTCGCTGAGACCCAACCAAAAGTTGTTCATTTTCTATCAGCAAAGCATTCATGTCTTTGTATTAAAGCAATTCCGTATTTTGGTTAACTAATGTCTTCAATCATTATTTTGTCAGCCTGTTGCACCCATTGCATTCAGGGCATAGCAATACCCAACAAACCAGGTTAGTGGGCAACATTTGTTGGAAAGTTTGGTGCTTGACTTAAAGAAGACTATGGCTCATAAAGCTCTGCTACTCTAAAAACATTATCAGTTGCTGAAATCACTTTGAAGTAATTTTCTGTTCCAAATTAGAGTTCATCTTTGCAGCATAATAAAGTAATTTAACTTACAGACATAGTTATTATTTATGGCTTGTCATTCATAAATTATAAGCAGTTTGCTGCAAACTATGTTTGTAATCTTGATAGGTGCATTAACATACATAATTTAAATCGATACATTTTAAAAACTTGAACATCTATAATGGCCTACTTAACAATCACTGTGACTGCTCTAAAATGTAGTCAAAAGCACAGTGATTGTCCCACAGGCTGTTTGCATTGCAGCACGTATAGAAGTTTGCAATAGTAGTAATAATATCACTTAACATTTCTGTAATAAATGCTGCTAACATAGAATAAAAGCATTATATTCAGGTTGCTTAAAGGATAGGCAGATATATCCAAGTGTAAAAAGTTGCCCACAGAGAATCTTGGAGTTTAGTGAAATGTGTCTTGACATATACACAGACTAAACAGACTGCAATGCTGGATCGTGCGTAAAAACGTGGATTTACTAGAATTTGTTTTCTATTTGCCTTATAAATTTTGAGCATCATCTGAATCAAAAGCCTGTTATATTTTCAACCCCTAACTGCAGTGACTGCCCAGCAGCCTTGCAAGGAGCTGCTGGAACCTCACTTACTGTATTTAATGCTCAAACACCACGGAAACAGCTGCCTTTAAAGACTACACAGAACAGCGCAGTCATCCCTGCTGCTTGAATCCAGTTTTCCATGATGACCATCCAGCTGTGAGCCTGTGAAAATAATTAAGCATAGGTTTTAGAGCAATACTGCTATGCTGCTGCAACAACGTGCACCAGAAATTTAAGTATTGCATCTGTGGAAATAAGTTTGAAGTACCTATAAATAAGTAGAAAACAAGCATAAAATTCCACCAGTCTCTCTTCCTCTAGTTCTGCATGAACGCGAGGGATGAGACAAGGTGCAAGGCACTGAGAGATCAGGACCTATGATTGTTGGTGGCCTTGAAAGGACACAAGGTCTAAGAGGGGATGGGTGCTGGGCTTGGCAGGATTCAGCTCTTCCGTTCAGTTCCTCAGCCTATCACTTTGGGCTGGTACCTATAATTCTTTCAGCTGAACAGCAGTTTTCTTTAGTCGCACTCATAATTTTGCCTCCTCCCACCTTTCCCTCCCTCAGCCACCTCCTTGCACCAGCACATTGCGTACCACCATCCCGTCTGTCAGTCTGGCCCCAAACCTGGCAGTTGTCTTTCCACAGCATCCTCCAAGCATCCTCACAATCAGTCTGTCCAAATGAAGCCAATGACGCCCTAAGTTCTGGTCTGTCCTCTTCTTCCATACAGCTATAATGACAATAGTCCATCCTCTCACTTTTTTGAACTGCCATTATTTTGACCTCCATAAAAATAAATAGATGAAAAAATTAAGTTGTCCAAAAAAAGGAAAAGTCTTCCTGAGAACTCTGATGATGCAATATTTTGTGAGGTAAATAATTTCTGATGATATAAAAAGGGAGAAATAAAGCAACCCCTTTCTGAAATTGCCACTCTTATTTGCAAACGGCACATAGACAATTTCTGTTTTTTTCACCCTGAAGAAAAGCTTCAGCCTGCTGCTGAATTCTGTAACAGGGAATCAGTATTTTTCAATACCCAGCTGTACAGACAGCATATCCGTGTCTCACTAGCAAACCCTGAATTTTCTAAATATTAGAGTGTTGATGCCCAATAATTCTTTGAGCTTTTCAGTTTTCTGCCACTTTCTCATCCCCAAACTCAGTGTCTCACAATCTTCTTAGCACTGATAAAATGTAACTAATAATACATGCCATCTGTGGAGACATTAGCAGTTATTACAAGACACAATCTAATACAACAGTCTTTCTTCCAGTAAGAAGAGGGTGGTGGATGATTGCATCTGCCTGAAATTAAGTGGTAAAATACATTTTTATGCTGAAAGCAAATCAGTTCTTAAAAAAAACATAACCTCTGGCAGAGCCAGTGTTTGCAAAACCTTGAGATCTCCAGCATTTTATTACAGCTCAGCCTGAAATCATTGGCTACAAAGATTTGTGCCAAAAGTGCTGGAAAAAGCTTAAGGCAGAGTAATAGTACCATAAATGATGGCACTGTAACAGTCTGTCTGATACAATCAGTTGGCAGTTGTTAGACAAGTAATGAAGACAAGGATTGTGCCGTTCACCAAAGTGACACGTGTTTATCTTGAAGTAAGTGGTGATGATAGAAGGATGAGTGATGGGGTACAATCCTCCTGTAACGGGCTGGCGTGGAAAGCAGGCAGCTGGGACCTGTTTTGCTGTGCAAAGCAGGCACTGTGTTTCATTTCTCTGAGTTTTAGCAGTGACACTGATTAACTTTGCAATGAATTAGGAACCAGAGACAGAGCCAGTCCCACTAAGTGTTAGGAGAAAAAAGATTTAGACTCTGAGTCCCACCTTCATCTCACCTGGGGTTTGATATCCCATAGTCTCTGCTGAGCTTTTAGGGCCCTAAATACCTTTTTGCTTTGCCCTGGGTTACAGATATCTAACTTTTAGGCATCCACAGAAGGTCACAAGAACCCAGCTCTGGAGGGAGAGCTGTGTCCCACCTCA
>Ga0181612_182099_pt1 | contig 16722 bp, 11 predicted proteins | sample HoacroProtozoa21_FD_119630 | JGI IMG/M metagenome (GOLD analysis project Ga0181612, IMG submission 119630) | Hoatzin crop microbial communities from Cojedes, Venezuel. Combined Assembly of Gp0051906, Gp0051904, Gp0051908
CTTCCCCCCCTCCCCCGCCCCTCTCACCCCTCCCCATCTCACAACGACCTCTCTTCTTCTGGCAGCAGTGTAAGACATCAAGCAGCTTCCTGTAGCACAATGAAACTGTGGTTGCTATTTACAGTAGAATTAATGTATCTGTGCCAGTAGGGCAGAGTTCATATGAAAAAATATACACAATATGGTCATTTTTAGCCAGATTAGGATATAAAAAAGTTTACTCTTCAAGTCCCAACTTTAAACAAAGAACAGTTCCATCAGAGGTGTTCAAACCTCCTAAGTATGTTAGAGTACATTACCCTAACGTATAAAAACAAATATTTACACCCCCATAAAGTACCAAAGAATTTTTAAAAATGCCTAGTAGCTCTCAGCGTGCAAAGTCAGCAGGAACTGATTATCCGGGACGTTCACTGTTTGTAGAGACAGTCTTGGAATCAAGCATTCAGAAGCAGAGTGCAAAAGACTCAGGAATTACTTCAGCCCATTTCTTTTTGTTGTTCTTGTTTTCTTTCTTATTTAAAATAAGTTTTGTTGGTCCATACTACAGATCCCCTCTTATCAAGGTGACATTCAGCTTAGTGCAAATGCAGAAATCTTCTAGGATCTGTAATCCTTTCGAACAGTGTGAGCCATCCAGTTCACTTTAGTAGTCCAACTTTCCCGGAGTGCTTCATCAAACTTTTGCTTAAATTGTTTTAGTGCTTCTTCCTCACTCTTCCCTAAGGCGAGGGAGTCCTAAGACGACAGGAAAACAAGCACTGTCAGGAATTTTTAAAGCCAGAGTTAAGGCCTCCTTCACCTTTCGACACAAATCACGTTCTGGTTTTTTCTGTTTGACACTTTTCACCTATTATTCATTGAGCAATACATCAGTGGTGTTTTCTGGGTTTAAAGATAAATAACGAAGAAATAAGTAAATAATTTTTACCTTTACAGGTCTATGCTTGTGCATGAGCCAAGACATAAAACACCACTGAAGTGACTACATTTAAGATGCGGGGATGCCAAACTCACTATAGACTGGTTGAGAGGAACATATACTCAAAGCTTCCTTCCACTGCTAGGACTGACTACAGACCTTGTTCTATAGAGCTGAACAAGGAGGCTTTGAGAACTATATGGAAGTCTTGAGAGAAATGGAAAACAACTAAAATGTATTCATCTTGGAATCAAAATTGACATACTGGAAAAATGCTAGGTCCTGCTGAGCTGTAAATCTTACTTTACCTTGAGATACTGGATGTCCTTGACAGAGGTTAGCTCTGGAAGCCCTGCAGTTAACATCAGTGCAAAGAGTGTAATAAATAGGTTTCCATGTTTTCGCAGAATCAAGTATGCTTCTTCACAATACTGGCGGAACCTTCGTGTTCAACCACAAAGCACATGCAAGGAAGACAACACATGAGAACTTACACAGCTGACAAACGTATGTAACGATTTCCAGAAATTGTTGTCTGGTCCAACACACACATCGCAGGAACACACTAACAGCAAGGGCAACAGAGACGTCTACAAAACCTCCTGCGCATTCCCACCAAAATATCCCATGCCTCTCCAACAAGACCTTAAAACACCGGTATGAAAGACCAAAAGCTTTTAAAAACACACTGTTCTTCAGAGAGAGCAACAAGTGCCAGAGGTAATGCCAGTGTCCCACCTCCCCGAGAATCTGTGAACTGGAAGGTCCTGATGATCCTACGCAGTGGACCTGCAGTGGGAAAACGAACGCTCTGCAGCAGTCCCTACCAATCCAGCCTGTCTCTGTGAGGCAATTCCTTCCTGCAAACACGGTCAAAACTGAACCAACTGCCAGGCCTGGCACAAAGCCCCATCACACTGACACTTGAGAACCTGTGCCCAAATGTGCCCACCATCTCACCTGTAAACCTCCACAGGAAATGGGACGAACCCTTCAGACGGGGCTCTGGGCAACCCGGTCCAGTGAGAAGACCCTGCTCACTGCAGTGGGTTGGACTGGATGGCCCTGAAAAGTCCCTTCCAACCCAAACCACTCTGTGATTCTATTACTAAGATGGCAAGCTACACTTCAAAGAATAAAATCATCTTCTGAGGCATTTTTCAAGTGAAAGTGGAATCCTACTGCCATTTAAAGTACTCCATGTTCCACTGCTCCTCCAGTAGCACAGTCGCCTAACAGCCTTTACTTCACGGCTTTAGAAATGGAGCTACAGGTTGATTTCCTTACTCTCCAGGACAGACACGGGTCACTGGCAGTTGTTTTCCGCTCTTCCTAGATGCACCATTACAAATACACGTACAGCTTCTTCTAGCAGAAGCAGCCATAAGATAAGTCAGGCCATACCGAAGTACTTAATTTCATATCTCTATCAATAAATTCTTCCTGTGAAAACCAAGAGTGAAGTGAGAATGTAACATCCAGAACGCCTCTCTCATCAGCTGGCAATAACAACACAGAAGGGAAGCAGAAAAATCTGCCTCCCCAGGTAGGGAGACCCAGACAGGTCCCTTGTCACGTGCTCTCCCGTTCCGCCGCAGCTCTCCAACCCGAGAGGCGAAGCTTCGGGCATGCTAAAGTGTTGGATGTTGAGCGCTCAGCTCTACACGCCTAAGCAGCTAAGCAAGGCCAGGACTGCTTAGCAGACCAAACGTGCACCAATGGACAGCAAAGGCAGGAGGGAGCCCGTTTCCACGTCCAATGCTTCATCTCGCTGTAGCAATAGGCTGCAGAATCCCTCCCTAGCGCCCAGTGCTGCTGAAGGTCAATCAAAAACGATGAGTCCAGAAGAATCTGCCATCTCCCGCTGGCGGAGATAAAAAGGAACTTCTCTTTCCACTGCAGAGCTGCAGTTTCTGATGTATGAAGTCATTTGTGTATGTATTTCTAGCCCAGGTAGAGAAGTAGATAGTATCGTAGATATTTGTTAGCCCTCTTCCACACAAGTACCAATGAGCAAACCGAACCCAGATAGGTTCCTGGAGTGCTGGAAATTATCACCAGAGATCATCGCAGTTACAAAAGGAAGAGATCAAAATAACACTCACCGACCAAATTTTTCAGTGTTCCCTGTTTTTCCTTGTTGAATAACATGAATGAAATCATAGGTGAGTATGAAAGGTACCCGTTCCCTTTTAATTCCAAACTTGGACTTGAAGTTTCCAAGGATATGCCCAAAATCTATATGAAAGAGCTAAAAAAACAGAAGTGAAAATTAATTTCTCCAGTGACATAATTTGCTTTTCTAATATCTCCACAGAATACTAGTATCAAGAACAGTTAACTCATACCACTACTCTCCACAGCCCATGGTTTCAACCCTTTGGGAGTATTTAGCTTTAAAACATTTCAAGATTTATTTAAAAGTCAGTGACAACATCCGTGCTCTTATGAGCGACCACTGCTGCAATTCAGTGTGCAAAACATTATCTCAAGGTTAAGCTTCTTATGTCTGCCAAGAGACATCTTGCTGGTAATATCAGATAGAAAAATTAGCCCGGTGATGAGCCCATGAGGCTCCACATCACTGTATCCAAGGGCTTCCCACATGAAGTCAGGAGCAAAGTTAGCACAACTGCACGTAATCTCAAGGAACCTGTGACAGTTCTGCCATTTTAGAACCACAGATAAGGGCATTTCAGCTTCTTCTAGCCAGTAAAAACTTAAGAATACCACAAATGTCTATAAAGCTCACTTTTATAACCTTCTCTAGTTTTACAGGCAGAATAATTTAAATAAAATCACACAAGTTACAGTAAAAAGTAACAATTAAACCGAGAAATACATTTCTAAGCTTATCTAGGTTCTAGGTTTTCAGACTTCTAGTCAGAGCATTGTGCTGGTACCGAGTTCCATATTGAAAACTTCTGCAGAGGTGGGCTGTAGAGACTAACCGCAGGAAAACTACACTGCTCTGAACCGCAATGCATGTCTTTTTGAGGATGGTCTTTTGTAAAATACTCTAAGACTACATTTATCCAGCGAGTCTGACCCATGAACAGGCCTTCTGGATGTTCTGAAAAAGTTCTACAGAACAGCCTCAGTTAATGCAGAATTGCTGACTAAACAGGCACTGGTCAGTCCTTCCACTGGTCTTCCATGTCCTCTCTCTGAAGCTCTCCAATTCTCAGTACAGAATGACATCAGTTCTAACAACGGGGGGATTTAATTTTACTGAGACACTAACAAAATTAAAAGTTCTCATGTTAATTCTTGCACAGCAGAGATACCGTAGTTATTCCGCTGACAGAAGAAATTTTTACCTGACCATTTTTTCTGACCATGATATTGTCACTGTGCCTGTCGCCAATTCCCAACACGTAAGTAGCTACACAGTAGCCAGCACAAGACAGAGTAAATTCTTCAATAGCTCGATCCAAGTCGTCTCTAAAAACACAAAGACAAACATTAGTGCACGCTACTGGTAATTCGGAGCACACCTTGCCCTCAGAAAGGATTTCTGCTTCTTTAAACCAGAAGCCCATTAGGGTGCTGTAGAACTAGACTTATTTGAGCAAAAATATTGCAAAAGAGGAGCTATGGAGAATAGGAGAAAGGCAACAACATCAAGACTTGAGACCCATGTAGCTTCCTGGAGTTAGTTTGTTTTGCTAAATCTAGTATAACTTACTCAACAGCATGCAGTCAAAAGGCTGCAAATGCCAGAATTTCAGCCGGATCATTGTTTGAATTCCAAGGGCACCAGGGATCCCAGGCAGAATCTGACACACTAGTAAAACAAGTAGTAACAAACCCGCCAGAAGACCCGCACGCTCCTCAACATTGAAATAGAAACTTACAGGAATTTTGTAGCCTGCTCTGTAGATGAGAAAATAACTGTCGTAATTACCCTAAATTGTATTCCTTCAGCCAGTTTAAGAGAGCATCTTTGTTGAAGGCAGCGGCAGCAGCAACATTGCTACTATTTAACTGAATGTCAGCAATGGTTTCTGAACTAGAAACGGCCTCGATAAGGCCAGAGTGGTCTCCAGTTGCTAAACAGCCATACGGCAATATCCTGAAACAAAACACAGACTCACGTTAAAAACAAAACCAGTAAGAATCCTTCTTTAGAGCATCGATGTTGCGAGCAGGCGGAACACTCCTGCCAGCTCGAACCTTAAACTCTGGAATGTTAACATCCGGGTACTGCTTGCAAACTGAGAATACCAGCAGTACATTTTAAACGTTACTTTTTCCTACTACATGTAAAAAAAGAAATTATAAGCAACCCTAATTTTTCCCTTTTACTACAGAATACAGCTACTTGTGATTCTACAGGAGAAACCATAGAGGGAGCCCTTTTCTCATTTTGTTAGTTTACTGGCTAAACAGACAGCGTGTTACACTCCTGTTCCCTCTAGACTAAATTATCCGTGTAAATGGGAAAGAGGATCTTACCCTTTTTCCCCATTCTTCCTTTTTCAACTTAGAATGCTAGAAATCTTTTTAAATATAAACACAAAATAACATTTTCCAACTGTTACCAATTTTAAGCATAGCAACCTAATGAAAAGCAGGAATACATCTTTTAACTTGCCTGATACATACGAATATTCCTGTGCATTCATTTACGATGCCTAATAAAAATATCTATAACAATATAATTGCATTAAAATAAGACACAGTTAAAGATACAAATCAAGCAGAGATGTCTTTCAATAGTAAGTGTATTTTTCCAAAACGTTTCCTCACTCCAGATGCTTAAAACACTAAACGGAATAGCGGCTTCAGTGGGAGCTCAATGTCGGCCGCAGAAACTCAAAGCAAGCTCTTCAGAGGCACTGGTTCACAAATCGAGGTGTCTGCTCTCCTGCTAGGCATCTCAGGTTAAGAATATTGTCTCTCTGGTGGTGGATACATGTATAAAAGAACGGATGTCCACGCAAAACTAACTGCAGTACACAAGTAACTTACAAAGCTGTATAAAAAATTGCAGGACATACTAAAATTTGTGTGTGTGTACACGTAAGTGTGTGTACACATATACAAAGAAAAAGCACTGCTGGCGGAGTTGTCCTCAGTATTTGTCTATAAAACAGATACTAAGTTCGATTTCTACAAAGCAGAACCACATCTCTTAACTGACACAGCCCACTATCCCAAGCCATAAATGAAAAATAAATAAAATTCCAGATGAAATTAATCTTTTTGGCACTATAGCTATTAGATAACTGAACACTTTCTCCAGCTCCGTGACAGCACACAACTGATGCGGTGCAAGTAGCAGTAACTACATAGCTGGGGATTCTTCTCTACTGGCAACAAAGCAAACCGAAAACCAAATCCAACAGGGTATTTGGAGAGCACTCCACTTGAGAACAAAAAAAGAAGCGCAGATTGGGAACCTTCTTCCTGTTTCTGTTCTAACCCATTTCCCAGTTAAAAAGCCCAAGTCTCCAGACCAGAGGGTTCTCACAATGAACCGAAGGGCATCTGTAATGACCGAACACCAGCATTCACGGTCCGAGGAAGCACTGCCCATCCTTATCACGACACGACAAATGTAAGCCAAATATTGCCAGGTTAAAGTGCACGCTGGCCTCCTTCCACGGCATTTCAACCCACCCTACTTGCAGCTGAACCGGGCACACGTCCAACAACTTCCCCTTCAAAAGCAAGCAATGATGAAAGCCTTCAGCCCCCTGAGGACTCTGTGCTTACAACGGGAGGAAAAAACATCCCTGTCAGAGAGACAGCTTGACAGGAGTCAAGTTAGGGACAAATCCTCCGGGCCCTTCCCATCTCATCCTGGTCCCTCCAACTCCAACAGCTGTCAGCAGGATGTGCTCCCCGCTTTGCAACGCCAGCGAACACCACGGACAGACCAACACAGCAATCCCGGGCAGGACAGCAAATATTCTTCTTCATCTCACTGGATAATGTTCTTTAATTCAAGAGTTTAATTCTCCAAAGTAGTATCTTTCCAGACAAAAACCAAGCTCTGGGATTCATCAACACATTCTCTGTAACTTCAGGTCCAATGGTTTAAAAATAATGACGTTCTTTAGACTCGTAACAAAAACGTTTTCCACTATCTTTGTGAACTCTGATGTCGTTCATACACAGTGGCTTAACATCAGACTTCTCACACGTTCACAGAGGTGAAAATGAAAACTCCCTATAAATACACAGCGGAATTAAAGAGTTTGGAGAACTCCTTCTATCTGTCCAAAAAGGTAATCAAATACTAAACACTTTCATGACAATTTACCACAGCAACAGTCACTCAACACAGATCAAACTCCTCAAAATTCAGCTTTCCAGTTGCTCTGTTACTCCACTGATATCTCCCTTCACACAGTTTCAACGCTGTAGCACAGGTGAAGCAGCAGGAATGGTTTCTGATGCAAGAATCACTCTCCTAAGAGGTGCCATACTGCAGACCTCACAGCATGCTTGGGAAGACAGATGTTGCGCTCCTCCGCTGTGACATGTATTTGTAATATCTAAACATTCCTCACAGAAATAATAGAAAGATATGTAATCTATTATGAGGGCGCCCATACATGTGATTTCAGATGCAGAATTTTTTAAAGCAAAGTAACTTTCAGAGTTGTAACATTTCAGGGGGTTTGAACCTCTGAAAGTCTCCTTGTGTCACTCTGCAGATGCAACCTCAATGTAAACACCATTTAACTTAGTAAATTTATTCCATAATTGTCCATATTTAAAGTATAAGAAACAGCTGGAGATGAACTACAAAAGGAACTGAGGAAGTTTGGCTGCACACACATATTAATGTCTTAGGCCAACTATTTCCTGCTCGATTTTCAGGTAATAGTTTGTCTTAGAAATGAATAGGTATGGGGATCAATTAAAGAATATTATAAGATAATAATGTATTGTATCTATAATACTTACATTAACAATAATATAAGAATATCCCTGGCAGTGTCCAAGGCCAGGCTGGACGGGGCTCTGAGCACCCTGCTCTGGTGGAAGGGGTCCCTGCCCGTGGCTGGGGGGTGGAACCAGATGGTCTGTAAGGTCCCTCCCAACCCATACAGCACTGTGATTCTATGAATATGGTTTTTTTTGGTTTTCTCATTTCTCTCTGGTACTTGACTGACTGACGTCTAAGGTAAACTGACTCAGAGCCAGACTCCTCTGAATGCCGGAGCCCGGTTCACCTTCGCTGTCTCACGGCTGGGTCTGGACTGACGCAGAGGCAATCCGCAGCGGCAGCTTCATTTCGTTGCGCACTCCACAGCCCACGCAGTGACAGCCCAGGGTGAAGGGCCTACCAGAGTACGCTGCTGCACCCTTTTCCGATACAAACCCCGGTCTTGCCCCAGCATTTAGTCAGAACGCACACGGAGGAACCCAGACACCAAAACGCACCATGTGCGAGAGAGGCCAGCTTACCCACGAGACAGATTTGTTGACAGATGAGCAAGCCAACCACCCAACCTACCCTCCTGCTTCTTCCGCTTTGGAGATCTCAACACCAATGTACATTTGGTGTTCCTCTCCAGAGCTGAGAAATCCCACTGGGAATACTGTGCTTGCTTTAGACACAGACTGGGCCAAGATTTAATTTTAAATTACTACTGAATAGCTGACTGCAGACTGCAGTGCAACTACAAGGAAACTGGTCCTACCCCAAACTCCTTTACGGCAGCATATTGGTTGCCATTTCACCCGTGCTTCATGGAAGCTGAACAAATTGTTTGTGGCAAGGTATTATTCACTGGAAGAGAGAGGCAAACAGCAAGTGCTTCTGCTCTTACACTGGTGAAACAAGTGAGAAGCCCTGCTTTTATCCGAATGGAGTTAGCAGACTTGCTGTAGTGGAAAGAAGACGAAGAGTGCACAATCCATTCTGCACCCACAAAAGGAAAAAGGGAAGCAAGAGCTCCAGGGAAACTAAAGCCTTAACAGATAACACAGGGCAAGAAGAAAAGACTCCACTCACTGGTACAGACATATGAAGTTGCATTTTTCAGGAAAGCAGATCTATTTGACACTACTTTGTCGCCTGACACCATGCCTCTTACCCAAGCAAAAAGCAGCACGCCAACAATTCCAGACTCATGAACAAGGCAACAGAAGTCACCACCGCTGCTGCCAACTCACAGATTTTGGAACTGCCTCTTCCCGAGAGGCGTGTAACTGTAAGCATGGAGGTCACAAAGTCTCACCCTCTCAGCTGCATCCTCATGCTCCAGGCGTTCAGAGTGCTGCCTTGTCCAATTCTGTTCTGTTAAGACCATTTCAGAGCATTCCCTTGGCAACTGCCTGGTTAATCTCTCTTTGATAGACACCGAGCTGCAACCCTGCCTCAATCCCAGAGTTTTATTTTATAATCATGAGAAGATGAATGGAAGGAAGATGCTCCTAGTCAAGTAAATAAATGGAAGAGGCCAATTATAGAACTTCAATTCTCACTAGGAACTTCCCCTTTCTACATTTTTTCTTCTAAGAGTTTTAAAAAAAAAAATCTCAGACATCAGAGTCATTTTTGGTTTTCCTTTGTTGAGCTGAAAAAAAAAAAAGGCTTAGTCAGGAAAAGCGTATTTGATGACTCCTGATCACCATTCCCGTTTGCTAAGGCACAGTGTGTGGCCCAGGCTGGAACCACAAACTAGGCTTCTGGGAAGGCAGCAACCAAAGAATGCCTCATCTGGGATTCCACAGCTGCCAGAGGTTGTCCTTGCCCCCGAATGCTGGATCAGGCTCCTCACAGACTATTTATAATGACATAAATTATCTAAAGTTTCCTCCAATCAGTGTTCAACTTCACACACACTCAGCCACCTCATAGCAAACATACACTTCCAGAAACAATTTATTATTCACATTCCTACCATATCCCATACTTCACTCAAAGGAATCTCTCCATAAGCAGCATAAGTAACAAGTTTATGGTTTTACTTCTCCATGCGGGGTGATGTTTTGTGACTTATGAAGCTCCCGCTACTATGCCTGAACCACAAAAAATTTGAAATGAGCTCAAAGAAATTAATGAAGTATTTCAAGTAATATTTAACTAAAAGTACTTCTAGTCTTATAAACAACACTTCAAAATCAAACACAAAGGATTACTGCTCTTCCACAGGCATTCAAAATTGAATTTACGGCCTGCAAATGGTTTATAATAAAGTGACACCCAGTACCTTCTTCAGAACTATTTTTCTACAAAACAAATTAGAATTTGAGAATTATATTAGCTGAAACTAGTGCTTAGATTCGTACTATATGTACCCATCTACTAGAGGGTTGTATGATGACACGGAACAATGCCTGACACAGTTTCTCTCTGGAATACTCCAGCACTCCTACAAAGAAGTCTTGCTTATCTTAGCAAGCACACAAAGGCAAGAAAGCTGCTTTGCAAGACACTTTGGAAGATATAAAGATATTTCTGGTCTGAAAAAAAGGTTTTGGACATCCGAATAGTGTTTTATCACTAAAAGAGCGCAAAGTGGGACTTCAGAACGTAGGTTGAAGATGTCCACAAAGACTAAGTCTTGGTGTAAACAGCGACAAGAGGACTGCTCAGAGCAAGAAAAAAAAACGGCTCCTACAAAATAGAGCTGAGTTTGTTGCTACTCAGACAACATTTAAAAAGCGACCAGCTTACATGGAAGGAGGTGCCACCCTAGAGACCTGACTAATGAACTAATAAGTAAATAAAAATGCCACCACCCTCCTCATTGTTCTGAAACAAGTTTTCCAAATGCTGGAAACTCCTGTATTCATGGTCTCTTGGAAAGGCTTTATCACTTCATTTTGAGGGAAGTGACTTTGCAGGAGCAGCAGAGCAGATCAGGAGGTGGTTCTCCGCAGAGTACTTCTGCCCTACCAGAATAATTAAATTATGAATTGTCATTTCTACTGTAAGTTTACATCCTCACAAAACCTGCCCAAAGGAAGCAGAAATGGAAGCTTTAGCATGAACTACGGGCAAGTTCAATAGCATAAAAACCTCTTCAGTACTTCAGTACAAACGCACTAGGACATTATGCTTTTTCTCCTCTGACTGTACAAAGGCTAGAACTACTTCATTGAAATGGCAATGAAAATTGAAACTTTAAGGAAGCTGCGAAACATTTTTTCCCAATACAATAGTGGTTGTAAATATATAACCTTTCCCATCAACCTCACCTTACTACAGAATCTTGACTTACTCTCAAGTTACTATCCACTACTTACCATGATTCAAAAATACAACTGAAAATATGCAGCAGCTGAGGTTAGCAGATGGTAAGCATGAAGCAGATGGAAGTACTTTTTTCTTACATACACAAATAATAAAAGTCTTTCGCTGCAGTATACTGACAAGGCTAAGCATGTAAAACTTCCTGTTAGATTCCAGTGATAATCCACTTGTCATCAACCTCCAGGCAGAGCATGTGGCTGTGCACCCATACAGACTATAACATCCTAACGCAAGAGGCAACAACATTACAGCAATCAGAGTCAAAAGCCTTGCTAAAGTCAAGGTAAGGACGCCCACTACTCTTTCCCTGCTTCACAGGAAGACTAGTCAGGCATGCTTTAGGTTTGGTAAATCCATAGTGACTGTTCCCAATCATCATCATTCTCTCTGCACAGCAGCACTCCTAGAAGAGAAGGCCAAGCAACTACCTTCTCCTCTCCCAAGACCCTCCTCTTAAGTCATTAATATAAGACAGACAATCCTCTGTCAAATTCTGTAGGAACCAGATGGCAAGTATAAAACTTCTTTGGACAGCAATACATTCATTTGTGGCCACAGCAGCACAAACCACACACGTCCTTAAGAAATAAGACTAAGGGAAACAAGAAAATGTTAAGAAGGGCCACCTATATCTGTGCATTCCACAATTCTGGTAATTCTCAACCAGAGAGTGAAACTCTATTACAAAGAATCTCAAGCCTCCTACTCCCCACCCCCAAATTACCAGTACTTAAAGCTGACAAATATCTAGAGAGGGTTTTGCCTGTTAGTTCAACTTCTTAGAGAGTCTTGATGATGTATTCCAGACGCGATCCTCAGCAACTAACTTTTGGCTGGCAGATCTGTGTTCTATGTTCCTCACATAAGACGTTCTTGCATCTTTGAACCTAAGAGCTGCAATTCCCATAATCACTAAGTCCCCATTTTTGCATATCATGATTTTTCATATGCTGATTTTGCAAATCAGCAATCACAAAAAGGTAAGTTTGTTACAGGAGGAGTTTATGAAACAACTCCGTTCGAAAGGCCACAGACACAAACAAGAGGCACAAACTTGCTTGCTGGACTCTTAACTCAAGAACTGTTCCCCAACCTCATACAATGCTTTTTACCGAGATGATTTTCAAAGGACAGAAACAGTAAACTATACAAGAGAACAGTGGGATTTCTAATCAGCGTGGCAACTTTGATAAACAACAAGAGTTACAGTGCACCAGGAAAAATATTCTGCTTGACAACAAACAAAAATCCCGAAGTTTCACTTCACTTCTTCCATTATTTCTTTTCCTGGCTAAATTCTATGGTAATGTGGGTCATCTAGTGTTTGATCGCAAAGAGAAACCTTCTAATTAGTTAAGGTAACTGCTTTCTATAGCCTGTTCACCTTGGCTATGACAACTGAAACCTCTGGGCATTGATACAGACATCCAGAAAGGGGACAGTAGGGAAGGTATTTAAAAAATGGGAAAGCTTTACTGCTAGAAGTGAACTCTCCATCCAAATTCACTAGCCCGCAAGAGATCCTTACCGGAGATCCAGACCAGCTTCTTTCCAAAGTATGTCCATCAAACGCAAAATCTGGAGTGTCAACATGTCCTGTCGGAGATCTGCAATGAAAGGGATGAAGCCGCTACTTCAATTTCTCAGTCTGTTGTAGACAAACTTTCTAATGTTCATAAGGCCTTCAGAAAAAGGTATCCAAACATACTCTTCAAGACTTAAGGTTTAAGTGCAATTAACCACAGTTACATCATCATGACTGACACTGTCTGTACTTTGAAACCCAGACAGAAGATGATGCTTAATTTGTTTACTGATGCTAGAGAAAACCACACTTATATTATGGCAATACAGAGCAACACAGCTTCAGTGCAAGTGTGGGAATGAAGGAGAAGGAAAAATTTTCAATTTTTAGCACTCCTTACCATCACCGTTTTTGAAGATGATCCCTACAAGATCTCCTCCAAACATTTTATTGTTGTATACTATCCACAGAGGCTTCATTTTAGAATCCATGTATCTACACTTCTCAACACTAGAAGAAAACACAATAAAAGTCTTAGTCAAATAAGAATAATTCAATTGAAAAGGCCTAAACATTGTTCAAAACACAGCAGAACACACAGACTTCCAGGCTGCAAATGCTTCAATGCCATCTCTGCTTTCATTCTGCTGCTATGCTATGAGCGCTTACCAAGCTGCGAACACATCTGGTCTAGATGGAATGTATTAGATACCGTGGCTGGCATACAAATACCTGGTGCTTAATTTAAACACCCGCGTTCTCAGAGAACATCGTTTTCTTGATATGCTTTCCCATCAGTTTTCAGACTTTATATTTAAGTGCTGTTAAAAGTTGTAATGGCTTCTGTGCCTACTGTTATAAATGGAAGCCAGGAATGCAGTCTAATTCCCTTTTAGGCTTCTATTTAAATACGTTCAGCTACACTAATGCACTGACTCGAGTTTCAAGTTTCCTGGTGGATCACAAAAATCTTCTCATTTAACCGACACCTTCACCTTGGCAGGTTCCCAACAGACCTCCTCTCACTACAGAAAAGCTCCCTGTGACAGCGCATCTGCCAACCAGCGCAGCCCGAGGCGGCCAACGCACACACACCTTTCTGCTTTACTGGTTCCAGGCAAAAGCTACGGGGAAATCTCACTCACTCCTCCTTAACTTACTGTAGTTCTGAAAGTATAACAGAAGGATTCAGAGGAGACTGGAGGTCAGAAAGCGCTTCCCTGTAAGCATTTTGTTTCAAACACGTATGCATTGCATCTTTTCCTTTCGCTTTGCTTTGCTTCATGGCATTCAGCTTAATTAAGCTATTTAAAGTCTTCATTTTATTAAGGGCTTCCACCTGAAACAAATATTTTATTTTTAAAAGTTATTGCTCTGATTTTACACATAACACAACGCAAAATCCCATTTCAAAACAAAACAAAGTATTAAATAATTCTACAACTTTTTAAAAATGGAAATAATAGATGGCAATTAAGGTGGCACTCCTGAAAAAATGTGAGAACAGCCTTTGCTAAGTCACTTGTGTCCCAGAAATCCCATTTTCCTAAGTAACGAAGACACTGATGAGATGAAAGCTCTTAGGCTTCGAGGACCTTTTTAAAGCATGACTTAACATTTCCAAAAGAATGAATGAGGTATTTTAATGTATGACACATTTACACAAATTCGTTCTCAAAATACAATTTTTGTCTACTAATTCAACAAAGCACATAACTGAGGTCCCTCTATCCACACTGAAGTCAACGGGAATATCGAGTGCTTCCCACCTGTAACGAACCCAGACGTTACCAGAGACGAGCTACGGACGCAGCCCCTTCACTGCGCGCGCTCAGCGAGTCGCACACAGTACGACATGGCCACGGGGCCACCCGCAGGCAGTCTCCACACGCATAACCACACACACGTAGCTTCCACAGAGCAGACTCTTACATGTTGGCTTGTTAAAATCCTGCTGAAGTTAGAAATAAAGTAAATGCTCCCATCCGTTAAGGAGTTCCGAATCACAGCATCTCACCTAAGCAACAACGTTACCTGAGAAACATGTAAAAAGGCAGGCAATTGTCTGCAACCAATACAGCTGGGTTTAACCCCCCTTCTGTTTTGGAAAGTTTTCTACTGGCACATAATTTCTAAGAAAACAAACTAGTGATGTAAATGTACATTACACTAACAGAGAGAAGTCCTTCGGTAACAAACCTAGATGGCACACACAACAAATATAATTTCTACATTGCATCTACAACTGAGCAGCTTGCCAGCCGGATACAAAATGGTTACTGTAACAACCGCCTGTATTTGCACCAGCCACAGTTAACATCCTCAGTAATGCCCACATTCTCTAGCAAACAGCACCAATTTGGTAATTACAAAAGCTGATTTCTATACGAGGAAGCTTCAGTCTAACTCACAAGGTGCTGAGTCAAACCTTCCCGCTTCTAGAGACAGCCTGCTCCCGTTAGGCAGGATGCTGGGGAAACTGCACGCAGCTTGGTTACAAAACCGAGGCGATGGAGACCTGCCAGGTCAGCCATCTGTCAAAACCAAAAGTGCCTTTCCACTATTCTTGGAGCTGTACAAACATCAGTGACAAGAGAACAAAATGGAACCTGTGTTGTACAAACAGGAACTTTTTGAAGTATTTCTACTTTGAATTTCTTCCGTGTTTGCACAGTTGGGAATTTTTTTGCCCCTTCTTTGATTGTACTGACATTTGTTTCCTGTGAAGTGCACAAAAACTTTAACGACCTTAAGTCTATAGCTTAAAGCATTTCATCACCTCATCTTTTTATGATTTTGACAATACTAACAAGCCCACACGGGTAAGAGACAGTCTCTGAGAGCTGCAGTAATAAAAAGCACAACTGTACATTCCTGTGCCGTGTGCCTCTCCCGGCACAGCTTCAGTGCAGACAGCATCAAAGCCATCACAAATAACACTCGTCAGGCGAGTACCTACTGAGTTAGGTTTTGTGGCCTGATACAGCAAACACATTCACTCCAGACAGAGACCATTTTTCAAAGATTTTTACAGTCACAATCTAAATTAACTTGCTAAAACTGCACTAGAGACTTCAAACATGATTTGTGAGTGTCTCTTAATTATCTGCTGATACACTTACTAGTGTATTTAAAAGCAAACCTCTCACACTTCTTAGGGTATTTAAAAGAAAACAATCTCTTTTTTTTTTTTTGGTACATTTTCTACATCAACACTACAATGAGTATTTGGTTTACTTCAACACCTCTGTTTCCAGGGAGTACTACATTATACTACAACTTCAGGGGTTCTTGCATCACCTCTTGACAAAAGCCAAAGCCGCAGGAAGCAGTCCTGGAGTCATCTAGATGAAGTTTAGGTAGAAAGGTAATAGTTTCTATTGAACAAGCTACCCTTACTGGGGGAAAAAGGTCGCAAGCTTCAAGCGCACAGAAATCCATCCCCAGTTAATAATCCAGACAGTTCACCGTTCGATCCACAACACATGCACGCTGCCGGAAGAATCTCGCACCCTCCGAACACCGTAAAACCAGCTCCCTCGCTCCGAGGCCCCCAACACCAGCTGCGTCCTGCGCCAGGGAGGGCTGCTCCACCGCCCCTCTCCAGCCCTTCCGCTCCGCTGTCTCACCCGCGCCTCCTTCTCTCCCCCATTCCCTGGCAGACGGACTTTGGCAGGGTAGCCAATACACCCCACGGGAGCGATGGAGTAAGTACCCGAGTTACAAGCTAGGAGAAGCCAAGGCTTAGGGAAAGGAAGTCTGTACCTGTTTAGCAAGCACCTTCATATGAGCAACACTTCCTCGGCAGTACGCTTCAAGTATCAGACCAAACTGTACGGAAACGGCAGGTATGTGAACCTCTGACCTACAACAAGAAAAGCTTCTCATCAGACTACAGCATTTACAGACTAGCCCTCCTCGAGTCATTAAAATAAAAAAAAAAAAAACAAAAAAAAAAAAAAATATAAAATAAAAAAATTATTATATTTTTAAATATATTTTTAAACAATAATCATTAATATATTAACTATTACATTTTTTTATACATTACTA
>Ga0181612_172504_pt1 | contig 16718 bp, 8 predicted proteins | sample HoacroProtozoa21_FD_119630 | JGI IMG/M metagenome (GOLD analysis project Ga0181612, IMG submission 119630) | Hoatzin crop microbial communities from Cojedes, Venezuel. Combined Assembly of Gp0051906, Gp0051904, Gp0051908
ATCTTATTTCTCACACAGTAAAAGCATAATCACTCGAAGAAAAATGACCTGCAGTAGTTTAAAAAAAATCAAATACTTAAACAGAAATATTCGCTGCTAGATCTGAAGATCATCTCATGGACATTGCCCTCCTACATGCCCTCGCCTTTGGCTTAGGATGCATATTGCATTTGCTGCAATCCATCATAGGACCAGTGAAGCTAGGAGCTCTCACAAGTAATGAATTAATGAGGCTAATTAGAGAACCGTGGATTATTTCTCCTCCTGTTTGCATGTCATCATGATGTAAGCCCACAGTATGGCTCAGGTACCAGTCAACAGGATGAGAGGACCCCAAAATGGTGGGCACCCAGACAAGCAAAGTTCCTTCAGATAGTCTGTGCTCTGTGCACTGAACATTGTATGAACTCAGAAGGAACTGGCCAAAGTCTTAGATTTGTCCATGTATGTGTCTCTGTTTTTACACAGCAGAAACTGTTCAGCCTAGTGACGCAGGATAAGAAGTCCCCCTGCACAGATGGAGTTGGTTTTGGATAAAAGGAGTGCTGGAACAGGGATTCAAATCCCAGATAAATAGCACTCCCGTAAGAACACAGTTCAAAATAACCAGGAGAGCCAGTTCACTTGTTCTCAAAAGCTGCCCTACTATTGTTAAGCGTATTAAGAGGATTAGAATCAGGATGTGCTGAACACATGTGAAACACCTGTGATAAATGCTCTGAAAATAACTTAGCAGTGCAGAGCCCTTACTGGGTCACAAATTACTTGATTAAAGTTGGAAAAGCCAAGGTTATTTTTGTTTTTCTTTATCAAAGCCATGATCATTTTTTCTTCCAGCAAACTATGCTTTAATGTTGAGTTTTAATGGGCATCTTATCATTCAGATGCAGAATATAACATTTTAGTGATTTTCCTGTTTTTTTTTTCTAACATTGTTATTCCACTGTTACTTTTGAAAATCTTGACGAATGGATAAAATGAAATAAAATGTGAAGTATTTCACAGAAACAAAGCAAACCCATTTCCAAGAAGATTCTTTGATTTCAGGAAAAGTTGCCCTTCCTTGTTATAAAGAAACAGCTTCTGACTGATCTGTAAAGTTTCTTCAGGTTAAGAGATTGACAGCTTTGTCTCAGTAAGGTAATTTAAACCTGCCTCTGAAATGGGCCAGCAAAACTACTATGCTTTTTTTTTGGAAGAATCAGAGATGATGAAGGAGATTACCAACAAGGATGTGTAGTTATAGTGGGTGGCTTTCTTTTTTCCAAAAAGCTTGTTTCCTGGAAGATAATTAATAATTAAGAGAAATTTCGACTTGGTGCACAAAAATATGGCTTTCAGCATCATGACGAAAGATCACAAATCGAATGTCTTTAGGGGAATAGTTTAGAAACATGAATAATCAAGCAGCAAAACTTCTAATCTACTAATGAGATTCCCAGTGAGCTCTCCAAAGCTTTACCTCTTAACTAGGGACAGGCTTTTGTCCTGCAAGTTTGCACGTCTGAGGGTAATAAACGTACTTGCAGTCTTTCTGCTTGTGATATCTGCCCTTACAGTGGAAGCACGTGGAAATCAGTGTGAGCACTACCCAGACAGGCAGGGTTCAAAAACTGGGTTTTAACAATTCTCTCTGAGCTTACAAAAAACAAACTCCCTACGGGTATTTTTTCAACTGAAAAATCCATCTAGAATATCCTGCAGCCGCAGCATGAGCCTGGCAGCCGTAGAAGGAAATGGGGAAGGTTGTTACTTCCACCAGCTCCTTCCTTAGCAGAGTGCTTTTTCTCAGTAAACACTAATAATCTTCCGGCAGCGCATGTAGACTTTTGGACAATAAGAGTGTACTGCGGGGAATCTGCACTTTGATATTTCCCCTTAACTCTAAGAGAAGTCTCCCCACACACCAGTTTAACTACAGGATTGTGTTTTCAGCATATGTGCAGTTGGTCTCCAGTGAAATACTGTATTCAAGAGACCCGCTAATTTATTTCTCCTCTTGCCAACTGACATGCCCTGCGTATTAATATTAACAATCATGTTTGTACAAATGGGTCCATTAATTCAAATTTCATTTCCTTTTCAATTGGTGATATATGTGAAGAACAATAACCAATGCAGCATAATTTTACCCATGGCTATTATAAGTAGGTACACAGTATCTTATTTATTTCCTTCTAAAAGCATTGCTTTTAAATGAGTAAAGGATATTACAACAGTGTTAGCTTTTCTCCTTCCCTCAATGCATTGCAAAGATATGGGAGGGTTGGGGAAGGAGAAGCCATTTCAGCTCAAACTGGAGTATGATATTATTTGGGGGCCTGATCCAAAGTCAGATTCATCCAATGGGTACATTTTCTTTTACTTTCCTAGGGTTTGGTACGGCCTATGATGAGCATTAACAAAGGTGTCCCAGCAGACAAAGAAAGAGAAAATGTTCCAGAAACTACACTTTCACTTTGCCATAATAAACTGAGTTTGTATTTAACCAAGTCGTTATGAGAAAGGGAATAAATGTATTACAAAACATGACTGAAACATTACTGTGAATTTCAACACCAGAGAAAGCTTAATTCTCAATCCAAATCTTCCATGCCAAGAAAAAATTAGCAAACATTCTTTTTTAAATTAAATTAAGATTATTTTTCAGATTAGGAGCACAGAAGTGGGTCAACTGATAACTGCAATCATACTTCAGTGTTAGATTCTACAGCAGGGAAGGCAATCAAGAAAGTTAAAACTACCTTTGGGAAATTCAAGCCATAACACTTAAGGAAACAGAATGGAGTTGCACTAGCTCTTGAGTTTTTATTAGGCAAGACCCTGAATAATGAGGAAAAGGACAATTATAGCCTTTGTTGCAGGCAAAATACTAAGAGGATCAGATGATCTTATTTCTATAAGAAAAAAGGGAGATTGCTGAGAATCCCTGGCAGCAGTATGACTAGTGTTTCAAAGCTAGGGTCATATAGATTCCCACGTAGCAAATCCCAAGAAAAAGCACTTCAGCCCAACAGCAGTACTGTCATCTTGCATGGTCAATACTTGTAAGCCAAACTCAGCACTTACATCCCATTGCAGCTGCTCCCATGAATTTGAACTTTAAACCGTTTTTTTCAATTGGATTTGCTAAACACTGTCTATATTTTTAAAACTTTCCCAAGATGGGCAAAAAGCATGGCTTTCTAAAACTAAGTTTTACCACTTCCTATGGGAAGCATTTTTGTTATCTCCTACCAAGTCCATCTTAAGATCCTCTTACCAAAATGGAAAAAAAAGCATTAGAGTGTGTACATCAAAAGAAATTTCCCAGTGGAGTAAGTGTCTTTAAACAACTGAGCTGGCCTCAGTGAGTGGAAATATGCGGTGCCACAGGAGATCCCTCCAGCACCTAGTCCAGAAATAAGCATTGCGAAGATAACAGAAACAAGGTGACAGACAACTTTCCAGAGCAGTCAACATATTTTACTTTTCCGTATTGCTTAGTGGTGGTTTATTAGGTCATTTCTGAGGAGCAGCTATCATGTAGCTCATAGCCCAACAGAGAATTTGGCAGTCAGTACCAAAATGTGATCATCTTTCAAGATATCTTGGGTTTCTTTTTCTTTGAACTAGACCGCTTCGAGAAATGATGGTCAGATATTAAGTCTTAACAAGGTAAATGCACTGGATGGGAGCTGGTCAAGCCTATTTAATTTCATCTAGAATTTAAAAATCGGAGATAAATACTTGCCATGGTTGTATGGTACGAAAACCTGGGAGTAGGAATCCTGTCCAAGAGCATGTTCAGTGCTCTACAGGGAGCAGGCTACAAGCTGGCATGTGATTTCATGGCAAACTTCTCTACATGTGAATGGTGTTAGGTGTCATGAAATGTTTCTTTCCTCTGACAGGTTTATCTCCCTCACCGACACAGGCAAACACAATAAAAATTAAGTTCAGAAAGGTCTATGGGTCTTTACTTCATAAACATCTACACCAAATGCCCTTGAGTAACTTCAGCTTACCTCTCAGGCTTGAAGGCTTACTGTTAAACAGAAAAAGCACATTATTACAATGTGTCACAAAAACAGAGCAGAAGAGATCGAGGGTCTCTGCAATAGGGAGAAATTTATGAAGGCAAATTCATGAACTGTTTGTGGTAATGCCCCATGCAATAGGGAAAGCAAAATAGAAATAAAACAGGTCTCAAATATCTGCCCTGTGGAAATATTCTTTCCTGCCCACAAATGAGTCAGTTTCTTTAAACTTGAGCAAGCTACACTAATCAAGCCCCTGCGAAATTTTAGAAGCAGTAGGAGTATTCCTGTACCACTCCCCACAACTTGTCTCCAGTGCTTCAAAAGAAAAGACAACTCCTCTTCTCTGTTCCCCATCCTCTATTTCCCTCCAACCAAATTATGTATCCAGGGAAAAATTTCCCATGCAGCTTTTTCTTTCTCATTCTCTTTGCTTCACCTTCCTTTCCAGTATCCCTTCATAGTAATTATTTTTGGAAATACCCTCTGCATTTAGATTTAACTTCCAGAATCAAAACCCACTCTGAGTAAAAAGTGTCTGTAGCATAAAGTTGGCAGACTTTCTTCCTTGCTGATAACAGGCATTTGGGTATGTTGCCAGCAGTTACTTTGATAGTAGTCACACTATCTTACTGACAATTAACGTAGGCTTCCCTGTTAGACTAGTAATTAGGCCTTCAAAATGTCAGATTCTGGTGCAGGTTGAATATTCTGAATAGTAATTGTGAATAAATAAATCAAAATTTAAATTTAATGGGAATTGACAGTATCTGGCTGAAATCCAACCTGGGTCCAAGAGCGATCCTGCTCACTGGTAGGGATCACGGCAGGCCAGGCTCGTTCGTCCTTGCAAGCACTGAGGGGTGTCACCCTCCAGCTCACCCAGAGAAATCAGGGCGGTCGCTCACTGGCTGAATCAAATATTTTTTGCATGAGTAAAGAAAACAAAATCTGTCACTGTGCAAGACAGAGTGAAATCCTTCTGAAACACAAAGTGCCACTGCGGTGATTCATGTTTATTAGCAGTCTTGATGAACACTGCAATTAAAATGGCTGGAATAAACCTTATCCTCCAGTTACACAGCAGTCAATGGCAGAAAGACAAAACCAGGAGTGGGAGGGCTCCCATTTGTGCCCAGCTACGTAAGAGGACCTGCAACAAATTCCTGCATACTCAAATCGGGAAAATCAAATAAGGGGCATCTGCTATTGCCCTTTGTCCTAATAGTTCACATATTTGCAATACATGCCACTGAATCAACATAAATGTTCCTTATAATTTTACCTTCCCTGGGAGGATTGGGAGAGCAAAGCGGCTGCCAGTTGTTGAGGTGCATAGCCTTCCTACCTCACGTGTCTCTGAGTCACCTCTGTTTTCAAAAATACTGATTTGTCAGGAGACAGACATTTAACCAAGTTCTGCCTGCTAAGCTATAAAACAGAGCTGCCCTTTTTGACCCAAGCAGTTAGAAAAGAGAATTTTGGCTCAAAGGAAAACCTAACATTAGACAGACATCTCTCCTGTGCAACCTGTGTACTACCGACTCAGGTTCCCTGGCCAAAACAAGAATAAAACTTGGGCATAAGGACGTTCACAGCCCCTTTTTATTTAGCCCTTGCTCCTAAAAAACTTAATCTTTAGTTTTCTTCTACTTCTTTTTCTTAGACTCTGTAATGTTACCCCTGCCTTTTTTCACACAGAGGCATAGAAATACACTTATTTCCCCATAAAAGAAGGAGAAATCCTTAACTATATGCCTTTACCCACATATGCCCCGCTAGTATCCCAGGGATGGTTTTATCCCAGAAGGTTTTATACCACCTCGGTCTTGGGTAGGAAACATCAAAGGTTATTTTTTTAAAAATTATCTACTAATAATGATGGATGTGTAATATTAATGTCTGAGTCATTTATTTCAACCATAGCAACAAGTTTTGCTACTGTGTTCCAGTTTAATACATTGGAAATAAGAGGGAGATTCTATTTCCAAGTTGTGTCAAACATAATTTTTCAGTACACATATAAAGGAAATCATAAAAAGCAGTTACAAACTTTCTCTTCTATATGGAGTGAAAAAGACTTCAAGGGTTTTTAATTTCAGACAAAATATATGTGTTTTCATTAAACTTTACAGATTTCACTTTTAAATGAAGAATATGTTCTAGCCTTGGAATAATTATCAGTTGGCAGCAACCTTATTCTGAAAGATGGAGGAATTTTTCTTCTGAAGCAGCAGAAATATTGTTTGTATTTTGTGTTGGTTTTCTTGTGAACTGAACAATCTGGTTATTTGAAAAATAAACCAAGATATTTCAGCCTGTCATATTCTGCAGGCAAAAAATATCAGAATTGCGAAGTGCTGTAATCACTGGAAATGGGAAACTGGAGTTGATAAGCTTGGTTTCCCATATAATCATTTCAGGTGAGTTGGCGACAGCTGAAATCAAATTCTGAGGATGAGCAGATGTGTCTTTAAATGGCTGAGATGGCTGAATTCCTCCTCCCTCTTCCCTGCATATGCAGATTTAAGGAAAAAAAAAAAGATATTTTAGGGGTTTGATAATAAAGCTTTTAAACCAAACTGTCTTTTTCATCTCTGCTAAAGTTTTTGAGAAGAAAAGGGTTTTTGATTGAGAAAATAGTGTAAAATCCAGACCCTATTTTGAAGCACAGCTTCTTCCCCTCTGTTTCAAATACCATCTCTATTGCTTTGTATTTACAAATATGTTTCTTTGTTGGACTACATGTGTGTTGGAGTGATAAGGAGGTCATGGACTTGTCAGTAGGCTAGAGGGCTGAGTGCTCCCACTAGGAAAATCAAAGAATTATTGCCTATGGATTTGATTTCACATTTTTCAGTTTAAAGTTTTTCAGATTTTTCCACAAGCTTCTCTATAGCTAGCAGAGAAGAGAAGAGAAATTCCAGCTGTAGCAGAGCTCAGAATGTGCAATTTCTATTTGATAACTCTTCATTTTAGGTAGGGTGGGTTAGTAATTTCTGAGGTCAGCAGAAGACATGGTCATGAATGTGAGGTGTTGGAGATCATGACTCTGGACGTGACAGGAATTCGGGGTGAGGAGAGATGGAATTAGAGAAACCTGAAAAGGGACAATAAACATTTCCCGCCTGAAAAAGGGATTTTAGTTTTTTTTTTTTCAGGTAGAAAAGCAAATGGAATAAAAGAGGATAAAGGAAATCTTGAGGATGGAAGCTGTGACCCAAGCATGATTAGCAACACAGTAGCTCCTCTGAACTAAATCTGCATTTCTCTTATCCTATTAACCGAGAAGGCCGGGTTATATTTACCGCTTGCTCCAGTTAAAGAGCAGCGCAGAGCAGCACCACCTCCACAAGAGACTGGGGATGAAGCCTTTGCCACAGACTCTCTGTGTGATTCCTCCTCTCCTTCCTCCCTGCCCACCTCCGAGCTGAGGAGCCCCCTTGTCATCCTCTGCTGTGGGACCTCGCATACCCTGGGCTTGGCAGGGGAAGGGCAATGCGCAACCCAGCTCTGCTTGCGTTTAACCTTTCCTCACCAGCTCTGTGGCCATTTGGATAGGAAAGGTGGAAAAAAACCTCTCCTCACTGAATTGTAAACCACAAAATGGGTGGCCAGGGCATTGGGTCAGAGGATTATCTTTAAGAGTATTCTCTAGCCACGTGTGATTCAGGATCTTCAAGAAGTGGCAGAAATCTCTAGAGAGGGCTTGACACACACAAATATCTCCAGTGAAGGAAAGGAACAAGGTGCAAACACTGCCACAATGTCCCTTTTACCTGCCAGCCATAAAAAAGAGCTATAATGAGAGAAAAGATCCTTGAAAAAGATCATACTCTCCCGAGCTGGAAGGACCTTTCTCGTCATTTCTAAAATACAAGGAACCTGCTAGACCATTCAGTTGGATTTTCAATTGCTAAAAAGCTTCACTTTCCATGACAACTGGGCTGACTCTCATGGGTCCTCTCAAGGGGCTGAGAGGTCCTTGTTCACTCTTCAGTATGCCACTGGAGCTGGCAGCCATCCCCACACACCACAATTCTTTTATTGCATTACACCCTTTATTTTACGCCTAAGATTAATTAATCAACATTAAAGATTACCCACTAAAGGTGGATTGTTATGCCTCAGTGGGGGCCACCCAGGGTGGGATAACTGAGCTCGGTTCTTACTCAGACATCTGCAGGAACCGTGCAGATGCGCAGAGTAAGGCACAGGGGGATCACGCAAGTACCTCGCCCTGCAAGCCCATGCGAGATTTAACAGCCTAATGAAATATCCACAATGCCGCTCAGCGCCTACCTTGCTGAGGACTGCAAGGGTTGTGCCGGTAAGGAAAATCTAGGCAGGATTAGTCCCGACTTAACACACAGAGCCTTCTTTTGCACCTCCTTTAAGAGCCGGATTGGCCATCTCACGTATTTCTTCTCTTAGCAGGTATTAGAAACTGCACATCTGAAATAAAGTTCAGCAGAAATTCCAGCTCGCATTTGCAGACATCGTTTCTTATGAATGGGCTCTGATCTGGTGGGTGCCTCTAACAGAAGATGGCTGCTGTGTCAGACTTGGACGAGCAAGCCTGTCCTGATTATGCTAGTCTTGTTACGTGAGAATTTGTAGCATATTTCCCCTGAAACAAAGAAACATGGCACGTCAGGCAGCCAGAGACCGGCACGCATTTCTCTCCCGGAGCTACTGAGTGTTATTATCTTGGAAGGCAGCACTGCCATCTGGGGGATGGAAAACCAATATTTCAGTCACAGTTCAGCTACCATGTTGGGGAGGGGGTGTGGAAACATGGAAAAATAAATAAAAGCCTGCAGTAGCTCACAATGATTTTCTTACAGTATACATGAATCAACAGTCCCCTCTCGGATTATTGCTTTCAAATTGGGTAACATTATTTTTCACTTTAATACAAAGGTTCTACCCTTCCAGAAGAATAAGTGGGGTCTTGCCTTTTTAATGTTTATATCATTTAACAACCAGCTACATGGTGCAAACAGTCTGTAATGAATTCCCTGCAATCCCTTGAATTACAGTATTATTCCTTTTTTGCTCACTTATACCAGTAAACAAGGGCAGAGGTGATTTGCTAAGCCCAGCTAATAAACTCTTCCAGAGGCCAGTCTGTAGTCTTTGAAATTCGTAACAAATAATAATGCAGATATTACCATACCCATATCTTTTGACATCCTACTGAGCCTACTGTCATATTCTCTTCACACAGCATTTATTCTGAAACGTGTCTTATTCCTGGGAAAACTGTGGTCCTTGCTTCTCTCTCATCTAGGTCTGTCAGGATTTCCTTCTGTTTCACTAATAGAGAAATTGCTGTGCATACTTACATAGCTAATTATTTCCCTGATTTAGCCTAAAGTCCTTGTAGAATACAGAGCTAGCAGTCTTAAAAAAAATCCACAAACTCAAAAACACACTAAAAAAACAAACCTAAAAGCCAGCAACGTGATTTATCAACAATTACAATATGCTGGCATGTACTCATCTGCTTCTGATGTCCTAAACTGCCGGTACATTTTCTGCATAGGCGTGTTCATATCGAGTGTGACAGCACAAGGATCATAAGCCGACCTGAGATCACACTGAGGCCAGAAAGGTGATTCCTGCTCCTGCTCTGCCCTTAGCCTTGTGCTTCCATCCTTTCGTTGTGTTGGCTCAGCCAAGCAAATTGACCTTGCTCAAAACTTTGTGGTTTGTTTGTTTGTTTTTTTTTTTAGTTTTCCCAAACACAGGTTAGTCTTCAGCCAGATCTGCTCCCCGCTAACACTGGCACAAGGGAAAGATGAGATCCTGCAGTTAAAATTGCTATTTTGAGAGGTGGTACAAGATACGTGTCTGCTTACACTAAACACGAAAGCTCATCCTCCCATATGCAGTTTACAAATCTAATAACTGAGTCGTATTTGAGGTAGCATATATAAGTCCAGAAGATTATTGTACAAAAATCCTGAGAGTCCATGAGTTTACTAAAAGAAAAACCCCATTTTTCTTGTAAGACATACAGAAGGCACTTTTGTTTTAAGTCCAAAACAACAGAAAACTGAAGAGTCAGACTTAAGAGTCTGAACAAGACTCTTAAGACTGAGTGCAGAGATTTCTATGTAGCTTCTTATATAAATAGATTATATAAGCACACCCAAATGGGTTATCCCAAACAATATTATTTGAACTGACTCACTACTTATTTTTTATTTGCCATTTAACTGCAAATAACCGTCCTCTGCATGAAACCACTTTATTTTTATATCATTAACTAATTTAGCGAGCCCATCTATCCTACCTCTGCTGAAGGATTCTCCTGCAGTAGACAGAGAGCATTTTTAATTCTGTCTCACAAACCTCCATTTTTACACAATTTTGATGGAACAAATCTTCATAATAAATGCCAAAGACCCTCTTATGCAGATGTTCACAAAATACATCTGCCACCAGACAGGCGTTACTTACCCGCAGGATAGAAATTCTCTGGTGCAGCATTTCTGCCCTCAAGCTATTTGGCTGTTAGCTTAAGAACAAAGTGACCAGAGGGTGGCTCTTCAGCCATGTGCAATTCAAATGTGACTCCCCAGCACAGCTGGGTCCAGCTGTTCCAGCTCTGGGAGCCTCTGAGCCCTCAGTTACCAGGAGAAGTGACGCAGGAGGGAGAGCTAAGGTCTGCCCTTGCAGCTGAAATCCAGCCTGCAAAATGACTAGGAGAAAATGCCTGCCCTCTTTTCTCATCTCTTCTATAAATATGGAAGGGGTTCTGTTGATGGGGTTAATGTGAAGATTTTGGAACCTGTTGTTAAGGCTGGCCACCCTTGGTCCACAACATCTTGAAGTAAGTTATTGCATATTTGTCATACCACAGATAACTGCTGCTGCTACTGATGGCTGCCAGAATTTTACGTACTTTTGTGAGTACCACATTTTGCTCTAATGTAAGACATTAGAAATATTGCATTTATACTGAACAACAAAAAATAGTATTCTGGCCTTTTAGTCAACTATTTTAGGAGTAAAAATTAAATATACTTCATGAGTACATTTAACGTCAAGGGGTTTGTTCATTCTTAACCAACAACATTCCCTTTCAGTTACAATAAAGCAAGCTTTGGCCACTTCACACAGAAACTAGTGTGTTGAGTGCTAAGCCTGCATAGCATTCTGTGATCTCAGGTCAGCTTAATGGCTTTTTCTTCTGAAAGTCTCAAAACACTTACAAACCCATGAAGATGCAGGTGATGTATTCAAAACTGCCCAGGGGCTTTGGACACCCAAATCTCATTAATTATAATGGAAAAATGGGCTTTCAACCCCCAGAGGCAAGTCTGAAATCCTCAGCCAGATGGTATTGTTGTTAAAACACAGAACTGGGAGTTAAGAGCTGCTGTGAAGAGCTGCACAAAGAAAACAGTGCTGCGCACAAGAACAATTAGCATTACTGGATTTACAAAAAAAATACAGGTACATAATTCAATATCATCTGTTCTACGTTTATCAAAAACCTAGGAGCATGGGCATAAAAATCCTTATAGTTTTCAGTTTTCTCATGTCCTGTTAGATCTCTCTAAGCCAATTCCTTCCTGTCTGCTGGAATTATTTTGCTACTGCAGTAGCACCTATGAAAGCGGCTGGTATATGTCTGGGTTTTATATTCATGCTTTAAAACAAGTCTAACCATCATTATCTACTAAGGGGAATCCAAATAAAGAGATTATGTGGTGTTTTCTTTCACTGATACTTTTAAGTTATTGTTTCAACCCAGTGAGTGCAACTTATTCTGAAAGCTCTATGCTAAAATCACTTTAGGATGGACTACAAGCCAATGTATATGAAGGCTTCTAACAGCTGAGAAGAAATAAAAAAAAACCTAAAACCCACCTTAGATCACTTTGAAGTGGATGCATGAACTGCCTATTCAGTAAAATAAAATAGCCTCATATTCTCTGCTTTGTGGGAATCAGGTAATCAAAAGGAATAGAAATGCTGTGTATAGACAAACAAAAAGCTGGGCAAGGAGAATATTAGAGCTTGCTTTCAAAGCTAGATTTTCCTTTAAATTACACAGGCCTTCCACAAAATATGGCGGTGTGACCAGCCAGAGGCAGATGTAGCCATGTCCTAATCAGCACTGGAAGAGCTGCTTGCTGTAAACACAGACACTAAATTTGCTTGTGACAGCACTCATTTTAATTTGACAACATTCTGGCCCTTTAATGGGAATAAAAGCTTGCAGACAGTCCGTGGCAGCACAGCTCATGAGACACTGCAGTTTTGCAGAGTGGAAGGGCATATCCTACTGCAGACCAGCAGCAAACGCTGGGACCATCAGGGGCTGTGTTAGTCATAGTCTGCACAACTGTTGCTTCCTTATAACCACTACAATAACTGAAGTTGTGTCTCAAGGATTTGTTAGATGCGTACTTCCTTATCGTGTTATAGCAGAGAACCATCTCCGTTGCTCCATATTACAGGATATTGCTGGACTCTCAAAAAATCACAGCCAGAGGAAGTTATGTATTTGAAAGAAAATGTAGGCATTACAATTCAGAAAACGTCTGCTTTGGCTCAGGGTCAAAGCATTCGTAACTTACCAGTTCTGTTCATCCTCCACACACTCCGGTCCCTTGTTTTTGCAACTGAGTTCCAGCCTTGGCAGGCAGCATCTTGTGGGACACAGTGGCTTCGAGGGTCTTTGAAGTGTGGGAGTTGCATTTGCTCTGAAAATGAGGGACCAGAGAAGGTGGCAATGTTTCAGCTCTGTTACATGCAACATTGAAGCCTTTATTGGGAAAAGTTAAAAGAAGTATGTTTAGGGTGATTCTGCGAAGCTAAATGGAGTAGTGTGCCCTTCCTGGGGAAGCTGAATGCTTGTGGAATAGGCTCAAAACTCTTGGTGGAAGTAGTGAAACCAAGTCATACCTATAAACAGCTTCATCTGTAAACAGCTCTCAGAGGAGCTAGGTTTAAAGCACTGCCACATTTACACAATTGCAGTAAAGGACTTGCTAAAGTACTTCAGGAAACAGAAGCAGAAAGTATCACAGAGCAGCAAAAGAGCCTCCAGAGAAGTAGCCACCTGAAGGAGAAGAGAGAGAGGAAGCAAGCAGGGCGGGACCTTTGGCTCCGTCCGGAGAGTGGTGAGGAAATGGATGGAGGGTGCAGAGCTGTAGACTGTATAGAGAACTATCAGCGTCTGATCGGCCACTGACAACTATCAGGGTCAGAATATGGGGTTTGAGAAGCCTTTGGCCTGACCTCTACAGCTGCTCTTTTGTCTTTTACTGTTGTGCCAAGATCTGCATACTTGTACTGGTTAGTGAGAGCAAAGATGATGAGTCTATGCAGCTATTTACTTCCACTGGTCTTTAAAGAATTCAGAGATGACAGTTCTCTGAGTAATATGGACTTAATCAAAATACGAAATGGAGGGGCAGTTCATGAGAAACAAGGAAACTCAAGTGCAAGGGCTTTTCAGAGGAGATTTATTGATGGTTACCCTCAGGTCTGTCCCAGGAAATACGACAGTGGGGCCATGAGAGCACCCAGCCCTTCAGGCTGTTCAGACCAAGCAAGACACAAAAGCTGATAAGGCCAGAAGATTGGTGACTTAGTAACCTGGTCAGTAAGAAGCATGCAATTGGTATCAGTGGTACACTACGTATGTGGAAGGAAATGTTACAGCTTCTCTGTTTTGTTTGTGTGGGTTTTTTTTCTAAACTAAAAGTTTTCTCATCCCCACATTTAGAAATTATGTTATTTTCTCTTAAGTTACCATATAAAATAGATGGGATGTTTCACACAAACAGGTTTATGGTGGACACACTAAAGCTGCCTGAACTGTGACAGGTGATAGTTATAGAGAAGAAAAAACCCAGCTCACTGGGGAAAAAAAGTCCTCCTTCTTTGCCTTATCTTGAAAGGCAGCATGAGAAAATTTTTTCCCCCTTCTCATAAGCAGCCTTGCCTGAGGCCATTCTCTAGTCACACTGCAGGGGATGAGCCCAGAGAAGCCATCACATGTCCCAGCCTGCCCTTTCTAATATGTATCCTTTTTTGTTAAGGAGGCAGCTTTAACTGAAAATATGTCTGCTTGAGAAAGAACAAGGGTCATGAACTTGCTCCACGGTGGGAGCCTGCAGGAAAGAACTGACCTAGCTTTGTTAAAATGCCTTTCTCCACGAGCTGGATGCTATCTCCGCAGAATTCAGTCCTGCTCATATGCACATCACCCCTACACCTCCTGCTCCCAGTGGCTCAATTGTTTTGTGGCTGGTGCAGCAGTAGTAAATCCAAACAGGATACCCCTTAAAGACAGCTTTTCGATAAAAGTGAGACAAGGCATGAGGCAGGGCACAGACCCTGTGTGCAGAGATGCCCATCATCCCTGGTGCACAGCCAGGTCAGTTCATCCCATCCACTGAACAGCGAGGCATATTGCAGATGCCCATGCTACAATTACTATTTGTAAAACTGTCCTAGCTTATGCTGTCCTAGTAATTCCCAGTTACATCATGGCATTTTGCCCAAACAACAACAACAACAAATAATCCAACACACAAGGCTGCAAATCATAAAATAGGGATTAAGGCTTCCTTTGACTGTGAAGTTTACAAAAGCAGCAGAAGAAAAGAGGAGTAAAATTCATGGTCTCATTACCAAATCTGGTGGTAATTGTACTGGCTACAGCAAATCTGAAACTTGAAGCAAATGTACTCTAAGAAAAAGGATTTGGTCCTCCCCTAGACTGGCCTTCTCACTTTTGTTGATTAAGTAAGATGATCTGTCCCATTTAAAATAATTTCAGCCCTAACCCAACTAAACAGGGCATTTAGAGACTTCTATCCTGAAAATGAAAGTACGCTTTCTTTCCAAAACCTAAACTTTTCCAAACTCTGAAGTGGATGACTCCGCCTCATTACACGGGTACCACTGCAGAGCCCCACTGTCACTGCAGATGGACTCACCTGCAGCAGGCCTACCTGCAGGAGACCTTCAAAAAGAGATCTGTGCTCCTGAAATGGCCGGTGAAAGCAGCAGGAGGATTAGTGATACCTCGTTTCTCCTGTCTGCTACAATCAGCTAGGGACTCGGAAAGGACAGCTTTATTCTTTTGAAGCCTAAGTTGTGTGGGGTAAATTGATTCTTTTACCCTAAATCTTTCTGCAATGGTAGGAGCTGAACTGATTTCCTCCAAATCCCCGGGAGTGTCATAGCAGGTTGTCCGTCATTCCATTAGGCTGCTCCTGACACCTCTTGCTGATGGCAGAGGCAGCCCCATTTACCTGTTGTGTTTTTTTTTTTCCAACAGAGAAACCACAACAAATATAAGTCAATCACTCTCCTTTGGAGAGTAGCAGCAGGAAGACAGGAACATTGCTCCTGAATTACAGCTATTCTAAAGAAATTTATTTTCCCCCTCGGCTAGTACTGGAGGGCCAGCTTGTTAAATGGTGTAAATCAGCACAGTCACAAATTCACCTAAGTTTCAAAAGAAAGGGTTTCGCTGCCACGCTGAAGAGAAACCTGACCTCTATGATGTGCGTATTTCCACGTAGCACTCTTGTAAACCATTGCCAATTGAGAGCACAGTATAAATTTTGATGATGAAAAGCTTCGTGTAAACAGAATGACTGGCAACACAGCACCAGCTTTGCTCAATCAAAAGCAAACGTGATGTATCCAGCATAACCCAAAGTTACTGTGAAAAGCAAACACATTTGTAATTCATCTGTTAGATCAGCAACAGAAGCAAATTAACTGACTGCTACCATCTGAGAAACAGGATAGACGCATTTTAGTTGGAAGCAAAGATCATATGAGTTTTACCTCATATTCTGCATATTCAGTTCTATTGTCTGAATCTGAGAGGTCCTGGTTCAACAATGAATTCAAGTGCATTTTTAGGCTTTGCTACAGCAAACAGAACCCTTGCAAAGCTTTTGGGCTGCCAATCCATAGCCCAGTAAGGCAGCCTTTCCATTAAAATTCAATGGTTATATCTACCCTGACCTTTGAGGGCCCCCTCCGCCTGACGTTTCAGATGACGTCAGTCTGTCCTGATTCTGAATTTGCTCCCTTCGAATCATTTGAAACCCCAGGTGCCTGAGAGTGTCTTGGCCTTAGGTGTCTTAGGATGTCATGAGCTGACATCTGAAGTTGCCAGAGACTCCCACAGAGCCTGCCCAGAGATAAGGGCATGGGCTGAGAGCTGGGGGAGGCAGGGAGGGTAGGCAAAGCCACCACCAGTGGCACCCATTGAGGGCTGTGCAGGCAAAACCAGCCTCAGAAACAGACCCCTCCCGAAAAGGCCTGGACTGCAATAGTTTAATCCTAAATTAGGAAAGTAGCTATCAAATTAAATAAAGACATGATTGTAGTTAACCAGATCTGTGGTTGGTTAAAAATTCAAGGCAGGCATTTTCCCCCTGTAGTTTTGCAATCTAATTTGAAAGACATTTATTCCCTCCCTGCTCCACTTCACCCAACTGTGACGATCATCAAACAGAAGTTGTACAGCCTCATTGCATGAGATGTCTGGCTCACGAGCAGGCAAACCTTCTCTTCCCTTCCAAACTCTTTTGTAACTAAGCTATTGATCACCCTTTTTATGACAATAGTTTACAGGTGTAGAACTGTAAAACAGTTCTACACCTGTAAACTATTGTCATAAAAAGGGTGATCAATAGCTTACAG
>Ga0181612_115397_pt1 | contig 16716 bp, 17 predicted proteins | sample HoacroProtozoa21_FD_119630 | JGI IMG/M metagenome (GOLD analysis project Ga0181612, IMG submission 119630) | Hoatzin crop microbial communities from Cojedes, Venezuel. Combined Assembly of Gp0051906, Gp0051904, Gp0051908
GTTCACAGAATTAAATATATATATATATATATATGGGTACTGATGTAAAGGTTTTAAAGGTTCTCCTTTGGGGTAGAATTGCCTCACAGCCTCATTCCTCCTGGTCAGTGCATGCAGTTTCAGCTCCTGCTGATAAACCTGCACATATTTGCCAGTGAGTAGGTGCAGAAGGGCCGAAGGCTGGAGCCTGCGTTGTCTCGAGGTCCCCTGCCCACGCCTTTGCATACTGGAGGAGAACGGTCAGGTCTGACAATGCCTGTTTTTAACCTGCAGGTTTGAAGAGGACTTTGTTAAGGATGGGGAGCCAGCCTTGGATAATCCCAGCAATAAGAAAGGTTGGCAAGGGACACCTAGACTCTGTCCTGACGCTAGCGAATGCTGATCGTGCGAATCCCAGTGCTGCGGCAGCTCTCATGGCTGTCAGTTCTGAAACTCTGCTTTCCTGGGCAAATGCCTCTGAGCGCAGTGTTGGGGTCTCAGCCCTCAGGGGATGGGATTTGAGTGTCTGGGTACTAGTGCTTTTTACCCTCCCAGGGAGAGCAGTGGCTTCTGTAAGCTTGTACAACACAATACTTTGGCTCAGCACTGCCTCCTTTCCCAAACACTGGTTTGAGAGGCAATCCTATTCCAGAGCGCGTCATCTCTGATCCCTGTGGCACGTGCTGGCTTCTTTACTGGCATAGTCCATCGTGATTCCTGTTTCTCAGGAGATGGACTCGCAGAACAGAGCTTTCCCTTGTGACACCCTATTTGAATGTCAGGCTTTCTGCTGCATGTTCATTACAGAACCTCACTCACTTTTGTGCCCGCTTTGCTTTGTCCCTTCAGGGGGAAGAAACGCAAGGAAATTCCAGCACAGGTCCTTCCCTCCCAATGGCAGAGGTGAGTAAGCCCCACGACTCGATTGCATCACCCCACTGAACATCAGCTCCCCTGATATGCCCTCATGGAGAGAGTTCTCTCCAGGCGCTCTCGCCGATTTGGAGTGCCATTTGGGGACATTCCATGTGGCTGCTCTCATAGCTGTGTGGCACGGTCTGCGCTGTGTGGCAAGGGAGAACAAGTCTCCCAAGAACAGCACGAGGGAGACTGCATCCAAGGAATAAATTTTAAAGTTATAATTGGAATTTGGAGTAACAAATGCAGAAGAAACGCCCCTAAATTCTCAATTTGTACTTATTACTTTAGAAGATTATGTATAATATGCATACAGCTTCAGAGGCTTCCCCCTCCAGAGGCACTTCCCAGTGATACAAGGATGTTTGCCCCTTCAGTGGTCCATCAACTGGTTCTGCCTGCTTTTGCATGGCATTTCCAACCTGTCTTCTAGGTGGAGGGCAGCACGGAGTGAATGTGAGCGATCCGGGTCCGAAAGCAGTACCTGCTGTGAGCAGCCGAGCCAAAGGAAAGGACAGACTGACCGGCAGAGCCAGAAGGTACGGAGGCTGGCAGCAGGGCCATGAGCTAGTGGTTGTGCTGTGCGTGTCCAGGTCTCATTCCTTGCCTGACTGTGAAAAGGGACAGACACAAAGAGATACTGTTCCACAGCAGCATCTATTCAGATGCGTTCATGTTAGCTGGGACCGTGACTGGCTGGACTTCACTTCATGGGGTTTGTGGTGCTCATGGGGTGCACTGTCGCTGTACGGACCCGCTGCGTCAGCTCCCTGCAGAACAGCCCGAGGGGTCAGGGTTACTCTGTGACCGGGCACGTGCCCCAGCAAGCTGTTGAACACATCTTATCTGACTTCCGGGCACTGCTGATATGGAGGAGCAGCCTCCAAAGAGAGTTCCCAACTGAACCAACAGTAATTAGGAGTGATACTGTGGTACAGATGTCTTCTCAAACAACTGCTCTGGAAGATGTGAGGAGGGAAGTGGCCTGCTCCTGCCAGCTGTGGGCAGCACACAGCAATGCAGTAATTTGCACAGCAGTAATTTCAGAATATCAGCAAGCTAAGTGCATTTTACAGGTTCGCCCACATTCTCCCAGGGGCCCCCCTCCCCTGCTGCTCTCCGTAATTAAATTCAGTGCAGTCTCCAGTTTCCTGGAGCCACACTGACAGTTTAATAACAGTAATCGTCTTCACAGCACTGCCATGCCCTTTAGCGGGCAACACAAGGAGGAAGAGCTGATTACATACCCCAAGCCTCTTCATTTACCCAGAACACAAAACCCTTGCAGTAGCTTTTAATGTTGGCATTCTTCAGCCATCCAGGTCAGTTATGACCATGCAGTTAAACAGATGCACAAGCAGACACGTGCTTCGTAGGCGCGCTCACAGCATCACCCAGATGAAATTAGCTGGAGGTCAGCTGCTGATTGCTATTTTCTGGCTGGAATGAAGAGTATTAGGCAGGGTCTGTGTGTGCAGCATTCTGCTGTGTCAGGGCAGTAGTAGGTCTGATATGCAGAGCCTGGCACGGTATTAAGCCTGGAGATTTTTTAATGCTGCTTTTGTTTCCAGTGGCTGTGCTTTGAGGAAATGCACCTGAGCAGCCATAGCTCTCAGCTGCTTATGCTGCGGACTGGGAATCTACTTGCAGCACAAAGACGGGTTGTCTTCTGTCTTCCTAAGCCCTGTTAGTTAATCATACTTTTTAAAATTAAATGTAATTCTGGTAAGTTGATGAAGAATATGTTCAACAGCATGCAAAAATCAAGCTAGCTTTCTTTGTAAGTTACGTTCCACCCCTTTCCATTTTTCAGCTCCATCCCCAGTAAAATGTACTTGGGAAAGAAAAGCTGACGAGCTGTGCTCGTGCTGGCTCTCCCAGCCACTGACTGCAGCACCGGGGAATGGCAGCAGCTCCCAGAGGATGTGCGGGGTGGGCAGGCCAACAGATTTGCTTTGTGTTGATACTTCCTGTAAACACCTTAGAAGGCTGCAGACCACAGGCTGAATGTTGCTGTTGAAAACTATGAAAGTTGCAGTGATTGCACACAGTTCTGCCCCGCCTGAAGATGCCAATCTGCCAGGGCCAAACCAAACTCCTTCCCACAACTGCCCTCAGGAGTAAGCGTGGTTCTGCCTCTGAGGTTTGCCACTGAAGCCTGGTTATTTGTGGTAATGAAAAGGACAGGGAGCTGGCCAGAGAGAGGCAGAAATAAAATTTTAAAAGCAATGGGTTACAGGGCAGAGAGGGAGGAATTAAAAAACAGGGTCAGGGTGCTGGGCAGAGGGAGATAAGAACATTTCAAAAGGGACAGGCTACAAGGCAGTGAGGGGAGAATTAACTGGGGACAGGGAGGTGGACAGAGACACATACAAAGAAAATTTATGCACAGGAGTTACTTCAACAGCTGCACTGAAGGAGAGAAAGGAAAAAAAAAATATCAACCTGTTACTATATATAAGAAATGAAAGCACAGGTGGCTGTTGGGCAGACTCTACTGGTTATAAGAATTTTAACAGCCACAAACGGCCTGACTTCAGGTCATCATCCTTTCTAAAAGAGAGCACTTCCCACAGAATACAGCTTTCCTAAAATCACATACCAGTTTTGGGCTGAACTGGATTCAAAGGGAAGGCTACTGATGCAGCATTGCTGTCTCTACTTCCCTCTGAAATTAAATGCATCAGTTCTTATCAATTCTCTGGGTCTCCTCTGAGCTGATCGGAGAGCACTGTTTCCTGAGACACCTTTGCTTTGGACTTTGATCCATCCTTTCCTTTAAATACACATCCAGTGCCCTCCCCTCTGCTTTGAGAAGGATTCACAGGATGGCTTACTGCTGCAGAGCAGATTGTGTCTCACTGCAGGAGAGAGACTCGCTGCTCCCAAAGGCTGGAAGAAATTGCACAGAACAAGCAGCTCCCGGTTTCCGTCAGTGTTTTCCGGGGACGTGAGTTGTACCCACTGCAAAGATTTTCTTCCTTTCTCTCTCCTTCCTACTGGAGCCTTTTGTTTCCCTGCACTTCAAGGCTTGGGGAGGTGGGAAGGTGCAGAGGACGTTTCCCTGGGAGCTTCATGTGTTGGTATGTCTGATTTATTCTGGCTACATCTTCAACTGTTGGCCATGCCCACCTTGTCTCACCATGAGAGCTGGGCTGGCGGCCCTTTGGGAAGGATCAGGTGTATAAGGCGTGGGATCAGCGAGTTAGCTCCTCCAGGTGTGGCCCACCCCATCCTTGCTCCCCAGCAGCAAAACAGAAGGAAAGACTTCAGAAAATAATGAGGATGTTAGAAGGACCTGATGATATGATAAACCTCATGTTTTCCAGTTTCATCTCAAAGTTTAATCCTAATACAGTCACTCTTTTCTGCTCTGTGAACATTTTAGCTGTACAATTTAGATGCATATGGCTGGTGAAATGTGTGCTAGGACTAGACTGTGAATGGAAGAGCAGTGTTGGTTTTGAGCAGCTTCTTGGACAGAGTTTGTTTCTTCCCTTTTATAGGCAGCGTGTATGGATGGGTCACACTATGATCTGCTCTTTTTGTGCCCCAGCCCATGGGTCAAATGCCAGCGCTCAGGGCCTGCCCAGGGCTCCATCTGCCCCGGTCAGACCCAGGGTAAGGGGTGAGAGCCTGCCCACTCCCCTATATCCATCTCTTCTCCTCCTCAGCAAAGGCTGACTTGTGCCCCAAAGCGTGCCTGTGACAGGCAGATGCTGACTAGTTTCCAGAAATCATAACAAGGTCTTGAGCCATTTCTTTTTCCTTCTGTGCTGAGGTCTCAGAGCCATGCCCAGAAGGAATGCCTTGGCTAGCTGTCTTATGGCAGAAACTCAAAGAAATGATGCTGGGCTGGGACTGAACGTTTTGTACAGCCTTCCTCAGAGCCTCTGACTGGCCAGACTGAAGCACTGTTTGATGACATCTTGTTGAGCTCTCCCTCATTAGCGGCCCTCTGAGTCTCTTCCTGCAGTGGCCTCTTCTGCTCCAGAGCCTGGCTGGGTCACTGAAGGCAGCCTCTGCTGCCAGTGGCTAGGACAGCTAGCACCATTTCACACTGAGTAGGGTTATCAGCACTTCTGCCTGCTCTAATGATATAGTATTATTCCCTTGCTTTTCTCACCTGTCCCTATTAGCAGGAGATTTATGCAGTAGGTCCAGCAGACTGAAGATCCCTTTTGCCTTGGGCATGCCTGCTTGAAGCTTATCAGAGGCAAAGCATGCCAGTGATGCCAACCAGTTCAAAGTGACAGTTGTTTTGGGGATCCAGTCTTTGTGCAGAGAGGAAGGGCAGCTAGACAGACTACACAGTGAGGTTTAGCACCTTCTGCTGGGAGGACCGGAGGACGTGTTACAGGGAGGATGTGTCATAGAGAGGATGCCTGGCTCGTCACAAGCTTCCACAGCCTGTTTCTTGTTTCGCAACAAACAGAGAAGGTATGTTTTCCAGTATGTGTTTGTGCCTCCCGTGCAGAGGCTTGGAGGCTTTTTGGTGCATCAAACTCCTCTGGGGGAGCTGGGTTCAATCAGGATACTATTCATACCCATTTGAAGGCTTTAGACCAGCTCTCCTTCTGCTCGTCCGTCTCGCCTCATAGACTTTTATTTTTCTTGTCTCCTCTTCATTGCATCTTTCGTGTCCTTTGATCTAGAAGGAATCCTGGGGCTCTCTGGCAATGTAATCCTGACTCTGAAGCTGGAAAAGCATCCTTTGTTCCACTGCTTCTCTTTGGGAAGAACCATTCCTGAAGCTTTTCTTCTCATTTCAAACCTAGCTCAGGGAGCCTTTGGGGTGCTGAATATTCCTTACCTTCGCTTGTATCTGCCCTTTATCACTTAGACTCCTCTTCCGTTTGAGTCCAAGCAGCCCAACAGCAGTGGCAAGACCCACTTGGAGCATCTGGTGGTGAATTCCAGCAGCACCTTACTCCATGAAAAATTTGGAGCGAAGTTCCCATATAGGCATCTATCATGGGTAGCACTAGCTGTGCTCGAACGCACTGGGTGTTTTCATTGCCTGTCAGTGATCAGTAACACTCTGGTGTGTTGGTGGGAATGATGGGGAGAAGGAACCTGTCAGGTGGAGATGCTGAATATTTCAAAATTGCTGTCTAGCTGGTTTTGGCTATCTTTAGACCTGTGGGGGTGGTCTGTTCTGGGCTGGCTCTGCAGGAGCTGTGCAGTGGTAGAGCAGACAGAGCAGGGAAACGCAGAAACCTGCAGTCAGCAAGTCACTCACTTCTCTGTTTAGATATCTACCTGGGGAAAGCAGTCATCGGTGCCACCAGCATCAGTGCTGAGTGTGGAGGGGAACTGATCACGAGGGCAGCCCGTTCTGAAATGGAAGACAAGTGACTATGCATGATGGGCTCTACCCTTACAGCCCGACTTTCAGAGCTCTTTCAGGGCACCACTGAAAATACAGCCCCAGAGGTGGGGGCTGCTTCCCAGAAAAGGGGCCCGTGTGCATTTTGAGCTGGCACAGCTGGCGGCAGGGACCTACCTTGTATCCAGGATGAGACCTCAGTGGCTGTGGTTTGGGTGCTGGGTCTGTCTCTAAGCCTTGGAGGACTGTTCCAAGCTGCTTCGCCCTCTGGCTTATAAAGGACACCGTACACAGATCTACGCTCTGAGAGAGCCTGGAGGTGCTGGCAAATGCAATTCACTTCTGCCCTAAGGACTCTGCTAGAGAAAAAAACAGTGCGAAGCAGCTTAGTGTGATTGTATGGTGGAGCCAGTGGTGGCAATTCCCCCCCCATTTCCACTAGGGCACAGAGGGTCTCTGTAGCACATTTGCCTCTGGAAATGCCTGACTCTGCAGTCACCTCGGTGTGCATTTTCATTCTTTATACCTTGGCCCAAATTTGCCAAATGAAGAGGCCAGTAAGCCTAGCAGAGTCTGTCTAGAGAAGAATTAAATCTCACACACATTTGCACATCTTGTGTTTTAAGAGTATGGTGCAGGGAGAAGTATGTGTGCATTATATATATGTGTATATATATGTAAAATGTTTGTGTGTGTGTGATGTAACTCACCAGGCACATGTATGAGAAGGTCAGGGTTACTAAGACTCCTCCCTACCCAGTAGCACTGCATGGGCAAATTCAGATTTATGTTCACCCTAGAAAATTCAAACAAGCAAAAGAAAGCAGTTAGTCATACAGCCTTTAACTAGGCTGTGGCCCTCTTTGGCCCAGGATGTTGTAGCTGCTGCAAATTTATTACGGGCTCAAAACACACTTACACAAATCCTTGGAAGAGACTGTCTACTAAGTATGACTCAACGCAGAGCTACTATCTCAGGCTCAGGAAATCCCAGAGCTGCACATTTCTGGAAGCTGGGAAAGGTACTGGGGAGGTGTTTAACACTTTTGCCCTCTCTTCAAACTCTACCCTAAGCATCTGCTAATGATGGTGAGAGGAGAAGAGAGCCTGGGCTAGCTGGACCTTCAGTCTGATGCTTACAGCCATTCTTGCAGCCTGCTTGCACATGTCCTCATCTCCAGTCTCCCAAGCTGCTTCAAAGCAATTTTGTCCTTCACCGTCTGCCTCTGTGTCTGCTGTTGTGGAGATCTGGGACACTTGGGCACTGTCAGGCAAGCAGGCAAGACTGTGGCAGACATCACTATAAGCCAACTGTACGTCTGATTTATCTAATGACAAATGTCTGTTCTGGCATTGGATTTTATGTTTTCATTACATTTAGAATTATAACAACCAGTTCATTAAAGTTTAGTGGTCTTGGATGAGTGTTTTAAGGTGCCGAAAGGAACTGGACCAGTTATGTCTGACACCTTTATGTCTCATTGCCTGGTCAAGGGACTCGGGGAATGGATGGCCCTGGTAGAGAATCCTACCCAGGTATTAGGCAGGGAGAGTGGCTTTGCCATATGAGAACTTGAAGGCCTAAATTCTGATTTATTTTTTTTCTTGACAGATGGGATGCAAAAGAAGGCGAGGACATGTCTTTTCTGAAGGATGACCTTGATGGCCAGGTGAGTTCACGAGTTCAAGGCTGGCTGCTGAGTTTTCTCAAAACATGCACTGTCAGAAAAGTTGGAGGCTCTCAGCCAGCGCGGAGCTGGGAGGCCTCTACGCTGGGGTAAATGTGCCCCTTGTTAGCACTCTCCAGATGGCATGATGTGAGAGCAACTTCACTTCTTGCATTGACTCTCTGTCAGCACTACAGCCCCACTTATTCTGGTCCCTGAACACTTCTCCACCTACATCCTTTAATGGGCTCTGCAGACTTTTCCCTCAAGTCTTCAGAAACATATATTGGTATTTTAATAAGCTGAACTAAGTATCTCCTTTTCTCAGAGGAGCCTTGGTATGGACAAGCGGAAGAGCAGAGGTGAGGAGGGGATGGAAGAGAACTGCACAGCTGAGTTGGAGGAGAAGGTGAAACAGCTGAGCCCCCAAGATCACGGGGCCTCCTCATCACAAAGGCTACGCAGTGGAAAGGTCCAGTCTGCCCACAAGGGCCAGAAGGAGGAGCAGAGAGGAGTGAAGGGCCTCAGCATGGACATGTCTGTGGCCAGCACAGGTGACTCGGAGCCAGGGCCCAGGCCAAGTAAGGAAGGCATTGGGGAAGGTGCCAACGGGAAGCCTGGCACTGTTGACATCCTCCAGGAGCAGGAGAGCACTAACAGCACTGCTTCACAGAGCAACCTTCCAAGCACTGTGCAAGCCACCAGGCACGGCAGTGAGGAGGCCTTGTCATTGCCTGTGGGAGTGAATTTAGATGGAGCTGGCTTAGAGGAAAACACAGCTTCAGAACAGGAGTCCACTGAGGACTCTTCAAACAGCCATGGAGGAAAGCTGGATGCAGCAGCGGGAGACAGACCGGATGCGGATGCAGGTGAAGGACAGCTGGTGAGCAAAAGAGGGGAGGAAGTGACCCAAAACACTGCCCTTCAGGGGCAGACACTTGCACTGAAAGGAGGTGAAGATGCTGAAGGCACTGACCATGGAGGAGAGCCTTTGCCCCCAAGGAAAGCCGACTCCGACAAGACTGTTGTGTCTGAGCAGGACACGGCAAAATCACAGTCCAGAGAAGGCGACCAGCCTGAGGACTGTAAGGACAAGGACAGCGGGCACACTCTCAACTAGCAAATATTGCAGCAGCTTGCCTGAGACAGAAGGTGAGTTCCTGACCCCGCTCCCCATGGCGTGTTTGCTATGCCATTAATGCTCTCAGTCATAGTACAGACCCACAACTTCATTTTCTGTGGCCGTAACGGCATCATACCAGATAACTATCCAAAAGTGTTAATCAACAGTGATAGGATCCCTCAGGTAGCCTAAATCTGTGCATCCTGGAGCGGATGGGTAAACAACGGAAAGTCAGACAGGAAGATTTGGGTAGCAAACTGGACTGCTGAGTCTGGCTGGGGACATGGATTAGTTAGGGCACAAACTGAAACTATCCCTGGGAAGCGATAACCTCAGAAAGGATGGCAGGATTAATTTATTTCTGTCTCTGGGGTGATCACAACCAGAATAACTTGAGGTCAGCGTGGTCCCTTTCCCAAAACACTTGCAAAGCTATAGAGGCCCACCTTGTGGACAGTAGTTTGAAGAAGGACGACTGCATGTGGGATTCTCTTCCCAGTGCAAGATCTGTGAATGCTACACTTTGGATTACACATGTGGTTAACACTAACATGCAAGGCAGTGTGTAAATACAACGGGTGAGAGTTCCTGTAGAAAAGGCCTATGAACCACACAGAAAGGAGGAAGAACAGATCTGGTTATGTAGCAAAGCTCCAGGTTTAACTCAAGCAAAGAAGTCTCTTCTAGAAAGGCAAATGTGGAACAAGAAAAGCCAGGAGAAAGAACAGAGTATGATAGGCAGAAAGATAAGGTAGAAATTAGGAGGAAGGGACAAGGAGAGAGTGTAGGGGCTCTGTGGCAGTTACCTTTGCAAGACATGTTTTTTCTAGGCAATGTCACACGCAGATCAGGACATCATACCCACAGGGGCTAGATCAGACCAGTAAGTCAGGATGTGATTCTGCCTCCAGGTTAGGCAGTAAGGTTGCCACTCACTCCACCTAACTCAGGCCGAGCACAGAGGCACCTAACTTAAGATCTGGGCTTTGTTGCTCCTTAAAGAAGAGACATGAGCACTTTCAGAACACAATCCAGCTTGCCTAACACCTGAATTGCTCTCGGGATACTCCTGGCTTGATCCTGTGAGTAGAGAGGCAGCAGCTATATTCCGTAAGTAGGCACTTCAGGCAATTAGCAGCTCAAAGCTGGGCGGGCAGATCACCCCCAGCAAGCGCCTTTCCCGATTCCAGCAGGCTTTTCTTCAGACCCCGACCCAGCAGCTTGTCACTGGGTATTACTTAGTATTCATCCCAGGGGCACAAATGAGCTTAGGGATGAAGTGGTTAAGCTGCTAACAAAAAGACTTTCACTATAATCCAATACTATACAAAAGGCATGGAGAAGCGCAAGTGTTACAGCTATTTAAAAAGGACAAAACACTAAGAATCAGTAGGAGCTGGTTCTGTGCTTGAACTAAAATTCCTTCAAGTGAGGGAAATGAATTCCAACAGCATTTATGAAAATATTAAGAGACACCTGGATGCACATAGCGGGAGTTTACTGTCCAGGCCATGCCTCTCCAATCCATCAAAAATGCCCCCAGAAGTAGAGGATGAAGGGATTAAAGTAACCCTGAGTGAGAAAAGTAGTCATTAATTACAAACCAGCTAAGAGGAAACAATAAATTACAGTAGTCCATTTTCATCTCTGCAACGGAGATTCCTATGCTCTGGTAATAGGGCCCTGAGTCCACTTCAGCTGGCTCCTCAGTCCATCAGTCCTCACTGAATTCATTAAGGCAGGCTTAATTATAAACATAGCCTCATGTCTCGGAGAAGAGAAGGTGACTTAAATACTTAAGCACTCACATATCTGCTTGGCTAAGCTGGAACTTGAGACCGGTATTGCTCTCCGAAAATATTTGTTGCTTGGGAAACATCAAGTGTAGTGATGCTGGGGAAAAACGAGGCGTTAACTGGTGTCCCAGTTGCTCTCTACCATTTCATCCTGCCTGCCCTTCCCATCTATCTCCTTCCTATCTGCAACGCTCATTTTCCCTTGCCTGATCATGCCTCCCCGAGAGAGCATGCTCCTGCCTCACTTTCCTCTTGTTCCCAAACAGTTGGAGTCTCCACGTGTGCCTAAACTATGCACTTAGCATCAGAGACTACCTTTTGATGCAGACAAATTAAAGCAAGATCCATCCGGTTTTTGATATTTCCTGTAATTTAGGAGATGCTACAGATTTCAGGGGAGTCCTGTGCAGGACAGAGATGGCAGGTCACCTGAGGAGAGTCAGCCTTTAGCCGAAGTGGCAGTGCTAACTCCTGTTAGGATCACAGGAATAGGTACAGCTACATCAGCTCTTACACTGAGGGAGTGCATTTGCATTCTTTTTAGTCCTGAAAACAATCACCAATCACTAATTTCCAGCAAAGATGGAATGACTTCTCCTCTTTGAGCACACCGGTCTCTGTTTCATCTGTCGGCTGCTTGCACTTTCCCCTGAAGCCTCTGACTTTCTTGCTGGCCGGGCATCTGTAGAGGTGCCAGGGTGAGCCAGAGCAGCACTTTCTCTCTCCCCCATCTCAGCAATGGGTTTCTGCTGGGTTTGTTTTTTTCATTCCATCAACTGCAAGAGCATTTAGGGAACGAGTGCACGAGTGCTGCTTGGCTGTCGGTCTTTAATGATGTTCTAGGGCATCATTGGCACCTCCTATCTGCTGAAGTCACCACAAAGCAGTTTGACCTCTCCCTTTGTGCCAGCGACAGGCCGCTATCAGGGTTGGCTTTCCCAAACAAGATCATTTGCAGACAGAGTGAATTCTGCCATGACTTATTTGTAGTGGGGAGAAGAGCCAAGAGGAAGACAGAGGGATCTGTCTTTAACTGTCTGCTCCCTGTGTCCAATTTGTCAGGAACTTCCCTTGGCAGACAGAAAAATAGTGCAAAACCTGGATTTCTCTAGCACTAGCTCAGCACAACCAGAGCAGTTCATCTGTGTGGCCTGACAGCAGGGCTCCTAGGAGCAACAAACTAGCAACAATGACAACAACAACCACCACCACCAAAAAAAGCAAAAGCTCATTTGGCTCAAGTCAGTTAAGTTGTCAGCGTGTTTGGAGCGAAAAGGTCTCGTATCTATTCCTGCTTTTGCTTTGAAGTTCCCAAATCAACGCGACAGGCTGCCTAATGACACAGATGGCATCAGAAATAACCACCGGCTGGTAACAGCCACTTCCCTGCTCCCTTGGCTTCTGTTCCCTCGTGCTCCGCAGACAGACTAGCTTTAGACCACGGTATGTACAAAAAGCAGCAAAGCTCTACTTTATTTTCATGTAATTCTCCCCAAAGTGTTATTTCACAGCAATTCTTTGGAACCGGATCCCGTAGGATTGCCCCCACTTGTGGTGTGTCTGAATCCTTGGCGGGATTTTTTATCTGGTTTTTGGCTTCTTGAGCCTGACGCCTGCAGCTGATGCTTCAGGGCAAGGATTACCCTAGGTGCAACCCATAGGAAAACGGCATTCAGAAAAGCCACTGCATATGGCCCGCAGAGGGACTTACTAGGTGTGGCCACCCTCAAGGGGAACATCGCTACATCAGGATGCAACCACATGTGGCAGGCTAATGATTCTGCCTTTTTTAGCCCATCTGATAAAAAATGCAGCATTATTGGGCAGAGCAGAAAAAGAGCATCGTTCAGGAAGCTGAAAGAGCTGTAAGATCAAGCAAGCAACACTCAAAGCAGAGCGCTGCGCTTTTTTTTTGTTAGAAGGCAAAAGTAAAAGTTTATTTATTCCTCTCGTGTTTAGTACCACGAATTCAGGTGCCCAAACCACCTTAATTATTTGCTTCCTCTCGTAGGTTGAGTATAATCTCTCTACAGGTAGTCCTGAGTGAATGGCCCATAATCCAGTTTAAGGGGCTGTGGGCTGGTAGCTCACGTGTAGTTTTGAACAGTTGATGCTTGTACTGAATTGCAGCCGCCCGTGCCTGGCCGCGTTGGTCTGACGTCAGGCCAACACGATTACAGGATTATCCCACTGCAGCAGGGGAAGGAGGGGGTGGTTCTCACCCTGCAGTGTGTGAACAACGGTAACGCGAGTTCTCTGTCGATGAAGGACTTCGTGTGGCAAGGTAAATGGGTTGTTGTTACACAAGCCTCCAGGAGGTACTGAGCAGCTCTGTCTTGGTAAATCCAGGCCAGCGGGAAACCTTTGCTGTGTTCTGTGGCCGTGTAACCAGTGGACATTATGCCAGGGAATGCCCTGAAGTGCCTGGCAGAAAACATGAGCGAAGTCTGTGCCAAAAATCCGAATTATAGAGAGTCTGAATGACTACTGTCTTGGAGGACAAGAGTTCACAGCAAAAAAGGAAGGTGATTAATGTAACCAGAACCCACATGAGGTATGACCAGCCTTGAGGAGTGGCATCTGGAGGGATGCACTGACGTGGGTTATCAAGGCTGCTTAATTTTCTGCCAGGAGGCAGCAGGTAACTTCCCAGTGAGATTTTTCTTTTTCTGTGAAAATACAGATTTGACAAATGTATGCATGTACCAGAAGTGTATCTGCTTCAACATTTTTGTATTTCATAAAGCCCAAACTGGAGCCCTTGTTAAACCTTTCAAAACAGAAAATTTTAATGTTATGTTCTTAAATACTGCTGATTCAGTTTTGATACGGTACAATTTTTTGAAAATCAGCCTTGAAATAGATGGTACGATTTTGTAAAATGCAACCTATCAGCCCCGAAAGGCATGTAAAAATATCATTCCGTTAAAAAGTTTACATTGTGGAATTTCCATCAAGTAGAAAATCCTGTAGCAGGTCACTTCACCTGATGCCAGGGACATGCCCTCTGCTCACGGATCTCACACGTCCCAAAGCATGGCAGGTACCTGTAGTGGCAGCAGACATCAGTAATCAGTGGTAACGATCTGCTCTCCACCTCCCCTGCTCCTGGGCTTTGTGGGGCCCATGTCCCCCACACATTAATGTGCAGATTTCACTCCCCACTGCAGATGCTTCTCATTCATTTCCGCAGAATTCACAGCAGCTCCTTGCAGCAAGCGGCCACCATGTGGGCTTCACAGCTTCCACTGCTGATGTCTATTTATAGCACTAAAAATCTCCAGCACCTTCAAACTGGTCGGAGATGCTGCGCAGAGAGTGTGGTGGGACTTTCATCCTTTGCTTCAAATAACAAGGAATAAATATTTACCCAAAGTGCAGAACTGGAATCCCTGGAGAATGTCCAACAAGTCCCAGAGAAGTAAATGATACACAAAAACCACAAAGCTTTTCCCTGAATTCTCTTGAGAAAATTAATCTTAACATCTTTAGAGAAAATGCAGCTGGGGGTAGATTTCCAGAGCAGCTCCAGGGATCTGACCTTGCAGCTCTGGCTGACGTAAACAGGAGTGGGGCAGGCAGGGCCTGTGTGCTGCAGGACTGAGGAGGTCAGAAGAGGTCAGCTTTCTGATGCAAACCAGTGCTAAAGGTTGGTGCTGGAAGCAGTACAAGCAGAAACCAACACTGCTCAGTGCAGTTACAGAGCTACAAAGAACATCCCAGTTTCCTCAAGGTTCAAGAGACAAGAAGGTACCATCTGCTGTTGCATCTTGGAAGTTGGCCTGGGATCGTCAGGCTGAGGTCTCAAGGACTTGAACAGCATCAGGCTCTCCGGTCCTTCCTGCACCCACGCCACCTTCTGAAGCCCACCATCATACTATGGGCATTTCAAATTCCCAGAGCAGAGCTTAGCACCACACACCACCGAAGCGGAGAGTTTAGTGCTCGTGCAGAATTAGGGAGTGGTATGGCTTAATACGGGACTTGATGCAGTTATCTTCATACCTCTGGTGTGATGGAAAGCCTTTGCCATGGCACAACATGGGAAATACTATTAACATTGGAAAACACAGGGATTATGTGAGAATGCTTCAAGAGAAATGTACTTGGACTGAAGAAGCACAGGGAAGGACTCCAGGGATGTTCAGGGAATGGTTGTTTAGTCTAGCACAATGAAGGCACGAAGTGACGGAGTTGTGATCTGTATAAATACAGTGGGGTAGTACACACCAGTCAAGGAGAAGAAACATTCCAGCCAGAGAGCAATGCTGGGGCAAGAATCAATTTATTGAAGAAGCCCATGACTAAATATGGAAAAATCAGGAAAAGGCTGCTACTTGTCAGAGGACAGGTGACTTGGAAGCATGCTGTGGTTGAGCCAGGGACTCTTGTCACCTCCAAGGCTGGCCTGACCGGCCTGCTTTGACAGGGATTAAGTAACGTGGTGCTTGTGAGAGCAGCAGCATGAATTTGATGACAAAGTTGTGTGTGCTCCTGTCCAAACTGGTGACCACTGTCAAAGCAGATGCTTTCACTGACACCCAAAAGAATCAGCATACGCATCCCATCGGGAAATGTAGGTTCTTTATGCCTAAATCTCTCCGGCCCTTTGCAAGAGCTTCTGTGTCTTTTTTGGTTGCTCACGGTGACTTGTCTTTACATATTTAAGCTCACCAAAGGTTGCAGTGACAATTTTTCTACCAGTGGCAAATATAAACAGGATTAGGATTTTTTTTTTGCCACTTAACGACATCAGTTCTAATTCAAATGGGAATTAATTCAGGAATGTCCAATGATCGCACTGGTCTTTTTAATGGCCTTACAGTGTGCGTAAGAACAGCAGATATATATATGCATTTTAAAAAAGCTAAGTGAGAAAATCTGGTATGATGATGTCTAACAGATGGTCCTTACACGTCATGTCTGAGCTTGCCTCATGGTATTTCACGGGACTGTCTGAGCGGTCCACTAAGGACAAAATTGTCTCTGGGAACTCTGGACCTGCCCCAGGAGAGACCCAAGAAAATGATGTCTTCCAGCCCAAGCAGAGGATGGAGAGTGCTAATCTCAGCCAAACTGCCAGGCTTCATCGGCTCCATTCAGCTGCAGTCTTCAGGGGCTTCGTGTGCACCCACCCCATGACAGGAGATCACACCGGTAGGTTCAGTCGAGGCAGCGGCTGAGCGGTCAGCGCAACAGTCCTGCAGCGGATCGCTGTTGGCTTGGCTGTGAAAGTCATCCCAGCGTCGTCCCACGTCTAGCCAGGCTCTGTCGGGCTGGGAAATGTGGGGCAGATGGGGCCTCTGGGATAGAGCACCAGCGATCCGCACCGATCCGCTGACGTGCCGGTGGCAGACGGAGGGAAACCGGGCACTGCAGCCCCTTGCTGCCGACGGCAGAGCCACGGGCAGCACGCAGCCGCATCGCCCTCCTGAGCCCCGGCCCCCACAGCCACGCCGGCGCAGAGCCTGCCGCATCTCCGACCGGCCCTTGATGGAAAAGGGGATCCACTGTGAGATGAGAGAAATGCTAACTGCTACAGCTAATTACTGAGAGAAGCAACGGCTTTAAAGCCCACCAGTGTCTTGGCTGTAAAGACTCACTCGTGCGCAGAAAGAAGGTGTCTGTATTGAAAGGAGAAAACTGCAGAACAGGAAGGAGAATTGTCTACCAGCACTAATTAGCACAGGGCTGCCAAAGAGACTTTTTCACAGAATCACAGAATCACAGAATAGTAGGGATTGGAAGGGACCTATGTGGGTTACCCAGTCCAACCCTCCTGCCGAAGCAGGGTCACCTACAGCAAGCTGCACAGGATCTTGTCCAGGCGGGTCTTGAATATCTCCAGAGAAGGAGACTCCACAACCTCCCTGGGCAGCCTGTTCCAGTGCTCCGTCACCCTCA
>Ga0181612_123351_pt1 | contig 16716 bp, 12 predicted proteins | sample HoacroProtozoa21_FD_119630 | JGI IMG/M metagenome (GOLD analysis project Ga0181612, IMG submission 119630) | Hoatzin crop microbial communities from Cojedes, Venezuel. Combined Assembly of Gp0051906, Gp0051904, Gp0051908
AAGCTATAAGCTAAATCCTGGTCAGGCTGGACTTGTTCTAGTTACTTTGGTATAAATATTGGATTTTGAAGTACTAGGACTTGATTTCTGGGACAGGGAAGGGTTGGTCAGCAGTTTTGCTGTAGTACCAGGAAGCCCCAGGGGAGCAGCAAAGCTAGAACCGGAAAAAAAATCCCATGAAAATGGCTTCCTATCAGAAACTGTGACTCAAATAAACTTTCACTTCCCCCTCCCCGACAAAAAGGCTTTGATGAACAAAGACACTTTCTGCAAACAAAAGAATGTCTTCTGGAAAAACTTTCTTTCAGAAGGGGAAAACAAAAGGATTTTTGTGTCACACGACAACTGCTCTTTTCTTTATAATGTATCTGGGTAACTCTGCTTTCCTAATGCCTCGGTGGTAGTGTAAATACAACACAGCAGAGAGACGAAGTCATTTGATACTGTGGCAAGTAAGACTTGGTATAGTAGATGAAATAGCCTATTTATTTATTGTAAATAATTTCATTTTTTTTTAAATAAACATTAAAAGCAGCTGTTAGCACAAACAGCAGAGCTTATCTTCTTCCTTAAATCAAAATCTATCCTTTTGGTGATGTCATGTAACGCTTTGACTCTGACACGTAGTATTGGCATTTCCTGCAAAATGGAACTAAGAAGACCGTGGGTTTTGCCGAGTGCTTCCTCCACACATACATAGATGCATGTTTCTCCTCCTACCTCTCCCCCTGGTCTGTAGTCACTGCTCTGATGAAGTGTGACCAATCCAGAAAAAAATTATTACGTGGGATGGTGGATTCAATGGAAAAACATCATTTATTTTCCACCCAGCAAACTCCTTTTTGTTACAGCTCTTTGATAAACTGCGGTTTGTGTTCTTTTCAGAAGCCTCGACAATGGCAGCCTGTGCCTTTTCATCACTCGAGCACTTTTGCTTTCGGTCGCTCGGCTATAAATAGGGAGGTCTTTGTTCTGTCCCCTTCGGACCACAGCTACAAACACCAGCCATGGAGGACACTCGAGGCTTTCCACGCTTCTCGGTCGTTCTCCCGCGAGAAAGCAGCCGCACAAACAAACAGGCTGCTTTGTTTGTACTTTCTCTGAAGTCACAATTTCTTCCACTAAATGTTTATGCATTCCAAAGTCGAGCAGCTTGCCTTGCATCTTGGGAACCCAGCGTTGGTGATTTACGCTACTTTCAGGAAGATCTGGAGATGTATTTTTAATGAGTTCAGTTAACGAGTTAATTAGCATGTTTTTTTCTCAAAGCTAAATTTTTGCTAAAGTCAAAACACAGCTAGGCTTTATTTTGGTGCTAATGAGAGCATTTTCATAAAAACCAAATTTAGAGCCAGTGGAGGGATCCTGGGTTGGCACGTTTTCAGGACAAGGGCTCGATCCAAAGCTCTTCACAAAGTTGCGGGTGTCTTTCCCTCTGTTTCAGCAAGTTTGGGGTCAGCTGCTCGGTTTAGGTGTAGACTGTATAAGAGAGGGCAGTCTCCCATTTGGGGTCCCCAGTGTCCTCAGGCCTGGCCTGGAGGACCTATCTCTAAGGATTCAAAGTCAAAGACGATGTTAATGGTACCTTAAGTCCCTGGCATCCCAGCAGTGGACGCTGTGTTGGGTGTGAGCGACAGGCTGAGAGCAGAAGTAGCTCCTGAAAACCCTGATGCCTGGTCATGACTGGCTTGGCCCAAGATTGAACCACAGAGCGAGAGGCATGAAATCTGTTCTTCACACGTGTCTTCACTGGGTTGCCAGCCTCTCAGTTACTCATCTGTGAAGCTTTTCCCTGCCTTGTTTTTATTTCTCTTTCAGCTCAGCCTCTTTCTCTTTCCTTTTTTTTTTTTTTAATACAAATGAACTAAATTCTCCAAACCCATCTGCATTGCTATCAGACAGTGTTTTTCTAAAAAACTTGGCATCATTTCTGAAGTTTCCCTACGTACACTTTCCTGTTCTTGTATTTCCGTCATCCAGGTATCATCACTCAATAACCGTACTGCGGCTGTAATGCTTTTCACATGGAAGGAATTGTGTTTTATTGATGGCAAATGTTGTAATGCACTTTCATGTCAAGATGAAAATCTGAAAAAGAAACTTTTTATGGTCTATGCTACATGAAACCTCTACGCTGAACCAGGCTGTAAAGAGAATATATTCAAATACTCATATACTATGACTATATATGGTAAATTAAACTGTCCTGGCATGCGGGAATGGGCACAAGAACGTACACCTACTGCAAAATTTTCAGCATGGGCACAGTCAAGCAGCACTCTCGCAAGCCATTTCCAGGCATAGAGCACGTTAGCAAAGCCGAGGACCACTCTGAACAAGCATTTTGCATGTGACTGTTCTCTTCCGGGGCTAAGAGTACTTTGTGCTATGGATCTGACGAAAAAAAGCCAAGTGGCTTCAGGAGCTGAGCCTGAGCCCAGGCACCTTTAGGTTCACATGGCTGCAGGGATCAAGCCTACTATGGCCATGGGCAAGGACATCTTGGGGATGTCATTCTCCTACCTGCCACCTGATTTCTATGATCACATTAGGGACCAAATGCTGCGTGGGTCACACTGCTGATGGTTTTCTTCGGCAAAGTGGTGCCTGGTGAAGCTCCAGCACTTCACAGCAAGGGGTTTGGAGCAACCTGCTCACCAGGGGCCAACTTGCTTCCGTGGAGACGACAACTGCTCGGTGTGCCGAGATCTTAGCCTAGAGAGAAATCAGGGCAACACCATCCAAAAAATTGTGCAATAAAGCTGATCTTTGCTGGGGACTGTCTGGGGATGAGCGGCCGCAGCATTTGGAGGTAGGAGCAAACGCAAGGGCAGCCTGGATGCAGCATCAGCTGCGAGGGATCTCTGGTTCCCCAAAATCAGAGAATTTCCTCTTCCACCAGCACTGTCGCAGCTCATTTCTGAGCACAGACGGAGAAAAAAACTCTTTCTGGAAGGCACACGCGCTGCCTTTGATGATGGGGACCCGGGTGTGCAGCACAGCCGGCTAATATAAAATGCCTGCTTGCCGTCAAGGGGCCGACTACATGATGCACCTGGGGACAGCAGTGCCTCGAGGCTGTCATTACCCCACATCCAGCACGACTCTTTGCACAGCTGGGTGATGTCCCTCCTCCCACTGCTTACGGAAATACACAGCCTGGCCAGAGACCTTGGTTGGGTGCCACCTGCACCCAAGCCATGGCTCTTGCTATTGCCAGCGCATGAATCTTTCTCTCTCTATTTTTTTTAGGTTCCCTCACTCTTCTCAGGACTGAGAATGATGTGGCTGAAATGCATAAGACCCATCCTCCGCTGGGATTTTTGTCCCAGTTCGGTACCCTGCTGCCACCTGCCATCATCTCCCCTCCAACAGCCCCAACATGAGCGAGACTTGTCCCAAGGCAATTTTAGCCCCATCAGCATGAAGGTTCAGACACCTCTTAGAAAAAGCCTCCTGGGAGGTTTCCAACTTCGTTTTTTGCAGATGCAAAATGTTTAGCTACGCTTTGGGAAAGCAGCCAAGTCTACGGCTGCTTGTCTGAAGGAGAAGCTTGAAGCTTTTTTGAGGTGGGATTGTCTCCCCAGCTCAGTCACCATTTGTGCAGTTACTTCACATTAGTGAATTTGCATCTGATTTATGTACCAGAGAAGCAAGATTACCACCCATCCCAAATGCAGGAGAAGCTGTCCTTCTCCCTCTTTGTCATTTGATTCCTGGAGCAGTTTTCTGTTTGCCACTGACAAGAAAACTAGAAAACTCAACCCAAAGCACAGCAGCTAACGGTTCGCATCTTGGCTCTTGGTCATTCCTGTTGTTCACCAAGACCAATTCAACGGCTCTCACTATTGTTCATATCTGCTGGGGCAGTTTGTGGACCTGATATTTTTTTTATAAAAAAGCCATTTTCTTTTTTAAAAATATGGCTCCCACTATTTTTGTGGACAACCATCAATTTAAAGGATTGAAAAATAATATGAACTTCAATATCCAGAAAGATTTTCCAGCCATGAGTTATATGAAATCTGCTGATAAACTGGCTCCAGGGCCACAGTTTTGTGCACCTCCTCATGACCCAGATCCCAGGGCAGATGCCTCTGGGCTTCTTTTGCAGTCAGGGGGTGGAAATTCTAGATTTCTAGAGCATAATTTATCTCATCCTAAAGTGGGCAACGAAACCATTTCAGATCAAGTTGCCACTTTCACTCTATCTATTATAAAGGGAGCAAACATACAGTAACTAGCCCAGATGTGGAAGTCTGTCCTGATTTGGGCAATAAATTAACTTCTATAACTGATAAGCCGTGTCCTGCCTTTTTGGGCTCCAGCACTGGTCCATGCAGAGCAGTTCTTTGCAAACAGCTCATCCCCACCTTGGGCTGGGTTTTGAGGGGTGGCTGCTGTATGTAAGCACTAATTAGGCAGTGATACAGTTCCTGGAAAGATTCACACCTGGCAAAACCAAGATGGAAATGCACTCCTGCCTCCTCCCAAGGGAGCATCACTGTTGGTACACCTGCTCTCTCTCCACTTTATTTTCTCCAAGGCTTCATAAATCTCACTTTCCTTTCCACACCGCAGCCCAGTGTCAGGAGGTGTGAATGCTCCCGTTTGCTCAGCCAGAAGGGAAAAACCAGATTTCCACAAGCTCAGCCTTGCTAAGGCAAATGAATGCTGTGTGTTAGGAGGTCAGTGCGCCAGGGTAGGGGACCAGGCAGATGTCGGGAGTGCAAAGGACAGGCCAAAAGAAGCCCAAAGCATGCAAAATACGTAGCACCCACAGGCAATGCTGATAAGAGAAAAGCCGCCTTCAAACAACTAGCAGAACCAGGAGGAAAGATCTACTCTCACTCTGTATTATTTTCTTATCACGAAGCTTGGGCTACAGCAAAGACCTTTCGAAAGTAGCCAAGCCTAGTTTAACAGTTGTTTTTCGTGGATGGAAAGAGAGACCTCAACGTTTTCTCTGAAAAAACCCCACCCGGGGTTCCTGGAAGAGGCTGAAGTCTCTGGTTTCTACAGTGGCTGCCTCTTATCGAGGGCTTGGGCTGGTATATGACTCCAGTTTTAGCTCAAGTCTGCAGAAGATCTGAGGAATAACCCCAGGAGTAGGGCAGGATGTGCATGGACACACACCATGGCCATCACTGGTCCAGAAGTACCACGTTCCTGAGGATATGGAAAGTGGGAAATCAAATTGTTTTAAATTGAGCATCTTTCCATCTTGCTTGCACACTGCTGGGACTTTTCTTTTAAAATCTGAATTATCTCCTTTTCTGGTTTCTAGGCGTTGAGCGAGGAGAGTCATCCTCTCCTATTTTTTAGATGTTTATGTTCAACATCCTGAGTTTACTCACAGAGCAATGAGCCTGCTTTTAAAAATCAAGGCCAAATCTAGGTCAAATCTGATAACATTTTATCCTTCCCTCTGCAGAATCGGAGGGCTCAGGCACATGATCGTGTCACTGCAGTTCAGTGAGTGACACCACGTCAGCTTCACCACACCAACGGGCCATGCACACCGAGCCGCAAGGGTGAGGCCACAGGCATTAGCTTAAAACCTCTTTTATTGGGATTTCAGCAAATGTGTTTTCTCTCACATTTGCCGACAGTCACCATCTGAGTTGCATTATTTCAGTGTTTGTGAGCCCAAAGCCTTTTCACAAGCTCTTACTTTTCTATGCAAGAGAATTTCTTGCAGTATTTAGAGGAAGGTACCAGGAAACATGGCACGTCTGTAGCTGAACCTATACACCAGGGCTGGGCACTGCTGGTCTGCCAGTTGTCCTGTTTGGGGGCCCACTGGTGCACAGGGGGGCTGTCCAGCCTGTATTTCCTTTGAAGGACATCCAGATGCAGAGGGAAGTGGTTCAAAGTCCAGTTTTCACCCCGCAAAAGAGTTGGGATATGGCAAGAGTGCACCAAAGCCACAAATATTTTTATGATCGGAGAGGAAAAGGGCATTATGGAGCACTTCTAGTGCCCACTATAGACTCAGTCTTTGCTGCATTTCAGATATGAAATCATCTCGTCCTGTGAACACTGAAGAGCTGCTGCAGCTCTCAGGATACTTGGGCTCCGGAAGAAGGCTCCTGAAACTATTCTTCGCAGAAAGACGTACAAGTATGCGTACACACCGGCACCCCCCAGGTGCTATGGCTGTGTTACCCTTTAGAAGCCAATGAGCCATCTGAAAGTGATGCAGACTTCAGGATAACGTACGCTGAAAAAGACATTGCACACTTGGATCCTGGGATGCCGTTATTCTACAGATATAATTAAATCCCTTCTATTACTGTAACAAACAGTAATGTTTAGTGGCAGTTGTAGGCAGTGGTTGAGTTTCAAGCAATGAGCTACTTCAAGAGAATGGGTGGGACAAACTTGTTAGGAGGCCTCTGGGTCTCCTGTTGCCTTAGTCTAGGCCTAAAATTTAGGGTCTGTAAAAATGCGAAAAGAATAAAAATACACTGCCACAAATTCTCACACAAGTCACTGCATAAAGAGCAAACCAGCCTTGCTGATGGGTACAGGAGCTTGCTTTTCCATAGTACAGCATGTCTTGGTTGTCTTCTCTGCTGCACAATAAAGGTTGCATTCCAGTCTATGCTTGGACAGAAACACCTCTGCTATTTGGTGAGACGTCATCATGAAATGTGTTTGAATTCAGGAGTTCTGAAATTGCTGAGTTTCACTGAACTGGGACTGGCCATGGGATTGAAAATCTACTGGCAGAGGGACAAGCAGACATCTCCCTCGGCTCCACACACAGCTGAATGCCAGTAGTTCTGTCTCCTTCCAAAGGGGGCGGAAAATTCAAGCTGAACGCCCCCAAAAGACTAGGTTAAACATTTAAACTGAAGGGAGGACATATTTTCTTACAAAATCACTCACTTTGTCTACCTGGGCTTCATGTTCATACAGGTCCCTTCTTACTCATGGAACAGCTCGAAGCGGCAGGAGCTATTCATAGAAGTGGCACACGAGTCAAACAAGGCAGTCAGGATGCAACAGCCCAGACGAAGTCAGAGCAAATAAAATGCAAATAATGAAACTAGATTCATGTGGTTCAGCCCTTTTCCTCTCCTATCATCTTCAGCATCTTTGCGACACCGCTGTGATGGCTGATAAGAAAACAGGGGGTCAAAGTGTCAAGAAAACAGAGGTTGCTTCCTTTGCAACATCCCAGCTTTCTCACGGCTTAGCCCAACCCGGAGAGTGGTGAAACTTGGCCCACGTGGGACTGAGAGGTGCTGGCTGCAAGGGGGATGCATCTGCACAACTTATCGCACCCATTAACATGATTCAAAGCCTGGGACACCTCATTTTTCCTGCACACCTTGCTCTTCTGCATTGAGCAGAAGACTGTATACCATTTCTTCCACCCCAAGAAACACATGCAAAACTTGGTCAATAATGGGCAAAGTACCAGTTATCCCCGACTCATCTGCTGGGGGTGGAGAAGGTCTCTGTGAAAGGTCTGCCACCTCTAGAAGCAACCCACTGACCACGCCGTTTGCCATGTTCTTGCCATTATGGGGCTCAGTGCCCAGGCTTCATACTGAGAAACAAGTACTAGGTCACAGACTTTAAACTGAAGCTTCTGGAGTCTGAGGATGTAAAACTGTTGAAAGAGAAACAGACAGGCTTGGGGAGGGAGGGCTTTAGGAGGCAGCTGATCAGACCAACCGATAAACTGTGAGCTCCCAAAAGCAACCACTAAAGTCTACAAGGACAAAAAAAAATAAGAGATGAACATTGTATGACCTCTAAATCCTGTAAAATTAAGGCCAACGAAAGATGAATCTGAGAACTGAAATTAATAATTGTACTAGATAGTAACCATTATGGATCCAGTAAAAACCCTGCTTTTATGGCACTGAATCTTTTCTCTTTTTTATGTCTCAGATAATTTATAAAATAACAGTAAACTCAGCAATTTTTCCCAGTTTCTCCAGTTTCCTTTTACTATTTAGAGTCTTAAAAATCACTTGGTCAAGAACTTGTTATTTTTTTCCATCTGTGTTGGTTGGTCTACCAAAGGTATCACTTTGTCTCACTGATATTCAGTGAGTTGATCTCCAACACCAGCAATATCAGACACCAGAGTTTACAGAGGGGCAGTGGGATACACTACACCTTGAATGACCAAACCATTGACCAAAGAACAGGTTGCCCAGAGAAGCTGTGGCTGCCCCCTCCCTGGCAGTGTTCAAGGCCAGGTTGGATGGAGCTCTGAGCAACCTGGTCTAGTGGAAGATGTCCATGCTCATGGCGGGGGGATTGGAACAAGATGATCTTTAAGGTCCCTTCCAACCCAAACCATTCTATGATTCTATGATTCTAAATAAACATCACCTAAATAAGCAGGCATTGTTGCCAGGTGCTTTGAAGCCTCCTCTCTCCTAGCTTAGGGGATTTGTACCCAAGGCTCATCAAAGCCATTATTCCCAGCCTGGGAGTTTACATCAGCATTAGCTGTACTATTAGCTAAAATCTCCAGCACAAATAAGGCTAGGGTCCAAACTGTCAATCAGTTGTTGAATTAAAAATAAGGAAACTTCTAGAGGATTCAACCAGTCAGAATTGTTTTGCACTAGACAGAAGCGCCAATAGGACTAACTATAGATTTCTTCCAAGACTGATGTTCTAATTTCTGCAGGGTTTCATGGTGACCTTTGGTGCATTTCACGATCTGGTCCTTTAGAAAGCACTATATTACATCTCAGTCATTGTACAAATAACATCTTGGAATTATAGCCTGCTGTTAATAAATGTGGTTAATCATCAATAAGAGAGTTTCAGCTATTATACACTGACGATGTAATTTTATACCTCGCCAATCCAGAGAAATCGGTTCCATTCCTTTTAGATTTGCTGAATAGATTTGGGACCTTTCAAGGTTAATGTCACTAAATCATCTGCTAATTCTAAAGATTCATTTGAGTACCTGGAGAGAATATTCCCTTTTCATATTTCTAAGTTAGGTTTTAAATACTTACTTTGCTTTATATAATCTCCTGAGTTTAGAAGGAAGATTGATACTGTTGGTGGTGCAGCAAAGCAAATATACAATGACCTTGATTAGTGGTCTATTTTATGCATAAGTTGCATAGGATGCATTAACACTACTGAAGTCATCAGTCTCAGACAGTTAGATCTTCCCTTATTAAACTCCATTTCACTACCAAGTCAGCTGAAAAAAATAAAATAAAATTAGAAGTCAATGAATGGTCTTGTTTGTGGGGAGAAGGAATGTCTGCGCAGAAGCCCAGCTACAGCGATTTTATCTCTGCTAGCTGACTACAGTCCGCAGGCTAGCCATGCAGCCCGCAGCTCAGAGGGCTTAACTTGCCTTCCTCTTAACTTACACTGTGAGCCAGTGTGGACACACTAAAGCTCAGCGAGGGAACAAGAGCTTGCTGAAGACATGTGAGAAAGTCTGGATTTCTGGTGCACTCACCAAGCACTCCTAGGGTGGGAAAGCTCGCAGGAGGAAGGGTGAGGCTTGGTTTCGTTTACTTTGCACCTCCCTTTTTGACCAGCAGCTGCTGCAGTAGGAATAAAAGTTTGTTTTGCCTTGTCCTAGATATGTCCATTAATTGTCTATCAGTGTCAGATAGCTATAAATATAAGGCATAATATATCTAATAAGACATAATATGTAATAAGAAAATCCTCCCTAAATTTCTGGGGAGGATATGTGTTTATTTATGCACCTGTGGTGGAAATGGATTAAAAATTTTGCAATAAATAAATAAATTTTAAAAAGACATTTTAACTGAATAAAGTACGTAACTTACTATAAATTTTCTAGAAACTTTCCCCATTTTTTGAATAGCCCATAACAACTTCTGTGAGTTTTAATCTGCACATTAGGACTACCAATCTGCCAGAAAACCTGCTCATACTTTCCCACCAGGTACTGCAATGAGTAATAGCAACAAGAAAGCTTTTCTCTTCTAGTTCTTGCTGACTTCCTGGCTTAGAAGCATGGGGATTACTCCTATGATATTTTATTTGCAAAGTGTTGTGAATCTGATCTATTAAACTTATTTGCAAATTGTTTCACCAGTTCTATAAACAGGATAGGTAATGGAGAAGTAGGGAGGAGAAAATTGGCAAATAACGCTATCAAAATACTATAACATCAACTGAATAAATTACCTGGTAAATACTGTTTGACTAGTTCCAATGTGATTGTCACAGGCAGAGCCTGAAATCTCATCCAGGCAGGAGAAGCGTATGGAGTGTGATTGCTGTCTATAGGGTTCCAGGTAGCTGCGGGATGCAAATCAGCCTGCAGAGGCAAAACCCAACTCTGGGCATCCTTTCTGAAAGAAAATCAGACTCCTTCTTAGGGTATTGCAGGAATAAAATACCTGCTTGCAGCACTGCTGTTATTAGTCACTGGTATTGCTCATAATGTGCTAGGTGTGATGCCGATGGAAAAAAAAAAACACTTGCCAGCATTCCCCTCGCTCCTCTCGCTGAAGGATAGCAAGGGATGTAATTTGGTGGCTAAATGCAGTGCGTTTATCTCCTGCCTTTAGCCAACAAATTTATCACATACATTAATATCGAAAGAGGTTAGAGTTCAGTGAATGAAACATTTGTTTTCTTGTGCTCTCTCTATAAATAAACTCCCCCACTTTCATGGCAGTATTTTTACAAAGCGAGTGAGAGAAACAGACACATTCGAGAGATAGTTGTGTTTGTGTGGTGGGGGAGACTGTGCGTGCTGAACTGCTCCCACAGCAGACCTCTGTGACTGACTGCATGACATCTTCGCTCTTCCCCCCCCCCTTTTTGTTGTCTCATAGTTATTAGTCAGCCAGACATTTTTTATCTCTTGGAATGATACTTTAGTTCATATCCAGTGCAATCATCTCAGGGGCTTCTACTTTAGTCCCCACAGGCCCGGAGAAACAACGTCTCTTTTACTGATTAACAAAACAATACAAAATGCGAAGAAAAATGGCTTTATTCTCAACCTTTCATTAACTCCTACTGTGCCTGTTTGATTCCAAAGAGTTTGTTTCCCAGTTTCAAACCAAGCTACAATTTCTTCCTATTCTTTGGCCCACATAATGCAGTTGTTGGAGTGAATCAATATCTTATTTGCAACCGTAACAAATAATAGTACAGCAGAGTCTGCAAGATGAAATAGTGCCAACGTCGCTATGCCCAGCCCTGCTGTCTGCTGTTTCAGTGTGAGTCCTGTCACACACTGCAGCACTATGGGGCTAAGTTAGAGCTGAGTCTGAGCTAAAAATGAACACGACCATATCTGTAGTTGAAGAGCAAGTGAAAATCCCCCAAAAGAAGGTCTGAGATTTGTATGAACTCCTTGTCTGTGCCAGCAGAGCAAAAGTTATGCTCAGAGCAATGTGGTATAATGTCATGAATGACACGGAGGTGCACCCATCCTGCTCCATAATTTCATGGATTGAAAGTAATGCAGTGGCATTGTACTTCAACACAAGGAGATGAAATGGATAAATTAAAAAAAAAAAAACAGAAAAGAGCGATATAGCAACCACTAAAAGCTATTTAGACTTCCCATCTCCACTGCTAGTCAGTTCCTCCATCAGAAGAAGAATCTTAAGAAAGGGAAGAGCAAGTTTATAAGGGGAAAAAGTGGAGAAAGCAGGTGTCTAAATGACAGCATGCAGAAAGGCAGACTGTCATAGTCACTAAGATCTACTCTTTTCTCCTGAACCTGTCCAGTGAGGAAAACCTTGGTCCCAAGATCCCACAACCACCAGCAAGGATGAACAGCATTTTAAAAGCACCAAACAAAGAGCAGTTGGGCTGTCTTGCTTGTTTTCTTTCTTTTTGTGATTTGACACAAGACAAATAACAACCCAAATGGGCTGGAACAACCCCAAGATCCTTCTTTATTTTATTAAGGGTTTAATTTTTACCTACATTTAGCTGTGATCAGAGGCAAAGGGCTGATGGCCCTGGACAGTGGAAACCTACGGTTCCTCAGGAAAGCCAGTCAAAGGTTTGCAAGGTCTGCTACCCTCATTGCCATCCTCCAACAATATTCAGCCTGTGAACAGAGTTGTCACTTAGGGATCTCTCGCAATAATTTACCTTTTTTGCATTTCACCTGAATGGAGCCTTTACAGAGGCACGCGGGAATGGAATGTCTCTGCTAAACTTCCCACCGGGCACTTCAGCCCCTTGGAGAGCTGTCATGTTGAGGCAAAATTAAGCTCACGATGATATTTGTCAGTCACAATGTCCAGCAACTTTTCGTTCTATAAAAATATACCCTTTTAATTATTATTTTAGTTTTTGAGAACACCAGATCTTAAAATATCCAACTTTCTTATAGGACAGAAAATCTATTTTCTTTTCACAGTACACCGGACTCCTGAGTATCCATCAGATGTCAGAGTCTTTCACTCATGTCTAAAGATGCAAATACACCAAAAGAGATTTGGTAACATACAGGTCAGTGGAAATTATGCATTTCTTTCTTTCAAAAAAAAATAAATCATAAGCTCTTGTGTGTACCTTCTGAGGGTAGTCAAGTAGGTTGTTTTCTGAACAGCCTGTGGCCTTTAGCAACCCTTAGAATTAAGCTATCTTCAACATCATCTCAGTCTTCTCCGTTGCCATCACCTCTTGCCAGCAGCGGTTTTGCATATATCAGCGTACTCATATCCCTCTCTGCACCATTGGAACAGGTACGACACTTCATCACCAGCCCAGGGGTACTACACTGAGTAGCGTCTGCATGTCTTTAGATACTGTGCTTAGCCAAATACATGGATGGACTGATCATAGCCTACTCAGGAAGCGCAAGATTTTCACTCGTGTACAGTCTTTCAAAAACCTTCACCCAAACTTCCAGCATTTTCCAGCAATTTCACACTGAGACTGATTTTCCCAAGAGGTTGAACCAAAAAGCTCAATGAAGGGAGTTTATGATGGTTGTTCACAGAAGTATTTGTCAGTTATTTTTTACACATATGACACGGTTGATCTCCTAAGAAGCCAGCCTAGCCTTTACCCTAGACGTAAAAACCTTAACAGGCTCAAAAAAACAGCTTTTTGTGTGTGTGGCGGTAATGCTCTGGCATCCCAGTGATAGACAAAGACCTTATTATACTAAGTGAAAAAACAGGCGAGGTGTGCTGTAAAGAAAGTGCTGTCAGAGTGCTGGACAAAAGTACCGGACACTACCTCTGCTCTCCTAACCACCTTAGACGCTCTCCTGGTATCCCAAGGAACAGGGCCAGTGGTTTCACAATTACTCATCAGTTGGGCACTGCAGCGCTCTCTCAGCAGGGGGCAAGCTATATATAATCTTTCTAATTCTCAATCTCTCCTCCCTTTAGGAGATCTCATTTCTCTAAATATTCACTCATTTTGGAGCTTCTGCTGAAAATTCTGTCAGCAGGGGTCAAGGTTTAAAATTTTATTACTAGATTTGGAAGAAGAAAAGGTAAATATTTACTTCTAGCTTTTTAACAGTGATAAGAAGGTAATAAGAGTGAGAGCAGACTCCATTAGGTCCCTTTATTATCAATATATGGCCTTCAAAGAGGAAAGCGGTGCGGCAGGCCACCACCCAGGCTTCCTACTGGGCTGGAAGTCAAAATTATTTAAACACTCTGCAGAAAAAAAAATTCCAGAGTGTCATATGGAAAAGATTAAACCATTAAGCAAGATTAAAATGTCTTGCATGTCTCCTCAGAACTTTATCAACTCACCAGTGTATGCTACACTGTAATGAAAAAATACAATGTGGAAATGGAAAGTTCGGCACTATTGAAATATACCCTAAAAGTAGAAGCAAAAATTCCCTCAGACCTTTCCAGAGGGACTTGTTTTGACACGTTGTTGTCAAAATCATGGATCAAACTGATACATAGGAGTGTTGTTGAAAGGAAACTCCGTGCTGAAAATGACAAGGAAGTTTTAGTAGGTGTTTTGATACAGACTACAGAAATTGGGTTCCAGTTCCCATCAAGCGGCTCTATGAACTTTCCTCTTTTATGGTCTCTCAAAAATTAAGGTTGGAGCAAGGACTTTCTTTTTCATTTGTCTAATCAATGCCTACCTACTGTGGTGGCAATTCAGTCTTAATCGGAATGATAAAATCATATAACAAACCATAATACTATGCAGGCAATCAAATGCAGTCCCTCAAGACATATTCAAATCTGTGGTGGTCAAGGATTATTTTCTCTGGTTCATTCTCTAAATCGCCATCTTATTTCTGACAAGTCATGCCTCTGCTTCTGCTCAATAAATAGTCCTTTTTCTCAATGGAATTCAGTTCTTATCTTTCCAAATCATGCCATTATCCAAGATGCCAGTTTAAGCCAATTAATGTGATATATCTGCCTGCTGGTACCTGGACTGTACCCATTAGTCATCTGAACAGGCCACTAAAAAACCATCAGGTAGAAGAGAACCAGCCTGTTGCCACCACCTTCACTGTCCACATCCTGGACATGCCTGTCATCACGCCCTGGTCTCCTGCAGAAAAATATTCTCCTCCACAACTCCTAACACAGGAGTTTGATTTTAAGTACTCTAAACTGTACGCTTAGCAGCTGAACCATACATCAACTCAAAGTCTGATGTAGCTTCTGTTAGCGGCTAAGATTGCCCATGACAGAGACTCTGTAAAAACTGCAGAAAGCTGCTGTGCCCTTTAATAGTGATTTCTCTTTGGATGATCAGTATGGACAGGCCCATACAAATAATGAATCACGAATTAAATGGCTCAGTAAATAAAAAATGGACTTATCAAGGACACAACAACCACTGTTGTAAGCCAGACCCTCTAGTGCAAGGAAAAGGTTGGCACTAATGTGCCACACGCTTCATTTGTTTCTTCATTTACAGAGGGAGCCATAAGCTTTAAGAAGGAATTACATTTATATTAAGGGAAAGAAAAGCAAAACAAAAGTAAAGTCTCCTAAGGAACACAGCAAACAGTATTGCCAACCTTGAGCAGTCAAAAATGGAGAGTCCATCAAGAATCCTCCAGTAAAAAATCATGGGAATGGTTTTTGTGCTTACTTGGTGGAGTTCTTATTTTAAAATGACAATACTTATTTTTTTATGGATTTTGAGAATATACAGGGTACTCATTTTATATAAACAGACTGTCCTTCCCAGCTAAAATGCTAAATAAGCTGCTTTTTCTTTTTCCCTTTTCCTTTTTTCTTCTTTCCTTTTTCCTTTACCCGAAGCTGGAGCTCTAAGGAAAATCCCAAAAGCTGCAAATCTCATTGTAAAATTGCAAAAACACATGTCCTGGCACATGTCACGTTAGTTCTCTCGCACAAGACAGTAGCTGCCTCTGCGGACATCAGACCTGAGAAATGCAAAGGCAATGTAGAGGGAAAACCAGCAGGATCCTGCCGTCACCCCAAGCCCTGCAGAGACACGGAGAGCAACTCTCTCTGCCTGGACCTCCTCTCTGCCCTTGCCAATTCACATGAACCATGGTCCGGGACGGACCACACTGTGGCAAGAAGGGAGGGAGCCGTCCCGAAATAAGAAGCATTGCTTCCAAAACAGCAATGTTTTGTGCCACCGGATAGCACGAAGCGCTAATCCCGCATCTTTCCAGCTTCGGAGTGCTGTGCAGGCTGCCTAGGCTGTTTGGGACAGGGCTCTGGCCATCCACAGCTGGACCCGGGGCAGGAGGGAGGGCTGTGGCACCCACGGGTGTCCCGGGGCTGGGTGTCAGAGTCACAGGGTGATGGGCCCACAGCCACCTCCTCTGAACTGTGTGTCCTCACAGTCTCATTTCCGAAGGGTGTTATTTCACTGCTGCCTCCCAGATAATGTAACTGAATCATTCAATTGAGCATAAAATAGAAATTTGGCTTCTTATCTGCTGGGAAACCAGCTTTACTATTTTCTTTCTGCAAAATACATTTTTCACTATCTTATCTTCTAATAAACAATCCCAGCTCTGCAGGCTGCAGAAATGTTCTGAACACATTTAAGAGACATTTTTTTTCCCCCCTCTCACTCCCCCTTTCTCTCTCTCCCCCTTATTCCCCCCTTTCCACCCTTTAAAATGTCTGTTTTAAAGGCTTATTTTTAAAAGGGATCCAATTTGTATTCCATCTTCCTTTGGTGAAGGTATATATTTTTCATAAGCCTGTCCTCTGCTTTTGAGGCTTCTTTCCCTCGGTTTAATTTTCATTCCCGTCTCCCTTTGTTCCCCTATACAGAACTGAAACACCAACTCCCCCCACCCCTCTAAAGATTTCTCTTGTTTTAAGAAAAAGGCAATTCAGACTTAAAAACTGCCCTCCCCTCCCCTGGACCTGCCACACAGCGCTTGCCTAACAGAAACTAAACGTGTCAGTGAAAGGTCAGCTATGAATTTTTAAAGCTTTCTATCTCACTCAGGCTGACATCAAAAGCATTAGCTGTAGCACTAAATCAGGGAGCGAGGGGGAATTGGAATATGCAACAAGTCCTGCCCTAGAATGTGACACGGCGGAGGATATTCAGAGGCCCCTCTTGGGTTGGGAGAAGAAGCTGCACTGAAATTCGGTGTCAAGACACTGATAACTTGCTCACCTGTCCTCCTTCATAGAATCATAGAATAATAGAATGGTAAGGGTTGGAAGGGACCTTAAAGATCATCTGGTTCCAACCCCCCCGCCATGAGCAGGGACATCTTCCACCAGCCCAGGTTGCTCAGAGCTCCATCCAACCTGG